>Ga0181527_1000722_pt1 | contig 37594 bp, 38 predicted proteins | sample PEATcosm2014_Bin_30_FD_119762 | JGI IMG/M metagenome (GOLD analysis project Ga0181527, IMG submission 119762) | Peatland microbial communities from MTU Mesocosm Facility, Houghton, MI, USA - PEATcosm2014_Bin06_60_metaG | ecosystem: Environmental > Terrestrial > Soil > Wetlands > Peat | place...
CGGTGGCTCATACTTCTGAAGGTCGAAGATTGAGATAACCAGAAACGTAGCGAGAGCAGCGATTCCAACCCCTATCGAATGAAAATACAATATACCGTAGTACGTGTCCAAGCCCGGAGGAAGACCCAAGAAAACGTAAAGCCCGGCCATCAGAACCATAATGAGAATCGTCGCAGAAGTCATTAACTTCAAAGTCAATATGTAAGTGTGAGTATAGGTAACCTCACCTAATTCCTCAATAACCGTCATTCAGAGTCCAGAGCTAACAGCGATTTGTAGCAAGTTAACTTGCACGATTATAGAATATATATTCATGCTTTGGGGGGACCATAACGGTGCGTACCCCCTCAGAAACTGTTCGACCACACGAGCTTCTAAAAGCCAAGACTCCTGCGGAAGTTGAAGGATGCGAACGTGACCTAAACCTACTGAAACGGTTAATGATTAGTTGTGGAATGAGATATTGTCACTTATCAACACCGTTGCTTTGTTAGGAATATCTTCAATAGACAACGAGAATAGCTTAAGACCAGCATTGGCAAGCTCGTCAGCGGATAACGAAAGACCAAGTAGCCTGACCACTCATATCGGTGGTAAAGCTTGTTCGTGACTCGCCAATTTTGTTGGCTGGAATTAATCGTCCAATGATATATGGTGGCCGAATTGCGACTTGATATTGATGGAATGGTTTGAGGCCACGCATGCTACCATTTAGCGAAATCGTTTTTTCACGATGGCTAAGATGCAGATGGTTTCAGAGTTTCGAAACCAAGGCGAGGATGATGGTCGCGACTATCAGGTTCCCGGCCTGCGCGAAGCCCACCCCGCGAATACGTTCTATGTTCGAGGAACCTTTTCGTTGAATTAGCGACAGAACTACGACGCGGTGAACAGTCAACGGCACGATGATGGCTACGGTGGCGATGGAAAGCCAGTTGACGGCGTTTAGTGTAATAACCTCGGAGAGAATGACGACTGCGGAGAGATTGAAGCTGGTCCACGTTGGTGGCGCCTGCTTCAGCACCGAACGAACCAAGTCTTGCGTGTACACTACTCCTGATGAACAGTAAGTCATGAAGATGAGCCAGACGGCAAGGACTGCAAGGGAGAGCTGTCCGACCATGATGATCTGCCCTAACGGGACGATCAGGGTCAGGAGAGCAGAAAGAACCGGGAGCAGAGTTCGATTCCGCTCCAAGCGGACGACGACTATAGAACCGCTGGTGAACCTTCCTATGAGGACCAGCGCGAGTACGGAGGCTGCTAAGAAAACGACGGCACCAAGGATCCGTGGTGGCTCCCGGAGCGTTCCAAAGGCGAGCAACATCGAGGAGAACCAGATCGCGGTCGCGCCGTGTTCCCTCGGCAGCAGTCTCATCTGTATGCGCGAGGATTTTTCGGAACTAGATCCGTTTCGACCGAGAGTCCCTGGGGAGCCCTTTTGGTATCTCATATCTATTTCGCATTCTGAATGATCTTGATGGGCTTTCCGCAGTTTCCTAAGGGAAGCTTGGATTGGCGTTTCTAAGTTTTCTCAGTTGAAACCCATTTCAGTTCTATCAATCGTTTGTGTTGGCCGAAACAGCAATTCTCAGTGTATAGGTGTTGCGGGTTCCATGCGACGCCTTTAGTGAGATGACTCCGGTCAAATCGATCGTGGAACACATGATAGTTATGGTTACCGCAGGATCAAAAAGTCTGAGAGGCTGGTTGGATTCGTTGTGAGTTTAATGTTCATGGGGTCGAAGGCTTGTGTGTGTGCCTATAGTGGTGCGGCCGACAGAAATTGAACTGTTGTCTTTCGTTGTTCAGGCCCTAGTTGTTTTGTTGTGCGCACAAGACGATACTCACACGGACATCAAGCATGAACGAAGAGACTGCAAATCCAAAACCTCAACTGCACGTAGGTCACATGCTATTGCTGGGTTCGTGAATTGCCCCGTATTCCACTAATCGAGGACTTGACAACTGGTCCGGTTGCACCGGGAACACAGATTCTTGTGGAGTACGACCCCGTATCGGTATGGTATGATGCATCCGTCAGCATCGCGGCAGGGTGGCTCAAAATTGGAGGGCGCGCCTCTTACAATGTGGCTGCCCAATCGCCAGAACACATCCGTCTCCAACTCAAACGACTGGCACTAAACGTCGAGAAGCTGGAAGAGGATGGGACGCTGGAGATAGACGACTGGTACACCGCCACGCTCGGTCAGAAGTCCAAGGAAAAATATGCTCTTGATTCACTGAAAGTCCATGACCTAAGCATAATGTTCGCAAAGCAGGTAGCCACCTCGGAGCCCCAAGTTGGCTTCCTGATGGTACGGGACGACCTTTCTGGACTCGATAGATTCAATGAGGAGAAGAATTGGGTAGAATTTCTGCCGACTCAAATGATCCCGGGCAATAGGGCACGACAGTTTACGTCTATCCGCGGCATCATCAGGGGGATCCACAGCGATTGGGCCTATAAGCAATTGGAGGCGGCATATGATGGCGTAGTAGACTTCAAACTTGACGAATCAACCGACCCACCTACAAACATGATGCGAATCAAAAACATTAGAAACGTAAGTTTCGACGGTCGATGGCATCAGCTCAAGATTAGTGAAAACTTCGAAGTGACCCTGAAGTAGTAGTCGTTCGTCGTTTTCAGTGTGTGTGTGCCTCTAGTGGTGCGGGCGTCGGAATTTGAACCGTGCCGCTTTGAAAGATATTTTGAAACTGCGGCAAAGTCGAGTGATTGTTTTTGCAAGTGGTTGGGTTATCACAAAGGATAATACCGCATTACTAGGGACCCCACTGCTCTAGGATGAGTTGCTTAAGTTCCGATAGAAACAGACCTAAGACTGTTCCCGCTAATAGTTCTGCCTCAGCCTTTCTGTTATCCTCATAAGCGAGCCAAGTAAACGGCGTCAAAAATAAGCCGAGTACAAAGTGGTGGATGTGGATTCGTTCATGTGTCACGTACAGTCGAAAGTGAAGCAAGTCAGCGAAGAATCTGGCAGCAACGTATGATGCAAGCGTTGAGGTTGCGAAGCGAAGTAGACTATGATTGAGTGGCTTTCGCTGGTGCCTAAGCTGATAAGCCTCCAGGGACTCCGATTGTGATTCATCATGACCTACCCTAACGTGTCTCAAAGCAGATGACAACACCGTTTACGAACAGTTGAGCAATCACATAATGATAGCGTTGGATCATTGTTTTAGCAAACCACACGCCACCATAATCTTAGGAAGAGTAGGGTAAGGTTTCGGAGGGTGTCATGATGGCTGAGATTGACCGGGCCCGGGTCAGGACGATCATAGAACGAGAAGAGAAGCAATTTTTGAAGTCGCACCCAAGATCGAGGAGAATGTTCGAGCGCGCTTGCAAGTCGATGATCGGGGGTGTGCCCATGAATTGGATGATTGAGTGGCCCGGGCCTTTCCCAATCTTCGCGAAGAAGGGTGAGGGTTCGATGGTTACTGATGTCGACGGTCACACGTATGTTGACTTTTGCCTCGGAGACACGGGCGCTATGTTCGGCCATTCCCCGAAAGCCACCGTCGACGCCGCATGCAGACAAATGCTTAGGGGGATTACAATGATGCTTCCGACTGAGGATTCCATTTGGGTTGGAGGAGAGTTAGCGCGTCGATTCGAATTGCCCTACTGGCAGATAGCGATGACTGCGACGGACGCTAACAGGTTCGCGCTAAGGATGGCACGTGAGGCTACGGGCCGACGGAAGATCCTCGTTTTCAATGGCTGCTATCATGGCACCGTGGACGAGGCCCTTGTTCGTCTTGTGGAGGGAAAGGTTGTTCCACGGGAAGGAGCGATGCCTCCTCCAGTCGAGCCTGAGTTGACAACGAAGGTTGTTGAATTCAACGACCTTGCCGCACTGGAGTCTGCTCTTGGACCTGGGGACGTGGCTGCGGTTCTGATGGAGCCTGCGATGACTAACTGTGGAATCATATTGCCGAAAGAGGGTTATCTGGACTGCGTGCGTGCGATTACTCGAAGGACCGGCACCGTCTGGATTATCGACGAGACGCACACGTGGTGCGCGGGGCCCGGAGGATATTCTGCGGCCCACCATCTGAAGCCAGACATGATAACGCTCGGAAAGCCAGTTGCAGGCGGTATCCCCGCGGCAGCATTCGGGGCAAGCCAAGAAATCTTCGATAAGACAAGCAGTAATATGCTAGCTGAAACGACAGGGGTTAATGGCCTTGGCGGAACCCTAACTGGAAACGCCCTCACACTCGCAGCTATGCGTGCCACATTGGAGAAAGTGATCACGAAAAAAGCCTACGACCGCATGGTTCCGCTGGCGAAAAGATTCAACGAAGGCATCGAGCGCACAATTCAGGAAACTGGCCTACCTTGGCACACGGTTCGCCTCGGCACGCGCGTCGAATACCGCTTCGGAACCACACCACCGTCAAACGGGGCCGAGGCCATCGCTACGAAGGATCCGCTGCTTAACAAATACGTACATCTATACGACCTCAACCGCAGAATACTCCTGACGCCCTTCCACAACATGGCTCTCATGTCACCCTATACCACACGAAAAGATGTAGATCTCCACACACATGTGTTCCGAGAGTCGGTGGAAGAGCTCATGAGTTAGTTTCCGCGAAGACGGCACGAGCACACGTTCACGCTCAGTCCTTATCGTAAGCTACCAACTCTTCTCTCAAGAATGTTTAGCGGCCGCCGGTTTCCTTAGCTTAGCAATGCAATCGACAATGAGATGCGGATAGTCTTCTCGTCAGAGATTCTATCGGCCCACTGTCAGAATATTTCTTACAGCCTCTCCAACCACAAATGATGTCAAGCCCAGAAGCACATAACGAATCCTAAACTTCCACGGAAACGCAAGGCTAAATTTACCGACAACGACTCCCAACGCGAAAAACAAAGCTAAGGCAAGGATCAACAACGTGGTCATGGCATGCGTTAAACTGAGCAGAACAAAGTGCGCTACTATTACTATCGTTGAGACTAGGGAGTGCGCGCACCATCGGATACACACGAGAACGGTCGATCTCCTTCGTCTTCAGTCTTCATGAATGACGGTTTGAGATGGAGATGGGGTTAGTCTAGAATGATCTTTACAGATTTCGGTTCGATTCTGAGTATGATTCTGTTTCTATCGGTCCACGGGTAGTCTTTGCCGAGATATTTTCTGGCCAAGCGATTGATGTGGTCTAATGCGCCTTGCTGCGTTTGTTCGATAACTTTTCCTCTTATGAACAAATGTCTGTAGGGATTTTTCTCTTGGGTCATGCTAATTGCCACTCTTGGGTCTCGTGAAATATTCTTCTGTTTGGTCCTTCCAGGAACAGTGTTTACCAAAAGCGTATCTCCATCGCGATCGATCCACACGGGAGATACGTGCGGAGAACCATCGGGCATCGAGGTAGTCAGGTACGCAAAATTCTTTCCGTCGATTATTTCGATTGCTTCTTGGCTGAATGTCATACCCCGTCTCTCTGCCGAACGCTAATAGCTCCTAGAATAAAGTAATCCCCGAAGCCATGACCAGTTGTAATGTAGAGGACCGTACATCGAGCTAGGGAAGGAATCTGGCTGGTGAATATGGTCCCAGGTCAGGATTTGTTTGTCCGGACATAATCTGCTCAGCCATCAAGTCGCCGATCACGGGGGCGAACATTACGCTCTTACCTGAATCTGCAAAAGCCACCCAGAGGTTGTCGTACACATATCTTCCAACAGCAGGTTCGGAGTCGCGAGTTGTCTCGACTAGTCCTGCCCAAGGTCTAAGAATCTTGACGTCAGACAATGCAGGCATAAAGCGAATGAGTTCGGTCGCAGCCTTCTCCAGGAATTCCAGCGTGGACGAGGTGTCCTTGCGAACTTCCTCCCCCGTTGTAGGAAGTTCGCAGACTATTTCTCCGCGAAGGGTTTGTGTGAAAGAGATACCTTCAGGGTACACTTGGATCATAGGTCTAAGGAAGAATCTCAGGGGCTCGGTTGCAAGCATCTCTCGCTTCACAAGCTCAGTGGGTACGTCAAGTCCGACTGATCGAAGTATTTCCCGAGACCCCGTACCCGCTGCAACGACAAAAGCATCTGCCTCGAAGGCGCCGTTGTTAGTTTCAGCCGAACATATTCGGTGCTCTTTGGCATGGAGTGCTGTTACAGTTGTAGGCCTAGTCACCTGGCCTCCGTGCTCTTCAAGGCCATTCCAAAACCCGTACACAACGGAGAACGGGTGCACAGAGCCGTCTCCCTTGGAGAAAGTACCTCCCACGATCGAGGATGCATTCAGGAACGGGTAGCGATTTTCAATTTCCTCAGGTGTCAGAACATTTGTGTCAACGCCTAGAGATCGCTGGAGCTTCGCGTTGGACTCGAGTTCGGCAAGCTGTTCTTTGCTCGTTGCAACCATAAGATGCCCGTCGCGGCGAAATGGGATGTTGAAGTTGAGGTCACTTGAAAGGCGATTCATGAGGTCTCGGTTTTTCTTGGCAAGCTTGATGTCGTACTCGTTCTTCCATTGCGAGTGGATTGCGCCGATCGCTCTCACACTGAGCCCGCTTCCCGGGTACTGTTTTTCAATGACATTCACGTCGGCGCCTCGCTTGGCTAGGTTGTAGGCAATGCTTAAGCCTAGAATTCCTGCGCCAATGACTACAATCCGCATTTCTTCTCATTCCCCGCTAACACACCAAGTCGAACTGGGTCGACCAGTGGCCTTTGAGTAGTCAGGTGTTGGTCAGATGGCTTCAGCTTCTTCTCAGTGGCAAGTAATCTCAAAACTTGAAGCATACATGTTTTGCCTTGACACGGGCCCGTGGAGAACCCGGCGTACCTCTTAAGGCTCTCAATGTCGTCGTAGCCCAAACGTATGGCTTCCAGCACGTCTTCCTCTGTCAGATCTTCACAATAACAGACGAACTTCTTTCCCATCGTTAAGCACCCAGCCTGATCGCTCTAGCCTCAAGGAGCAATTCCTTCGGTACCTCAATCGTGACCAGCGCTGTCCCGTCGTTGCGTTCGGGGGGAAGTACTCGTGCTACCTTACCCTTCCCGAGAACGGTTCCTTTTCTGTTTAGAGCCATCACTTGGTCTCCAGTTTTCGGAACAGGTAGAAACTCGTAGGGCAAAGTAACGTACCCGACCCCATCACCTTCCCTCAGAAGAAAGACGGCAAGGCCAGGACATACCATCGCGCAGGCCATGCAACCTGTGCATTTGTTGTAATCGACTCTTGGAAGATCGTTGACTCTGGCCATTTGTATAGCGCCGAGCTTGCATGCCACGACGCAGGAATTGCATGGAATCTCTTGGATACATTCAATCATTGCTACGGGCCGCTTCTCCCTTATCCTTTCAGTAGACGGGACGGAGTTGAAAGACGCTAGATCCTCCAGTCCAATGATGCCGTCGCTAAGATACTGCTTCTGCTCCAATCTTCATTTCCTCATGTAACATGATATTCTCTAGCCCTCTGCGGATTTTCTCGCCGAATGGTCCCGAACGATCGTCATCAAGCCGTTTGATCCAAGTCTCCAGTTGCTCTTCGTCTCCAGGAAGCCCGAGTCCGGATTTGAGTGATGCGTGCACGCCGACGATTTGCCCTTCGAGCATGGCCGTAGTTGCTTCCTCTATACCGGAAACATCGCCTGCCACGTAGACTCCGTCGGCTACTTCCATGTACTTCGTCCTTCGGGCCACGAATCCTCCAAGTTCTGGAACAAACTGCAGTTGAGCGCCTGCGTGCGAGGCAAGCTCGTAGGTAGGCGTGAGGCCAACTGCAATACAGATGAGGTCACAATCGATCTTTCGGTTGGTTCCAGGAATGGGGTTGAATGAGTTGTCAATTTTGGCTATGATGGCGCCTTGAACTCTGTTCCGCCCAATTGCTTTGACGATTGTGTGTGAGGTGAGAATCTCGACCCCCTGACGTCGGACTTTAGCTGCGTGAACCATGTATCCGCCGATTCGGGGTAGAGCCTCTACGATGGCGACAACGTTCACCCCTGCTTGGAGCAGCTGATACGCGAGAATTAGGCCGACGTTTCCCGAACCGACAACAAGCGCTTTTTCGCCTGGCATGACGGCGTACGTATTCATCAGAGTTTGAACTCCCCCGGCTCCGTAAACTCCCGGCAAATCGTTGTTCTCGAATACCAGTGTTCTCTCATATGCACCGGTAGCTATGATGATCTTCTTGGCGTGAATCTTCAGTAGTCGATTTTCCTGCGCAGCTGCCACTATATGACCATTATAGATGCCGAATACGTCGCAGCCGAGAACGGTTGTAATGTTCTGAAGGCCGCGGATCTGCTTTGTCAACTTCTCGGCTATGCGTATTCCCCTGACGCCTGCATAGTTTCGTGCGTCTCCGAAGAATCGATGGGTCTGTTTGACAAGTTGCCCGCCTAACATTCTCTTATCATCTATCAGGATGACCTTCGAGCACCTCTTACCAGCCTCAAGCGTAGCGGTTAGGCCGGCAGGGCCTCCTCCGATTATGACAACATCCGCCTCAACCGAAACCTTTGAGCCCTCAGTTCTGCCGATTGATTTCTTTGGTGGCAGATGTCCTAGTCCAACGAATCTAGTTAGGATTTTGAGGTAGGTTCCCCTCAAGAATGAGGGATGGATCATCTTTCGGTGGTAAAAACCTGACGCCAACGAGAAGTAGAAACCCATCTTGTCCATGATGGATAACAGGTCATGATCGGCGTTGGGAAAACCACTCTGGCGCGAAACGTTCATGCCTTCCTTCACGTTGACCATGCATGTACGAACGTTCGGAACGCCATCGATCGTCATCATGCACGCTGAACAGCGTCCAATGGCGCAGAAGAACCCTCTAGGGCGGTGATATTTCATACTGCGACTGAAAATTCGCAATCCATTTGCGTAAAGTGCAGCCGCCACCGTCTCGTTGGTATACGCTTCGATTGATCTGCCTTCAAAATGGAAGGTAACCTTGTTTCCGCGGTCGACCTTGAGCACGGGATGCTGTGAAATCCTGTTGTTCGTCAAGTTGATCCTATCATTTCTGTTACCGAATTGTCTACTTCCAGAAGGTATTCACGCACATCGAGGTCGTCATATTCCACATCGATAGCTTGTTTCGGGCAGGCCCCGATGCACTGCCAGCAAAGGAAGCATTCGGGCACGTGGTACCTGATCGCAAGGTTGACTGGTTTTGCAGATCCTGCGATGCGCTCATGGAAGCTTTCGAGTGCGCGACTGTTCTTCACAAAATCGTCTACAGGCTTGCACCATCGCCCGTTCGTTGAACGTTCAAAGATTGAGCCGGGACAAGCACTTATGCATGCTCCGTCCCCATCGCACTTACTATAGTCAACCACGAGATAAGGCAATTCTAAACGCGAAAATGAGATTGAGAGTTCTCTTAAGTATGAGGCATTTACCGTCGGTATTCTATAGAATATACTGGAAGTTGAAAGCCCCGCAAATAGGAGTCACCTCTTCGGGTCCCTTCCGCGAATTGTTTCGATTTGAGGGTCAAAAAACATGTTTTCATTCTAGGGAACCGATAGCTTTCTCCACTTCCGTTAGGATTTCGCATGATTTCACGAGTTCCTTCATCTTGTTGTGATCGGGGTAAAGTGGTCGGTCGATGTCAAGATACTCGACGTGTTTACGGATTACATCATGAGCAATTTGGGTTCCCTTCCCGACCTCATATGGCGTTTCGTATTTTCTACGTAAGTCAAGGGCTTGTGCAGCAGCCATGAATTCAATTCCCAAGATACCATAAGCATTGTCGAGTATCTGGAAATTCTTCAGGGCGGTGTTCATGCCCATGGAAACAAAGTCTTCCTGGTCGGCAGCAGCTGGGATTGATTGAATAGAAGCTGGCATGCAGAGGATTCGCTGCTCTACGATCTCCATATCAGCCGTATATTGGCTTAGCATTAGCCCCGAGAACATGCCGGCGCCCTTACTCAGGAAGGGCGGAAGCCCCACGCTGAGTGCCGGGTTATTCAGGCGGTTCATACGGCGTTCAGAAAGCACGCATACCATCGTTACTGCCACGCCTACCATATCCATAGGCAAAGAAACGGGCGAACCCTGGAAATTAGCGCCTGAGAGTACGAGGTTCTTATCCGGGAAGAAAAGAGGATTATCCCCCACACCATTCAGTTCGATCTCTACCTGTACTCGTGCAAAGGCAAGCGCATCATGTGCTGCCCCAATTACCTGCGGTGTGGAACGCATCGAATAAGCATCCTGCACCTTCACTTTCAAACGGCCTTCAGACAGGTCGCCGCCGGCTGTTACCTTACGGATTGATTTTGCACTACGGACGCCACCGGAGAAACCGCGTACCTCAAGAATTAATTCATGATACGGTTTAAGGTTGGCTTTCAGCGCCTCCAGCGACATGGCACAGGCTATTTCAGCCTGCTTGAGCCAGTTGTTGGCGTCATATATCATCAGGGCCGACATGGCGGTAAGTACATTGGAACCGTTAATGACAGCCAGACCATCACGCGCCTCGAGTCCGGGAATTGGGATGCCTGCGCGTTCCATCGCTTCTTGGCCTTCGAGCAATTCACCTTTGTAATAGGCGTGTCCTTGCCCCATCATAAGTAAGGCAATCTGCGCCATAGGTGCTAAGTCACCGCACGCGCCCACGGATCCTTTCGTGCACACGTATGGCGTAACACCCTTGTTCGACATATCCACTAAAGTCTGAGTAATCGCTAGGCGGCAACCTGAATTCCCGTGTGCATGCACATTGATACGCCCGAGCATGGCACCACGTACCCAGTCGATGGGCATGGGGTCGCCTATTCCTGCGGCATGATTGTAGATCAAGTATTTCTGAAATTCTTTTACCTGATCATCATTGAGCACTATCTCCGAAAATTCGCCTATGCCGGTATTGATACCGTACATGATCTCATGGGCTTCAACTTTCTTCTCAAGCATAGCGCGGCATGAATTGATCTTTTTAATCGACTCGGGATGCAGTTCCACTTTTTCGCCATGACGTGCAACGCGTACAACATCTTCAATGGTTAACCCTGAACCATTTATTACCAGTGTCATATGCTATCTTCCGATTTCCTTACTCGCTTCGCCATTTGACGATGGCCGCCCGCTTAAATCAACGACTTCTGATTATCACACGTTATCGCTTTCGCGGTCATCTGCCACTTTGGGCTGCTGGATTTTAGACCTAGCAAGTCCTGGCAGTAATCGTTCTCTTTCGTAGGTGAGTCTGCTAGAAGGACTTGTGTTCTGTCCGAGCAATTATCTCGTCTTGCAGTGTCTTGCCGAGATCGCAGAAGTAATCGCTGTAACCTGCCACTCGAACGATCAAGTCCCGATATTTCTCAGGGCTTGCTTGTGCTGCACGCAGAGTTTCCGCTGTCACGACATTCATCTGGACGTGGTGGCCATCCAACTTGAAGTAAGATCGCACTAGGTGTGCCAGGTTGTCAATGCCCAATTCGCCCTCTAGGAGTGATGGGGCGAATTTCTGGTTTAGTAGTGTTCCACCCGCGCGGACTTGATCCATTTTGGAAACGGACTTTATGACGGCTGTAGGCCCATGTGTATCAGCTCCTTGCACAGGCGAGACACCTTCGGATAATGGCTCATGCGCGCGTCTTCCGTCTGGAGTAGCACCTACAACTGAACCGAAGTAGATGTGGCAGGTTGTGGAAAGGTAGTTGACTGCATAGAGTCCTCCCTTTGTGTTCTTTCGGCCGCTAATTACGTTGTACAATGAATCGAATGAGGCCTTCAATAAGGCGTCAGCGTAGTCGTCGTCGTTTCCGTACTTCGGCGTCTTATTCAAGAGCATTTGCCGGATTACTTCATGTCCTTCAAAATTATTCTCAAGCGTCTTCAGCATCTGCGCCATGCTTAGGTGCTTCTCATCGAAAACATGATGTTTGATTGCGGATAGGCTATCTGTTAACGTGCCAATTCCAACGGGCATTATGTAGGTCGTATTGTATCGTGGGCCGCCGTCGTTGTAGTCTCTGCCATTCTTTATGCAATCATCGATTAGCGTCGATAGAAATGGGGCGGGCATTTGCGTGGCGAATAGTCTTTCGATAATATTGCTGCCCTTAACCTTGATATCAACGAAATGTTTCAATTGGTTAGTGAAGGCATGGAAGACTTCGTCGAAGGAGTTGAACTCAACAGGGTCGCCCGTGGTGCACCCTATCTTCTTTCCCGTGTGCGGGTCTACTCCGTTGTGTAGGGCAATTTCCAATATTTTTGGTAAGTTCAGGTACCCTGTTAGTATGTAAGCTTCTTTGCCAAAGCAGCCGGTCTCAACACAACCGCTTATGCCTCCTGATCGCGCGTCTTCAACGGCTTTGCCTTGGCGGACCAGTTCGTCGACAATTAGGTCAGCGTTGAATATTGAGGGTTGCCCCCATCCCTTTCTAATAATCTCGCATCCCCTCTTTAGAAAACGGTCGGGGCTTTTCTTGCTGAGTTGGATGTTCGAAGAGGGTTGTATGAGCCTCATCTCATCAATTACGTCTAGGATTAGGTAGCTGAGTTCGTTGACTCCGTCGGAACCGTCCGGCCTTAGGCCGCCGATGTTGATGTTTGCGAAGTCCGTGTAGGTGGCACTTTCCTCTGCTGTTACTCCGACTTTCGGCGGCGCGGGTTGATTGTTGAACTTGACCCAGAAGCATTCCAAGAGTTCCTTCGCCTTGTCCCTCGTTAGCGTTCCATCCTCAAGCCCCCTCTTGTAGAACGGGAATAGGTGCTGGTCGAGGTGGCCGGGGCAGAAAGAATCCCATGTGTTAAGTTCCGTGATTACGCCTAAGTGAACGAACCAGTATGCCTGCAATGCCTCCCAGAAGTCACGTGGCGTATGCGCGGGAACATATGAGCAAACTTCAGCAATTCTCTCGAGTTCCTCTCTTCGTTGAGGGTTGGTTTCATTCTGAGCCATCTCGTGCGCTTTCTCGGCGTGGCGTTCAGCAAATCTGATGATGACATCACAGCAAATGGACATAGCTTCGAGTTGTTTCTTTTTCTTGTAGGCGTCTGGGTCGTTGTGATAATCGAGCGCTTGCTTCGCATTCTTGATGTCTGCTTTGAAGTCTAGGAATCCCTTGCGGTAGATCTTATCGTCTAAAACGGTGTGCCCGGGTGCGCGTTGCTCCATGAATTCGGTGTAGATGCCAGCCTCGTATGCTGCTCTCCAGTCCTCCGACATCTCTGAAAAGATAATGTCACGGATGGTTCGGTCTCGCCAAAACGGAATAATTCTCTCTTGGTAAATCTCTCGGGTTTGATCGTTAACGGCAAAGGGAATCTTCTTTCGGTCGTTGAGAATTTGAAGGTCCTTCAGGCTGTGGCAGCATAGCTCCGGGTATGTGGGAGTAGCCTTCGGAGCGGGGCCCCTTTCACCGACGATTAATTCTTCGTTGCCTATGTAGATCGTCTTGTTTTCGATTAGGTGCTTGAATGCGAGAGCTCTTCTGATAGGGGCGCTAGATTCTGATGAATGCTCGTAGAAGCCAGTCATTAGTTCGGCTCTTTCACTTGAGATCCGCGGTTTTGTATCCAAGCTTTGTTGCCTAAGCTTTCTCACTCTTTCATTCATCTCTTCAACCTCCAACTTTAACCAATAATCCAAAACCTTGCAATTTCTCCACTATCCCACTCACTCTCACAGGGGAGGGCTGCTCGACTTCCGGCATTCTATTCATCATTCCAAGTCGCTTGTATTTTCCAACGCCAAGGTCGTGGTAGGGAAGAACATCAATTTCTTTCACGCTTCCCAATGATGACACGAATTCGCCTAGTTGAAGGACGTTCTCCTCATTGTCATTCACGCCTGGGATAATGGGAAAACGAACAATCACCTGGTCGTGAGAGTGAGATAGTTGCTGCAAGTTCTTCAGGATTATCTCGTTCGAGACGCCGGTGAACCTACGATGCGTTTCGTTATCAATGACCTTCAAATCGTACAAATACAAATCTACGTACGGGCAGCTGGCCATGAGCGTCTCGGCGTTTACGAACCCGCAAGTCTCTACGGCTGTACGGAGCCCTTTCTCCTTACAGGCTTCGAGTAGGTTTTGAAGAAAGGTGGGTTGCATGAAGGGTTCTCCGCCGGAGAAGGTGACCCCGCCACCAGATTCATCATAGAAAATATTGTCCTTCTCCACAGCTTCCATAACCTCAGAGACTTTCACCGGCTTTCCCGCTATCTCTCTAGCTTTCGTCTGGCACACCCGAACGCACAGGCCAGAAAGCCTACAGGTATTTCTCAGAAGAATTGGAGCCCCATCTAGGATTTTGATGGCGTGATTCGGGCACACTTCCACGCAGCTGAAGCATCGGATGCATCTCTCTTCCCGGTAAACGAGTTGCGCTACTGGAAACTGCCCCTCAGGGTTGTGGCACCACCAGCAATGAAGAGGACACCCCTTGAAGAACACAGCCGTCCGGATGCCTGGACCGTCGTGCGTGGAAAATTTCACTATATCAAAAATTGTTCCAGTAGTCTGTTCGATACTATTCTCACGATGCCCGTGCTCGATTAGAGCGCTGGATTCCTCTAACAACTACTACAGCTACTTGTTCTCGATCCTTCATATCATTTGACCGAGCTATATCTACTGTGAATGGTTTCCATACATCAATGCGAGACTCTTACGAGGTTCTTGGCTACGTGTATTCGCGCCGGGTATAACGTAGCCGAGATCGGCGTCACTCTAAGCTAGTTATTGCTTCAAATCCTAGAGGACGTTATATTGGTATAACCAGATTCTTCGTTTATGCGCGGCCAATCGGTCCTTCAAGGACACGTAAGTTTTGTGCCTACGCCCGATTATTTCGAAGCTATTGATGATTGATTCCAAATTGAACTTGCGTTTCGCTCACGTAAATTCGGCTACAGTTGGATTGACTAGTTTGATGAGGGCTTGGGTACTTATCTTCACGCTCTTCGTGTGAGAGCCAGGGTTGAAGTACACATATTCCTGGCGCAAGATCGCACTGTCAAATAGAGTTTCGAGGTTAACGATGTTTCCCAGCGGGTGGACGCAGCCCACTGAGCATTGCGCAATCTCTTCTGCCTCCTTCTTTGGGGCCAAGATGACAGGTGCAGCCTTGGTGGTCATGCCTAACCTATGGAAGTCAATCTTCCTGTTCCCCGGAAGGACGGCGAGCAAGTAGGTTCCGTCACTCTTCTTCACTATCATTGACTTGGCTATGTGGGCTTCATCGGTCTTCAGGAAATTCGCCATCTGGGGGCAGGTGTATACGGGGTCGTGTTCGAAGACCTCGTATTCTATCCTTTGCGCCTTGAGCGCAGCCAGGATTTTCTCTTCTACCTGAGTCATGTAAGCCTATTTCACGATCCCCTTTGATTTTTCGCACATGAATTGCTGGAGATAGTACGAGCCTTACCAACTTTTGCCGGTGAACAAGTCCCTTTGGGGTTCCGTGCGCCACAATATAATGCCTATTGAAAACATGTTTGTTCCGCCGACGCCGAGCATGGACGCGGTTTGCGAGCGCAAACCGCTCAGTACGAAGATCACTACGGTTGCGATGGCTAGGAGCAAGTGTTCCTGCGTGGCCGTTGTCAGAAGGACGGCATTATTTTAGTGCTTCTTTTTTCGAGAAATCTCTCAGCGGCGATAGTGTTTCGAACAGGTAGGTGTCGAGGTAGGGTTTCCCTCGTGCGATGTAGTGTGCGATGTTTCTGGCGGTGCCCGGTCCCATCATAAAGCCTTGGCCGCAGAGCCCTGCTGCAAGGTAGAATCCACTTACGTTCGGGGCTTCTCCAATTATTGGCACTCCATCTGGCGTCATAGGGTAGAGTCCTCGCCAGAGCCTGCGGATGACCAAATGCCTGAACCTAGGCATCAAGTTCACCAGTCGATTCGCAATAATTGGTAGAAACTCGGATGTAGATCGCCGATCCTCGCCTGGAATTATGGGAGAGGGAGTGTAACAGAAGATGATTGATCCGTCGTGTGTCTGTCCGAAATAGAAGTTGGCAGTTTTTCCTTCAGGTCCAGGTCTTATGTCAACCACCAGGGGGTCTAGAAATTGCTCCACTGGCATGGATACTCCAGCCTCATGCGAATCGGGAGAGACGGGAACGCGCACATTGACGGTTGAAGCGATTTGAGTCGCCCAAGCTCCAGCTGCATTCAGCACGTAATCTGCTGAAATAATTCCCTTACTCGTCTTCACGCCGGCAACTCGATCGCTCGTCGCGAGTACTTGTTCTACCCTTTCCCCTAGCCTAAACTCTACTCCCAGCTTCCTACATTCTTGGCTCAGTGACGAAGCGAATAGCAACGGTGACACTTGGCCGTCTTCAATTGAGAGGGTTCCGCCTCTCAGCCCCTCAACATTTATTCCCGGAACGACCTTTTCAATGCCGTCGTGGTCAAGCCAGTCAATTTTCAAACCGTACTTGTGTTGTATGGGAAACAAGTCTTTCAGGAGTTTCTCGTCTTGTTCGCGGTAGACTGGGAAGCAGTATCCGCCCATCTTCCAACCAATCTCGGTCCCCGTCTTCTCCTTCCATGTAGAGAAGATTCGTAGGCTGTCTTGGCATAGGGCTATCTTGGCTGGTTCTGAGTGTGTGGCCCTAACTCCGCCAAGTGCCGCCTTGAAACTTCCTTGCGCTGGTGCCGGTTCCCTATCGACCACTGTAACCTGCATGCCTTCTTGCGCGAGGAAGTAGGCGGACGGGAGCCCTATCGCTCCTGCTCCGACAACTACTACGTCCGTCATTTTCGGCCGTCCCGGAATAATGCTGTTAGTGGGACTTCCATGGCGAATGGTCGCTTCACGTACCCAGTTACGGAATCTAGCGGGATGCCTTGTTCCTGGAAGACTTGCTTGACGAGGCTCTCGCATGTCTTCCCGTTGCACGCGCCCATGCCGCATCGGGTGGCGGCCTTGATGGCGTTCAGGTCCCTTACGCCCATCTGTACTAGTTCAGCAATTTGCTTCTTGCTCACTCGCTCGCAAAGGCACACCATCACCTCATTTTCCAGACCGTATTCAAATGCGGTAGGTGATCCTTGCTCACGGGTTTGGAATCTAATGCCTGCGACCTTTGTCGCAAGCTTCGAATCCACCTCTACCTGTACCATCTTCCTTTTGTCCATCCACTTGAGAGTTCGAATGTGGAGTACGGTGCCAACGCCGACGTCTTCACCCTCGAAGCCGGTGAGCGCGACTTCATTACCTACTCTCACGGTGTTCTCGTCAAGCTCCCATGGGAGCCACACCTGAGCCTTTTTCCCTGTTGAATCGAATCTTCTATCCACGACGGTAATTGCTAAACCAGGGCAGACGACAGCGCATTTCAGGCAGCCAATACATTCCTTGTCCCAGCGAGGAAGCGACATGATGCTTTCGCCTTCCAATGTAACCCAACCCTTCGGGCAGGCTTCGACGCATGGGTTGCAGGGGATCTCTTGAACGCACCGGATTACTGGGAAAACCTTAGATGTTGTATAATCCGGTTCTTTGAATTCATGGATTGGGCCAGGCTTACCACGTAGGATCTTAAGCATGTCCAGCCATTCTGTTGGGATGGCTATGTCCTGGCCCATGTCTTGGAGCATTCTCCTTGCAATCATTTTTCCAGAGAACATGGCCGCTGAGGCTTCAGCGATCAGTTCAGCGTCGCCAGCCTCATATGTTGTAATCCCCATATGTCGTGCTTCTTGCGCTAGTTCGTTGACAGGGTTTAGGCCAACCGCGATTAGCACGGTATCAACCTGGTAGCGTCGTTCGGTTCCATGGATCGGTTTGAATTTCTCATCGATCTGTGCTACCACAACTCCCTCGACGTGACCGTTTCCGTATGCTTCGACTACAGTATGCGAGGTGAAGACTGGGGCTCCGAGTCTCTTGATCTTGTCTAAATGTACCTTGTATCCGCCAACTTTCGGGAGAGCTTCTACTAGACCAACAACTTGAATGCCTGCTTGCATCGCGTGGTAAGCTGCTATCAGGCCGACGTTGCCGCCGCCCACGATGAATACTCGGCTGGAAGGTTTCACTAGGTCCCTATTCACGAGCGTCTGGAAGGCGCCTGCGCCAAATACTCCCGGCAGGTCATGGCCTGGAAAAGGCAGAACTTTTTCTCTCGCTCCGGTTGCAACTAGAAATTGCTTTGGCTTAATGAGGCAGTACTTTCCGTTTCGAACTACTGCGATTTTACCGTCAGAGAAAACGCCTACTACTGGCGAGTCCGTCCAGATCTGCACGTTCTTGAATTCCGCTAATTCATGTACGAACTGTTTGGCTATGTTGATGCCTCTTGTTCCGGCGCGGCATTCTTGTACAGACCCGAAGAAGTTGTGAGTTTGTAGAGTGAGTTTTCCGCCTATCTCATGTTTGTCGTCACATACGATTGTATTCACGTTGCTCTTGGCAAGCTCTAGGGCCGCGTTAAGTCCCGCGGGGCCTGCTCCCGCAATCAGAACATCCACCGATACTTCTGGAACTTCGATAGGTCCAGCTGGCATATCGTCGTCTGGCAGTTTGGGAAGTCCTTCGACTGCGCAAATGTTCATCCCTTCGTGGACAGGAGTGATGCACGCTTTCACGGGGATGCCGTCAGCCATGACCAGGCAGTGTGAACATTGGCCATTGGCGCAGAAGAGTCCCTGCGGTGCCCTATCCTTGGTATGATGGCCAAAACAATCTATTCCACTGGCAATCAGAGCTGATGAGATCATTTCCCCGTCCGCGGCTGGAATCGATTCCCCATGCCAGCAGAAATAGATCTCTCGTTTCTGTGGAACATCCAAGATGGGGTGTGAAATGATCCTTCTCGCAGGGGGAAGAGAGGTCATTTGCCTATCCAGATTTCACAATTGAAGGGAGCTTCGTGTTGTTCTAGCTCCGAGTAATTAGAGAGGTTGTGGTAAGTAAATGCTAATTATAGTGCCGTATTAGTTCTATAGATGGAAAATACTATTCGTAAGTGGCCGAAGGAACTAGCGTAGTAAATTCCTCCATAAAGCATGCGTTAGAGTATCGATACGCTCAGAGGTCTTCATTTCGAAGGTACGGATGCCTTCTATGCTGCTACTTGAAGCGAGGTAATACTTGTTCTCCGACCAATCTTATTCCACTTAGATCAGTAGCTGATTCAGGAAACGACAGCATGAACCTATCCACCCCAAGGTCAACGTACTCGCCAATCCGTTGAACGCATTGCTCGGGTGTTCCCGTTATACTGTGCCCTTCTATGTCGTCTCCTCTAATATCTCCGCTTCGAACCGCTCGCTCCATCTTATTCTTCACCTCGGCACTGGATCTTGCAATTATAACGGGTCCTTGCCAAGATTTTCGGACATCGCTGAGTTTTCTCCCAATGGAGTCGCAGTGTTTGGCGAGTACCGCGATCTTATGATTGTACTCGTCTGGACTTAGGGCTATGAAATTGCATCCATCGGCAAGCTTCGCAACAGCCCTTAGCGTCAACTTCTCGCCGCCGCCACCGATCCATATTGGTGGCCTCGGTTTCTGTACTGGTTTTGGTTCGCAGACAGCTCCATTTACGGTATAGTACTTTCCTTGGAATGAGGCGCTGTCTTCCGTCCACATCTTCTTTACTATCGTGACCGCTTCTTCGAGTCTCTGAACTCTTTCTCGCGGCTTTCCGAAAGGTATGCCATAGTTTTCATGCTCTATCTCAGCCCATCCCGCTCCGATGCCGAGTTCGAATCTTCCTCCACTAATCACATCTAAGGTGCTTGACATCTTGGCCAACATGGCGGGGCTTCGATAGGTAACGCAGAGGCACGTTACGCCTAGCTTCAACTGCTTTGTCTCCCTCGAGAGCGCAGACAGAACGGTCCAAGCCTCCAAACAGGGCTCGCGTGACGGTCCAAGGAGTGGAAGTTCGAAAAGATGGTCAAAGAGCCACCCCGAATGGAAACCTAACCTATCCGCCTCAATCCAAACACTCCTGAGATTCTCATAACGCCCAAGCAGCCTACCCTGGGACGTTTTAACCCCAATCTCAGCCCTCAATGCGCATGCCTCAAACAAACATGAGAATAACTTGCAAGTAAGACATTCGCATGCTAAAGATACACCGAACAAGTGGGTGCTGCCGACCTAGAACAGAAGAAAGTCTCATAGTCTCCCCCAAATGCAATTCGTTTTTTACTAATCCATCGCGCTAACTCAACAGCTTCTTATACGAAACCTGATTTCAGCCTTAGCGACTTTCAAGTGAATGATATGTCCGATGCTATGAAATTTCATTACCTTGGTCAAAGTGGACTGCGTGTTTCCGAATTATGCCTCGGTACCATGACGTTTGGGGAGGATTGGGGTTGGGGTGCTTCGAAGGAAGAATGCCGAGCGATCTTCACCTCGTATGTGGAACGCGGTGGTAACTTCATCGATACAGCCAACGGTTACACTAATGGCACTAGCGAACGAATCGTTGGGGACTTGATAAGTTCTGACCGTGACAATTTTGTCCTTGCTACAAAATACTCCTTCCCCACGGTAAGAGGGGACCCAAACAGTGGGGGTAACCATCGCAAAAGCATGGTTCGTTCGCTGGAGGGAAGCCTGAAGCGGCTTGGGACGGATTACGTTGATCTCTTCTGGTTGCATGCTTGGGACTTCTCTACAACTGTTGAGGAGGTTATGCGAGCCCTTCACGATATGGTGGGGTCAGGGAAGGTGCTCTATGTCGGCGTTTCGGATACGCCAGCGTGGATCGTTAGTCGCTCCAACATGTTGGCCGAGTTACGCGGGTGGTCACCTTTCGTAGCGCTTCAAATCGAGTATAGTCTTATTGAACGGACCCCTGAACGAGAGCTTCTACCTATGGCTCGCACTCTCGGAATGACGGTGACTCCTTGGGCGGTGCTCGGAGCAGGCGTGCTAACTGGAAAGTATAACAATGCCCCACCTGCCACGAAGAACGTGGGAACGAGTGGAGGACACGTTGAGAGGCGGCTAGATGCAGCCAATAGCCAGAAAGCGAACGATCGTAATCTCGCAATAGCGCGTGTGGTAGTGGAAGTTGCCAAGCAGATTGGCTCCAGCCCATCTCAAGTAGCGCTAGCTTGGCTGCGTACGCGCCCGGGTTCGATTGTTCCAATACTTGGAGCTCGACGATTGGATCAGATACGTGACAACTTGAGTTGTCTCGACGTAACGATTCCGGAGGAGCACCTTCGCCGACTTGATGAAGCGAGCAAAATTGACTTGGGCTTTCCTCACGACTTTTTAGCGAGCCCTGTAGGCAGAGATCGATTATACGGAGGCCTTTATTCGCGTATGGCACAACATCGCGAGCCGTGAAACACTAAGAACCTGCAACACGAAGATTCAGAACTCTTCCAAGCGCAAAGGTTGATTGCCCTCTTAATTCTCACATTTAGACTAGCCAGTTGGAAGCTCTGCCACCTTTCGTCTGCTGCCTTAACCCTCCCTGACGGCTTTCCAAAGAAGAATGATGGGACAGGCATAGCCCTAAGCTGGTCGACAAACGCCTTAGTTTTTTACGATATTTGTTCTCACCGGGGTTCCATTCGGAGGCTAGTGACGCCGAGCAAGGTGGAAAATTCCGTTGGTTGAATTTAATCCTTATTAGCGTACAGTGATAAGATCGTGTTGACATTCGGATGAACCTCCGAATCCTTGTTGTTAGCTTTCTGTTTGCGGCCTTGTTCCTCTCTACCCTCTCGGTCCCCTATGCGAACAGTCAATCATCCGCCGCGACGACCACGATGACCCTTATACAACCGGCAAGTTCTGGTCAGTGTACAGTCCGTTCGTTAGCTTTCTTAGGGGTGAAGGACGATGAGATTGCGGGAACATACGGCTCCGATGCACCGATCAATTTCTATATTCTTACGCAAGATGAATTAAATTCAATCAAGAATTGCCATCTTCCATCAGCCGCAAGACCACTTCTCGTTGAGGAGAACGCGGTCGGCTACGGCAATCCTTACAGTTCTCTTCCTTTCCCGACCAGCGGAACCTATTGCTTCGTTTTCATTGCCAGTGGCCCTTCGAGTGTTCCATCGGGTTATGCAACCGTTGAACTTAGTTTTCCAGCGTCCACAATTTTGATCAACGGCACGGGTAGCCCTAGCAGCACAATGAGCCCGTCCAGCACAGTAAGCGCTGGAACCCCGACAAACCTTTCCAGCACAACCGCAACAACCATTATTCTTCCGACTTCGATCACATCCGGCTCGTCTTCGGTGGCTTCACGAGCCAGTTCGGGAGTTGCGTTCGGTAGCTTCGGGACTGTAGGGGCAATTGCTTTGGCGGTCGTAATTGCTTTGTTGGGATTGGTTGTATTCTTTATGAGAAGAAAGAAATCTTCGCAGAGCATTGTTACTGTGGAACAGACGCCTTCTCCAAAAGCTGAGCCGTTAGAGCAAGCCCCTCAACCTGCTGCAAGTGGGCTCTCAACTGGGTATGGCGACCTGAACGTCTTGTTGGAGGAAGCTTTACCAAAAGGTTCTGCAGTCCTTCTGCTCTCGCCGCGGTGCGACGAAAGAGACTTACTCGTGCGGAGGATCATCGGTTCGGCTCTATCTGCGGGGATGCCGACCTTTTATTTGTCGAACGATCCCAGCAAAATTCAGGACCTGACGAGCACGTATGGGAAGGGTTTCTATGCCCTCAGTCCACAGGCCGCTAAGATATTGTCCCCACCCGCAAACTTGTACAAGATCCCCAACATTGACAGCCTAAGCGACTTGAATATGGTATTTACAAAGATCCTGGAGACGCGCGCAAAGCAGGGGACGAGCAACAGGTTACTCATAATCGATCTGCTCACGTACTCTCACATATTCCTTGTCGATAAGGGAGTGACGGCCAGAAAGTGGTTTACAGACTTTCTTGCCGGACGCAAGGCCGAAGACTTTACAGTCCTCGCCTTTCTGAACCCCCTCGTAACTTCCAAGGAGGAGATACAGACACTGATCGATGTGTTCGATGGGGTAATCGAAATCTACGAGAAAGAACTTAGCGGGAGATTAAGACGATTCCTAGTAATCAAGAAAATGCACGGGCAAAGATACTCAGGCTCAGAGTGGATGCTCGACAAAGACAAACTATCCTAGCTGATTTGACATCTGTTTTTCCCTCGATAGTGGGTGCGCAGGATGAGGTCGACCTACACATGAAACCAACAACCTAAACCAAAATTGAATCAGCTGCTACTGATAGTCAAGGTGCAAGAATCACCATACCTCTTCGGGACAAGTTGATTTACAGGAGGAATAGGCCCATTCGGTTCGGAGATTTTGTTCACGGGTTTGTTCTTTTTACAGGCGACGAATCGCTTTGGCACAAGGACATAATACGGATAAAACTCACTTGTATTGATGTCTTTGGGAAAAAGCATACAATGAAGACGGATCCCAAACACTATCAAAATCCTCTCTTGTTTGGAGAGATAGTTGACGCTACAATCGAACAATGAGTTTCAAAATTCCCTAGCCTTAGACGCTAGTCTGACCTTTCAAACGGTCACCTATGTAACAATCGCTTACGACTACGGTTGCGTTATCTGGTATAACAAAGTAGCAGTCGTTGGTTTCGACCCTACGATAGACCTCTATGAGGTTCCGGAGGTGGTGCACCAAACGCTTTTTGGCAGCCCCCCAAACCAAACAGCAAGTTGACAGAAGCTTCTTGATTCTTCGTCGCATAGTGACCTAAAGGAAAAATCTAGCTACCAATTCCCTACGTCATAAGGTAACAAGTATCCAAGACCTCATAAGGGGTTGAGAGGGAAAACTCCCGCAGACAGCAGGAACTAAAGCCAGAGGGAAAGATAAGTGGCTAACGATAATTCAGAACGCAAGCCTATGAAATGTGAGGTATGCGGTCATAAGATTCCAATTCAAGATGTAGAACGGCACAAGGCAAACCATGAGCGAAGATTATTCCGAAACTCGGAGGTGAGAAAGCAGAAGGAAATACAACGAGTATCAATTCCATTTCCAACAAGGGTCGTTGCATGCGGAAAGTGTGGAACCTTCTTACGGTCAAGTTTTCAAGGCAACATGAGACTAATCGATATTAGCGAAGAAATACAATATCCCAAATGTGGCCATAAGTCCGCATATACCGAGCACGACCACCGTCTCATACAACCCAAATAGTGTAATGCAACAAAACATCATGGTTAGATTCCCATGTTGCCTTTGCGATAACATTTCCATTGAACATGATCGATAATGTGCCGCTCGGTTCTAAGTGTTGTATATTCGGAGTGAGATCGTCACAAATCCTCAACCAACTCGGGCGCAATAATGGATGCTTTACTCTCCTATGGTGATGGCACGGAACATACTCCCCTGTGACCCTGTTAATCACGATACCACGAGCAATTCCCGAAGGAATACCGAGAAGCCTATCCGTACAGAAGTTCAACACACAACAGATAGGGTAGCCGTTCTCTAGCCCTACCCGAAGATCACCAAACGCTTGGTAACAACGCTCTAGAAACGAGCGACCAAACGAGAAGCCAGAACCACCTAATAAAAAGCATTAGAAAACCATACTCCACCCGCATTAGTCACTACTGATGTTCCTTCATCCGACGTAAGTTTTCGGTTCTTTGCTCTCGCTTTGCGTTTCATAGCGACCCGAAAGAAAAATGAACACCATAACTGGATTCGGCTACATAGGACCTTTACAGTTGAGGGCGAAAACAAGTGATTAACCTTGATTCAAAACGCAAGTCGCAAATAATACATCAAACGGAATTTAGAATCAGCTGGCTAGACCCATACTCTCTAAATATCGGGACTAGCTACTGACATGATAGTGAGCCTCGTGAAAATAATCGCTATAGTTGTTGCCATAATCATCGCCTTGATCGGAATCACTCTCGTCGGTTTCCTGCATCATCATTTAATTGGCTATGGACTCCTCGCGGTCGCAGTCATCCTACTCATTTACGGATTTGTCAGTAACCGCAAGACAAAGGCCGCTTGAAATCAGCCGATTTCTTCTGCTAGAGTTTAACCGTCTAGCGCCGTGTGTGGGCGGATAGTCCGCGAGAATAGCCCTGTCTTTCCGTTCCAATGCTCTCATAAACCCTAATTCAGAACGCCGCTCAGCAGACGAAGACTTGACGTTACCCAAAGTAAGGTAACGTGAAGTCTTCGGTTGACGGCTCCGCAACTTCTTCCTGTGAAAAATCGGTTGATGCCTAGCGTGAGGAATGAGGTTCTATCTACGCGAATTCAGTTTCGAGTTCTGCGTCGAACAAGTCCGTATGCGATTATTGTTAGAGCCACAAGTAATGGTATGCCGAGTGGATATTCGGGAATCGGTGGCGCGGCGATTATGGTTAGGGGGAATGTGCCTGAGCTTGGGTCATTATCTGAATCGCCAGAGAAGGCACCTTTTACGGAAGCGGAACCCGCACCTGTACCAGTAACCGTAACGGAACAGCTTGAACCGGATAGAGTACAGCTTGCAGATGAGAAGCTAACGCTTCCGGCATCGGTCCACGAAATCGTGTCACCCGTAACCGAGGTTGAACCGAAAGCGGCACCAGAAACCGTCGCCGTACAGGTCGTCATCGAAGCCACATTAAGCGTAGAAGCACCGCAGGTTACTGTAGTTCCCGTTGTTGCGGCGACGACTGTGAAGGAATCAAGGCAACCCTCCGCAGACGTCTCTGCGCTGTACTGGCCAGCATGCAACCCTGAAACGGATTGACTATAGACACCATTTACCAAGAACGATTCAAACGCTGAGCCGGAGCAACCACTACCAGAAAACACCTCTAAAGTATCGGGTGATGGGACAAGTCCGCTTAGGGTGAAGCTTTGCCCTGCTACCGGTGAGGGGGGACTCACGCCTAACGCCCATACCGACACGACACTAAAGCTGAGAAGCACAACTACTACAGTAGCGAATGCCGCTGCCTCAACTCTGCCCAACCATGAAACCCAAACCACACCCTCGCCTAGAACAGAATATAACGGTTACGAGAAGAAAATCAATTCGAGGCCTGTTTTCTTGCATTCTGAATCAAGGTTATCCACTTGTTTTCTCCATCAACCTTGATTCCAGCGACTTCACTCGGAGTCTTGCCGTCTAATGCTTCGTGCGGTCGTATGTAGTTATGGAAGATTTGCATACCCGAAAGGATAGCGGTATCGGGTTTCTCCAGAGTTCGCATGACTTTTTCTCTTTGTCGTAGTTCTCCATTCATGCGTTCCATCTGGTAACGGTACCTTCTCGTCAGCCCGACAGGGCTGTTACTTTTCGTCAGCTACGAGATTTTGTGGGTTTTGTCAATAGTTGACGAAGTTAGTATCCTAACGATTTAGGGATGAAAACGCACGCGTCACCCGCGAATCTCTTAGCTTCATCTGGTCTGATTCTGGCATGACTTGTGGGAAAATATCTCGCGAACCGTGAACGATTGTAAAGTGCCATGTATCTTCCCCTAATCTTTCGTAGTCGGCTATCGGATGAGGCGGAAAGTACTTGGTTTCTAACGTTATGCCGTTGATCTTCAGGCAAGCCCGTTGAGGTGAAATAAGCTTCGACATAATGAACGGCGACATAGAAGGCGACAGCCACAACCCAATCGGGATAAAGGCTTACTTGCTTTAGCACATCGTTGAGATGTTTTTCGTTATGCTTTGCCTTATCGACATGTGCTTGACAGTGCTGCCGCTGATAATCCGACATCAGAATCTGTATTGCTGAGACAACAGTTTACTTTTTATGACTTTCCGTAAATCTTCTGAGCATCGTCGGGCAGCATTTCGTCTTTGATCTCATCCGCAATAATCAGTGGGTCTAGACTTACGTTAGGGTTTTCAGCGAGAATTGTAGCGACCGTCTCGCCGACACTGACTTCGATCTTATAATCCCACTTCGGAATTACCGTCCACACGCACATGACAGGCGGGTTGTGTCCAGAAACGTAGATTTCGAGTATGTTCGGATTTGAGGCCCCAGCTGCTTGCAATCGCTCGCGCAGCTTATCCAGTTCCAATTTTCACACGCTTTTCGATTAACTATTTTGATTTTCAAAGTCGTTGTTGCACAATTAGGGAAGATAAGGGTTACTGTTGAATACTTCGCCGATTCTGACACTTAGTGGAAATACCCCTCCTTTGAGCCCACATTCTGTACTATGGTGGTATGGATCGTCTCGGTTGAAAAATCCGGTAACGTAACGTTCACGGTTGGTAGAGTAGGCTGTAACAAATCGGTTGGTTGAATCTGCGTTATCCTCTAGTCGTTATGCTCTATGACCTATGTTCGGTCTTCGAATCCGACCTTAGCCCACCATTTGACCTTTTGGTTTAGAACATGGTCAAGCGAATAGTGAGTAGGTAGGTATGAATCAATTATCCCAGAAGCACAGCGAAGTCAAGTAGTAGCTCCAAGATGCCAATCCCATAAAGAAATCCGACTGGGTTAGCGGACACGGTACCCAACCAGAACGAATACCAACCTGATAACCACGCTGGCTTCGGGGTCGTAGAGTGGATCAGGAGAAGGTCTAGTGTGATTCCAATACCTATCGATATATATCTACCAATGTCTTTATTGGGTGTATCTATAGATATTCAATGGTAGGTGGTTAGACTGTGATGGAGAAGATAATGGTTTCTCTTACTAAAGAAATGAAAGATGCACTCGAAGAACAACGCAAAAAGAGACTTCTTGACTCTATACCTGAAACTGTTAGAACCATACTGAGCGAGTACCTATCAAAACCAGAACCAGAAGCCCGAACCATTAGCGAAACACAAATAAAACGAGAGGAACCCGAACCATCAGCGAAACACAAATAAAACGAGAGGAACCCTAAATCAGGTTCTGTTAACATGGCGGGACAGGTTTTAGGCTGTTAACTAGCGGGACATGAGAAGAGCTAGTGGTTCTAGCAGCCCTTGGTTTCCGCTGTAGGTTTTTGTGCTAGTCGGTTCTTCGCTGTCTGGATATATTCATCTAGACCTAGGTTGGGAATAGACTCGAATTCGAGCCCTAACTTGCCATACAGGCGGGTGGCAATGGCTCTTCCAATTGTTTTCGCTCCCTTGACACCAAAGACCTGTTCAAGTTGCTTGAAGGCGGTGTCAAGTCGATAAGGCAGTTCATCCCTAGAAATGTCATGGTTCCGAGCCAACACGTCATAGAGGACTGAAAGAACATTGGGCCCCAGCAGGTCGCTTATGGTCTCGTCAAACGCTTCTCGCAGAACCGCGTTGAACTCAACATACTTTCGATCAGCAGTCGCAGTAGACATAAGACCTCAAGACTTCTTCAGCCAGTCTTTGAGAGCCTCTTCTATGGCGGCGCTAAGATCACCTTTCTTGCCACCAAGCCTCTTCACAACCTCCAATCGCAGTCGCCGCTCAACCGCGTCTGAGATCACTATGTACAGTCTACCCAATTCTATATCCACCCAGTAATATGCAAATGTAAATATGGGCATATATAGATATCCCAACTACCTTTTTTGGTTAGTTCTGTTACGTTCTAGCCGCGTTTTGTATTAGAGTTACCCATTTGTTCTTAGAAAGAATCGGCCAAAAAGAAAGCAGAATCCCAAATGCTCGCGGGAGCGCTACTTGACGCTGAGTACCATAGACATAGACATCATGACTCCCCCTAACAGAATGAAGATGCCCCCAATCAAGGAGAGCACGAATGCAATCGTAGGTTTCTCTTCCGCTGGCAATGCCATCGCTGTACCGTCTGTCTTGGCGGTTTAAGAATCCTCGCGTGAAGCATTTTGTATGATTGTTAGCCACTTGTTCTTACCTTCAACTCGTATTCCAGCGGCTTCGGCGGGAGTTCTTCCGTCTAGTGCTTCATGTGGTCGCACATAGTTATGATAGATTTGCATACCCGTTAAGATTGGTGTTTCGGGCTTCTCAAGGGTTCTCATCACGCGTTCTCTGTCACGGATTTCCCCGTTCATCCGTTCCATCTTGTTATTGTTCCAATCCCCTTGAAGCCGGATGTGGCGTATGTGTTCGGTTCGAGTCTCCAGCTTCATGGTGCGAAATTCTTGGTTGTACGCATCGTGAAAGTTTGCAGCTCCGTCCGAAACAAGCGTCTTAGGTGTTTTACCTGCAATCGCTTTCGCAGTTTGAAAAAGGGGTCGCACGTCAGCCGTGTACTTAGTTTCAGCTACCTCTTGAGCTATCCAGAAGCGGGTTTGCTCATCCATCATCGCGTAAAGATACTTCAGATTGCCCTTGACTTTCAGGAATAGTTCGTCTGTTGCCCAAGTGTCCGAAACCTGCGGAGTAATTTGGTCAAGGTACTTCTTCATCAATGCCGTGTATTTCTCAATCCAGTTGTAGACGGTTCTATGGCAGACTTGGACGCCGAGAAGTCTAAGCGACCTCGCCGTGTTTCTGAGAGATTCGCCTGAGAAGTAGAGTTGCATAGCGGTGGTAATTCCTTGAGGGTTGTGTTTCATGCGTTCAAATCCGAAATTGATTGTGAAGTATCGTCCGCATGGTAGACATTTGAATCTCTGAATGTCACCGTACTTGTTGTGTCTCAGTCCTTTCTTGATGATCTGTTCGGATTTGCAGAATAGGCAAGACTCAATGCCTGTTATGGGTTCGATAACTCTCGCTTGAACTTGCTCTCGTAACTTGAGACTGAATTGGACGGCCCAGATGTGTTTGCATTGGATATTTCGGTGAACGAAGTCGGGGCAATCGCATATCCATCCTGAACTTTCTCTCTTCTTTATGACATCATACATCCCGTTACCGCTTTGTGAAGTGACCTTGTAGAATTGGTCATCTAACCGCATGATTTGGTTAGGTTTCTCGGCTATTGCTCTACCCCGCATTTCGCGTGTGTCTGGCATGTCTCTCATCTAGTTATCAACATGGTACCATCTTGCATAATAACATTATGGTACCATTTCGGTAACCAAACGTATAATAACATGGTATCATGTTTCATAACCGACATGAAACTACAGAAACACAGGGCTTACCTGCTTCCAGACGGTCGCTGGCAGTACAAGTATGTGATGACACTCCCTGAACCTCTAATTAGTGAGCTAGGTTGGGAGTCGGGTAGTGAGCTTGAAGCCAAGAAGAGAGATAAGTCAATAGTTGTAGATTTTGTCTCAAGCCCCGCTAAGATAGGCAAGAGAATCATAGCGACTAAAATGACTTACGAAGAGTTTCGCGACAAGATCAAAGGTGCATTACAGTACAATGACAAAGGTATGACTTGGACACAACTCCGTGGACACCTCAAGCTGAATCAGGTTGTGCCAAATAACAAATGGGTAAGGCGAATGGAGAAAGACATTGGACTACTGCGTGTGAAAGGAACAGATGGGGTGGTTACTTGGCGAATCGTCCATGTCAGATGAGAAAATCTTAGTCGATGATTTAGTAGTTCTTGGAAACGCCGTACCTGACATCATAAGTGATCAGCGAATAACTGTCTGTACAGTCGGTTTTTCTCCACATTTTGGTCTTATCCGTATCTATCCTGTGCCAGCTGTTTCACCGATGAAGCGATGGAATGTTGTCGAGGTTCCGCTAGAACGAAATCCAGTGGATAATCGCTTTGAGAGTTGGAAAATTCAAGGTTCAAAATCTGAATGGGATAAGCTAAGTTCCAAAATCCAATTGAAAGGACAGCTACCCAAAGCCGAGCAGCGTTCGCTTCTCGACAAATTACATTCGATGTTCGGCGGTCAATGCGTTGAAGAGTTCAACGATAAGAAAGTCAGCCTCGGAATGATAAGGCCGCAAGTCGTTAGTTACGCACTAGAAAAACGCGAAGACTATGAAGCAATAGCCCAGACACAATTAGGATGGGTCACTCCATTCTTAACAATCAAGAACTATCCCTTGAAACCTGTAATAGAGTACAGGTGTCCAAACTGTAAGACAAAAAACCCGCACAAACAACAAGTTGTGGAATGGGGGGTTTTTGAGTGGATGCGCAGAAATCCAAGTGCGCCAGAAAAGGTTTGGGAGAACCTTCACTTAACGGATGCTGGTCGTGATCGGAGTTTCTTGGTTGGAAATATGACGTTGCATCGTAACTCGTTCATGGTCATAAGCATCTTCCGCCCGAAGCTGAACGCCTAGAACGGAAGGGTTGTCAATTATGTCTCTCACTAAATGCCGATGGCATGGAACCCCAGACTTCTCGAAACAGAGAAGCGTAATATCATGCGTTTTCCCCCAATCATTCAACGCTAGAATCGCATCCAAGCTCGCAATATCGTTCTTCAACTGCGCAACAAAAGACAATTTGAATGTATCCCAGTCAATCTTGCCTTCTTTATAGTCAAACAGCAATTCTGGACTCGGAGAAAGACTAGATTCCCATTCGTGAAAATGCCCGCGATGAACTCCGCGTGGATAGAATCGCGTAATCAGAACACGGTAGCCGTCCGATTTCTCAATAGGTTGGAAGATTGACTTAGTTTTGACAGTCAAGGGGCACGCCTCATTGATGAATCATCCCTGTCAATTTAACGATATGCAATTACTGTTCATATTCTGAAAAACCTCGAATCAGAGAATATTACAGCAAAGTAGGCCTTTCCGTGCTAGGGTAATGTCGGCATAGACTTACGCGGATTATGTAGAAGCTAGCGTGGTCGTTTTCCTTGAGCATGTGCCCTACATACGAATAGATGGGTTCCACAATCTTCTATCTCTAATGTAACCCTCGTTTGGAATGCTCCTTCACCCGCTTGAGTAAAGACCAAGAAATGGTTTGATCTCCTCTTCCTTATCGGTGTCCTCCATCTTACTTCCTGTTCAATCCATGTTCTCGATGCGAAACTTGCATGTTGAGGAATCCATGTGTTAAGAATCCATTCATGAATCTCTATTCGACCAGAATACGGGCTACTGGGTCGATATTGACCTACAAACATGCGTTTGTGTACTACACTTGAGAATATATGAGAAACGTATTGGAATATTCCAAAACTTTATCTACATTTAAGACTATTGACTAAACAAGTAAAATGAGTGATATTACGTTGTCCGCTATGAAGATAGGTAGGCGGACTAGCGTCGAACGTGACCGCTTTCTCTTAACGGTTGTTCGCTCTTCGCCAGGTCTTTCCCTCTATGAGTTGCGAAAACTCACAAAATGGCCTACCGGAAGGGTTGACGGTAGCTTGCATCGACTCCTAAATGCGCGAAGAATTATGATGCATTCACTTGATCGTAATGGAAGGCATGTAAACTTGGTCTATCCAAGACGGAAAATGCGCACCGACATGATTGAGGTCCCAGTAAACGTCATCAAATTAGGTAATCCAATTTGGAAAGATCAGGCTTTCTTTTACGCTTTAGATAATCTCAGTTTCGGAGTAACCGGAGAGCGTTTTCCTAAATGGCACGACAGTGCTGGCTTTTACGTGAAAGTGAAACCACAGCATGTTCACAAGAAGATTAGGCTTGTCATACCGAGAAGATTCCGAGAGTTCTACCACCTCGAAAACAATCACAGAACTGTAACCGTTTCAGACAACAACATTCTCGTTACAATCACTGGGCGATTTATCAGTAGCTAGATACTCTTAGCTCACCTAGCGTAACCTCTTTAGGTGCCGGTTTTATCCACCCACAAAAACCTAGCCTAGGTGCCGTGAACTATCCGTTACCTTCGATAACCACGCTTAATAGACACGCTTGCGTGATTACCCGTGAGTTAGGTATACGGGCTGAAGCGAACGTCCTACCGTAATCATCCGTGTCGGCGTCCTATTTCTCCCGAAGAACTAGCTGAATCAAATCAACGAGGTGAACTACATGAGTTCTGAACGTTCCTTCAACAAACCAGTTGAGGAGGGCAAGGAATACGAGCTTGACATCAAAGAGACCAGCCGTCGCGGTGACGGAGTCGCAAGGATCGAAGGTTTCGTAGTTTTCGTTCCACAATCCAAACCTGGTGACCACGTGAAGGTCAAAATTAATTCCGTTGGACCAAGATTCGCAACTGGCGAAATCGTCCAATAGAATCCTGGGAGTTTTTCTCCCACACCCTACTTTTTATGGTCATTACTGAACATACTATCCATTGACAGCGAATAAATCCGCTCAACATTCACGTGACTAATGCAAACGATACACTAGGTTACTTCATTTGAAAAGAAGCAGCATGCACCAAGTCTTCGATGACATATGGAAAGTCTATCCGGATCATATGCTCAAGAATCGCACATGGCATTGGTGGTGGTGGATTCACTTCTTCGAGAACCCAGATGCACCCGAATTCCCCAGACAGCTCATGATCCTTTGGGGCACCAGGAATTGTAGGAAGGTTCGCGTGAATGATTTCTGCTGGGAGCCGACAATCCCAATGGAGACTGACGGCAATCACGCTGCCTTTGAGTCAATCGTAGCCTCCTGGTACTATGACGGAGAAAAGATGCATGACCCTCTCCTCCTCGACCACGGGAAAACCGAAACCGAACGAGATGGCAACTCGGGAGTAATCAAAATGGAAGGAGACAACGGCGTTTATGCCTACGGCGGAAGCTCTGCGGATTTCTGGCTGGATATAGGAACCAAGAATGTTCGAATTGAACTCTCAATGGAGAGATGGAAAGACGCGATGGCGGAACTCATGCCTACCGGAAAGAACTTCATTGGAAACATGGGATACTCGATGTTGAAATATAGGGCACTCTCATCATCGGGAAAGATCCGAGTAGGCGAAACAGAGACTCCTGTAGAGGGTAGATCGTATTTCCAGAAGGTACGAATATCCTCGATAACCCCCTGCTGGTATTGGGGCACAATACAGTGGGATAATGGAGCCTACTTGCAATACTTCTTGCCTCACATTGGCATACCAATGCTTCGACACTCGAGAGCTCATGAGAGTACTATGGATTGGGGTGAAAAAATGGTTTCAAAGACCCTTAACTTCTATGACCCCGATGAAGGCAAGGAGCATGTTATGGACGACATCAAAATAACGAAGCGCTATGCGAATGACCTCCCAATATTCAGTGTGAACGCCTCCTCCCCTCAGACTGAGATTGGCGTTGAGATGGAGACGTACGCACGATGCTGCTGGAACATCGCGCAACCCCTACTGGGGCCACTTTGGTCCGGCATATTCTACAACGAGTATCCCGCAAGGGTTACGAATTTCGAATTCAAAAGCGAATCCCACAAGGTAAACAACACTGACTTCGGCAAAAGCTACTGTAACTGCGAGCACACGTGGGGTACCGTCTAGCCACCTGCCAAAGCGTGAGTTCCGTACCACGCGCATCATAAGCCCAACTACGGATGCCTGACTGCGACAGGCCCATCAAGAATGCCTAGTTCAAAATGCGAAGACTAGCGCATCATCATCCGCAGAGTCCGATATTCCGTCGCATGATGAACAACTTAGCATCTTAAACCTCATCACGCCCCGAATATTCACTGCGACTCACAGAAGGAAGCACGTGCATGGAAAACCTACATTAGACTAGGATTTATAGTGCTCCTCCCCCCCAGGATAGGATATGTCATCGCACAAGAGAGCGGATGTAGCTCGGAGGATTGCACGAATCCATGGCCATGTGCACGGAATAATGCAAATGCTTGAACAGGGAAGATCCTATTCTGAGGTTGTCCAACAGATCTCTGCTGTACAAGCTGGTCTAGACAGCGCAGTGCAGATAATTGTTGAGGATTTGGTAGAGGACTGCATTGCGAAGTCTGGGAAAAACAAGTCGGCCGCTGAAATTGCTCTCGAACTCAAAGAAGTCGTAGCTAGAACCCGATGAATCTTGGCCCCCATGAAGAAGACGAGGGTCCTAGTCCATGAGCAGTAAGCAACAAGAACTTGTAGAAAGCAAGGAAGACTATAAGTCAGGAGTAGGACGCGAGGAGAACAATTCGAGAGAGCTGTTACGACTCGCGCTCATGGGCATTGCCGCGCTGCTTAGCTGGATTGGAATATGGCATGTGTTCCTACCGATCGATATCATTGCCATACTCGCGACTTTAGTGGGTGGTTATCCAGTCTACAAAGAAACCTTCGGAGCGCTTACTCGCGGCCACGTCAACATGGAAGTGTCCATGACCGTTGCGATTTTTGCTTCACTTGCTGTTGGCCAATACACCGTGTCGGCCGTAATCACGTTCTTCGTCCTCCTATCAGAATACATCGAGACTTACGCAGTCGACAAGGGACGGCAAACCATCGTCCTACTCGAAAAGTCAGCCCCGAAGATGGCTCTCGTTAGACGCAACGGTACTGAAATTGAGATCGACACCCAAGCTGTCCAACGGAACGACATTGTCATTGTGAGAGATGGCGAACGCATACCCGTGGACGGAACCATTGCCGCAGGATCTGCATATGTGAATCAATCAATGATGACTGGGGAATCAGCAAGAGTTGAGAAGAATAGCGGTGATACAGTTTACGCCGGAAGCATAAATGAATCAGGCATTATCGAGGTGCGAACAGACAAAGTCGGTAGCGAGACTCTATTTGGAAAGATCATCAAACTTGTGGAGGAAGCGGAGAACAAGAAAGCCCCAATACAGAAAACTTCAGACAGGCTTGCTACTTGGCTCGTTGAATTTGCAATCGGATTCTCCGTACTCACCTTTTTGCTCACAAGAAACCTAACCTCAACACTTTCGGTCATTGTCGTAGCTGGTGCCTGTGGAGTTGCGGCAGGAACCCCACTTGCCATAGTTGCGATCATGGGCAAGGCAGCAAAGAAGGGGGCGATCGTTAAGGGAGGGGCTTACGTCGAGGAAATGAGCCGCATAGACATGGTTGTAATTGACAAAACTGGAACATTGACCTTTGGCATGCCGATCGTTACAGATGTGACGGCGGTAGACAATTGTGACACCCAACGCGTCCTTCAATTTGCAGTAACAGCAGAAAGATACTTGAATCACCCGATTGCCAGTGCGATAGTCGAAAAAGCCACTGAGCTTGGCGTCAGCGGGATCGCACACTCCACATTTAGTTACACGCCTGGCAAAGGAGTTGCCGTAGAAAGTGAGGGCCATAACATCCTAGTCGGCAACAGCACCTTACTGCATGAGAAAGGTATTGAAATCTCGCCGGAAGCCCTATCCATCTCTACGACGCAGGCGGCTCAAGGAAAAACAGCAGTATACGTCGCCCATGAAAACAAGATATGCGGTCTCATTGCCGTCGCTGACAGAATTAGAGACGAGAGCAGAAAAGCAATGGCAGATTTAAGAAACATGAGAATCAAAACGATAATGCTAACAGGTGACAACAAAGTCGCAGCTCAAATCGTCGCAAACCAAGTAGGGATAGACGAAGTATACGCAGAATTGCTCCCGGAGGACAAAGTTGCTTTCGTCGAAAAACTGGTCACTGAAGGCCACAGAGTCGCGATGGTTGGCGATGGTATCAACGACGCCCCCGCACTAGCGCGGGCTAACGTCGGAATCGGAATGGGAGCGGGAACGGATGTTGCAATCGAAGAAGCAGACATAGTTCTAATGACGAATGACCTTCAAAAGATAGCAGATGTAGCGAGGTTGAGTAAGAAAGCCTATCACACAATAATGACCAACTTCTATGGAACAGTCACGGTAGATGGAATAGGCGTCACTCTTGCATTCCTTGGATTCCTGAGCCCTCTTTTGGCTGCGGGAATACACGTTGTCTCAGAGCTAATCTTCATTCTAAATTCGGCTAGGCTGATCAGATGAGAAGAACTCACATGTTCTCCCTGGTCTCACCAGCCTGAATATTGGAAGGTTAGGGAAGTGCCTACACACATCGAGCAGCCACGAACGGCGCGCAACCCAATAATCAGCACAATGTAATGCGAGCCGCATTGGAATTCGCAATAGAGGGTATCTGACATGTGGGAGTTTGGTGAGCGGGGGTGGGTGTCGTTTACTGTTGGTGTCGCGGCGGGCGGAGTTGCTGGCCAGGGTGCGCCGGGGAGAGATAATGAACATAAGGGTTTAGCGGGATGGAACTTTGCTGGCCTTGACTGGTACTTTGTAGTCGGTTTAATCTTCGGCCTTGATCTGGTTGTAGACCGGTTTGGTCTTTACGTGGCGCCTTTGATAATGGTGGGATCGGACTCTGTTGTGCCTGGGGTAGGTTTGGGAGTCGCGTTGTTCCGGCGTATTGGTCTTGGCGTGATAATTCCATTCTGGATGTTTGGTGTTATCGTACCGGCTATTGTCGCTGTTATTGGGTCAGTGGCTATAGGGGTGCTACTGCTGATTGGCATAGTGGTGGCGATTCTAGGCGTCGCCCGCTGGGCTAGGAGACGTAGCGAGTCCTCCTATTCCATCGAGTAGCCGATCTGTGACTGTATTCTTAAGAAACTACGATTGCGGGAACTGTATTTCGTTTTCATGGGGGAGCGGTGTTAGGTTCCGTTTCCCTTACACAGATGGATGATTCATCCATACTGGTTATAGGCGACTACATGGCGTAGTTAATCGGTAATAAAGATTGGTAGAAACATACGCGAAGACGCGTAACTACGCGATACTCGGCGTTGTGCTAATCTTAGCAATTATTGCGGTCGGAGCGAACAGCAATCCCGTGTGGGCTCAGCCCTGTAATGCTCAGCTTGGTTATCCGGTAACGGCAGCC
>Ga0181527_1000724_pt1 | contig 37523 bp, 31 predicted proteins | sample PEATcosm2014_Bin_30_FD_119762 | JGI IMG/M metagenome (GOLD analysis project Ga0181527, IMG submission 119762) | Peatland microbial communities from MTU Mesocosm Facility, Houghton, MI, USA - PEATcosm2014_Bin06_60_metaG | ecosystem: Environmental > Terrestrial > Soil > Wetlands > Peat | place...
ACATCGGCAGGTTCGTGAACATTCTTAAGAAATTTTCCCAGCAGACCCAGTTTATCGTAGTGACGCACAACAAACGCACCATGGAGGCGGCCGATCTTCTCTACGGTGTCACGCAGCAGGAGAAAGGCATCTCTACCATCGTGGGCGTGAAGTTCGAAGAAGCCGCGCTGCAGGCCGCGTAGCAGCCATGCGCATCGCGGCCGTTGCCGTCGGTGCTGCGCTTGCGGCATTCTTTGCGGCATGTCTTGCCGCGGGTGTGTTCGACGAGGTCGTGATGTCCGTGGGCGAGCAGGGTCCGTTCTGCCTTGTGTACCGGGAACATACCGGGCCTTACCGCGAGGTAACAGCAGTGTTGTTGGATGTTCGCAGGTACCTCAAGGACAAACGCTCCGTCACGTCGTCCAAAGGATTCGCTCGGTTTCTGGACAACCCGCAAAAGGTAAGCCCCCAACACCTGAGAAGCATCGCCGGCTGCATCACCGACAGCCTGCTCCCGGATGTCCAGTTGCCATACAAGACGGACATTTTTCCCGGGACCCGCGCCGTTACCGGCGCGTTTCCCGTCCGCACCTTCCTCTCGCAGCTCATCGGGCCGCTCAAGTTTTATCCCCGGCTGTTCCGTTTTCTTTCGCAGGAAAAACTCCAGGGAGACGGTTCAGTGATGGAGATCTACGACAAGGCGGCAAAGAAGATCGTGTACATCGCGCCGGTGAAGTGATCACCCCGGCTCTGCCATCCAGAATTTTTCCATTACCGTCTCACCTCGGACAAATTTTTCATCACGGCAAATATTCTCCCTGGCTTCTGTCAAGGCAAATGCGACCTTTTATCCAGGCATTCTTCCGGCAACCGCGCGTTGTATTTTGAAGCCATGCCCCAATCCGAGTCGGCCGTTTCCACTGGAAAAGCCGGGTCCTTTCTATTTTCGTACGTAAAGAAGCACACCGTTTCCATCGCGGGCGGCATGGCGCTGCTCGTGGCGGTGGACCTGTTTCAACTCATGATTCCCCGCATCGTCCAGAAAACCGTGGATCTGCTCGGCGAGGAGCATTTTGCGCGGGAGGCAATATTCACAAACGCGGCAACGATTGCCGGCCTTGCTTTCGGCATGGTAATAATCCGGTTCTTCTGGCGGCTCTGCATCATGGGTTCGGCGCGAAAGATCGAAACGGAGATGCGTGAAGACATGTTTGTGCACCTGTCCGGCCTGTCGTTCTCCTATTTCAATAAGACCAAGACCGGCGATCTCATGGCGCTCCTTGTAAACGACCTCAACGCCATCCGCATGGCAACGGGACCGGCGCTTATCGGCAGTACGGATTCCCTGTTTATGGGGACCATGTCGCTTGTCTTCATGATGTCGATAAATGTTCCGCTCACCCTGCTCACCGTGGTCCCGCTGCCGCTCATCGTGTTTGTCATGATCCGGTTCGGCAAGGTGATTCAGGCTCGCTTTGCCGACGTTCAGAAGTCGTTCGGCGACTTATCATCGCAGACACAGGAATCCTTCTCGGGCATCCGCGTGGTAAAGGGTTTTGTCCAAGAGGGCAGGGAACTCGACGGCTTTGTGCGGGAATGCGATTCCTACGTTGAAAAGAATATGCGACTTGTTAAGCTCTTCGGGTTTTTCTTGCCTCTCATCAGCTTCCTTGCGGCACTGTCGTTGTCGCTTCTGTACTTCTTCGGCTCCAGGTTTGTTCTGGAAAACAGAATTTCGCTTGGCCAGTTCGTGTCGTTTGCCTTCTACATCGGGCTGTTTGTATGGCCCATGATGGCCGTAGGCTGGGTATACAACATGTTCCAGCGAGGAATCGCATCTGCAAAGCGAATCATCGAGCTCTTGGAAAGCCGGCCCGACGTGGGCACGGCGCCGCCGGCGCCAGGCGCAACGGTTGTCGCGGGAGGCATAGTGTTTCGTGATCTCACGTTCAGCTACGGACCCGGAAACCGGGACGTGCTCAAGCACGTATCGTTCTCCATTCCTGCCGGGACATCCCTTGGCATTATGGGAAAACCCGGCAGCGGCAAGACGACGCTCGTTTCGCTTCTGTTTCACCTTTTTCCGGTGGAGCGAGGGAAGATCGAAATCGACGGACGCGATATCAACGACATTCCGCTCGTGGTCCTGCGGGCGGCAATCGGGTACGTGCCGCAGGATTCGTTTCTGTTCTCCGATTCCGTGGAGAACAACATCGCCTTCGGCCTTGACGAAGGCGATGTGGAGCGGTCGCGGATTTCGCGCGTGGCGGAGCTGTCGGCAATCCACAAGGAAATCGTGCAGTTTGCAAACGGCTATTCAACGCGGATCGGCGAACGGGGCATCACGCTTTCCGGCGGGCAAAAGCAGCGGCTGGCAATTAGCCGTGCCTTGCTTGTTGACCCCGCCATTTTCGTCCTCGACGATGCACTGTCGTCGGTGGATGCAGGGACCGAGCGTCAGATTTTCTCGTCGCTGGCCGCCGAAATGAGGAACCGGACGTCCATCATTATTGCTCACCGGGTTTCCACGGTGATGCGCTGCAATACCATTATCGTGCTTTCCGACGGTGAAATCTCGGAGCAGGGGAGCCACAGCCAGCTGATTGAGCGAGACGGGTTCTACGCAAAGTTGTGCCGGCTGCAAACCCTTGAAGAAACGATTGCAGACGGAGAAGGGGCGCGCATTCAGTGAATCAGTTTCACGAGGAAGAAGCGAAGGACGCCAAGCTGTACAACAAGGAGATAATGGGTCTCCTGTTCGGGTATGTCATGGCCTACAAGCGGCAGTTGTTTTTCTCACTGTTGTGCGTTGTGGTGATCACGTCTGCCACAATTGCAGTGCCGTTTATCGCAAAGACCATTATCGACAGGTATGTTGTCAAGCAGGGCTGGCTCGTAAACGAGAAGTTGCTTGCCGCGGCACACAGCGCCGAATTGACAAAAAGGGCAAAACACGCCCTGCGGCTTGCCGATGGAAATTCATTTCTATTCCAATCACAGATGTCGTTCTTTTCAAAATCGCAGATTAGGAAATTTGTCTCCTCGGGAGTCTTGTCCGGCGAGAAGTACACGCTTATCGAACGGCCGCAGATACCCGAAGGCGCGCGCGCCCGGTTGCGCTCTATGATCGCGCGCGGCGAGGCACGCGAATATCCCGGTCCGGCCGTTCTCATCAAGCCGGCCGCACTTGCTGCCTTTTCAAACAGCGAACTACTGCAACTGCGCACCAGCGACGTGAAAAACGTCGGTCGCTACGCGCTTCTCATGATTGTCATTTTCTCGGTGCAGTTTGTTGCGTCGTATCTGCAAATCGTGTCGCTCATGAAGCTTTCCCAGTGCTCGATGCGCGATTTGCGCCGGGACCTGTTCGGCCACATCCTATCGCTTGAAGTGTCGTTCTTCGACGTCAATCCGATCGGCCGCCTCGTGAACAGGGTCACCAATGACATAGAGGTCCTTAACGAAATGTTTTCGTCGGTGCTCGTGACCCTGTTCCAGGATATTTGCATCCTCGCCGGAATCACTGTTGTCATGTTTTTCGCAAACGTCTATCTTGCGTGCGCGGTGGCGGTCACGTTTCCTTTCCTGTTTGCCGTTACGCTCGTGTTCCGGGTAAAGGCGCGCGACGCCTACCGCACCATCCGGACCAAAATCGCGGACCTCAACGCTTTTCTCAATGAAAATATCTCCGGGATTCGCATCGTGCAGATATTCGTGCAGGAACTCAAGCAGCTCAAGAAATTCAGGCGTATCAATAACGACGTGTACGACGCAAACATTCGGCAGCTGTACATATATGCCGTTTTCCGCCCGCTCATCGATTTCTTCAGGTGGTTCGCCGTGGCGACCGTCATCTATTTCGGGGCGAACCTTATCATAGACGGACGGGTTTCCTATGGGTTGGTGCTCATGTTCCTGTCGTATATCGGGAGCTTTTTCGAGCCCATCGGCGACCTGTCGGAAAAATTCGATATCATGCAGAGCGCCACCGCCGCCGGCGAGAAGATCCTCGCCGTGTTTAAGGCCTCGGCGGCGCGCGAACGAAGTGATCCGGCCGAGGCGGTCGTGTTCTGGAAGAAGCACGCGTTGCTGCATGACACGGCCTTGCAAGGCGCAACGCGCCTGGATGGAGCCATCCGCTTCGATAACGTTTGGTTTGGTTACAACCCCGGGGAATGGGTGTTGCGGGGAGTTTCCTTTTCCGTGCAGCCGCGACAGACGCTGGCTATCGTGGGCGAAACAGGATCGGGCAAGTCCACGATCATCAGCCTGCTGTCGCGGTTGTATCCCGTGCGGAAGGGCGTAATATCCATAGACGGGATCGACATCAAAGACATTCCGACAGGCGTTCTGCGCAGCGCCATTTCCACGGTGATGCAGGACGTCTTCCTGTTCTCACGCACGCTTCGAGAAAACGTGGCCTTGAGCGGGGAGTACAACGAAGAAAGGTTCAAGAAGGTAGCTCAGGTGACGCACATAAACAAGTTCATCCGCGCCCTTCCGCATGGCGACAGCGAGCAGGTGATGGAGCGCGGCGCCACGTTTTCGTCGGGTGAGCGCCAGCTCCTCGCATTCGCGCGCGCGCTATACGCCGATCCGTCGATTCTCGTGCTCGACGAGGCCACGTCGAACATCGACACAGAAACCGAACGTCTTATCCAGGACGCCATCGTGCACTTGATACAGGGGAGAACGTCCATAATCGTTGCGCACCGGCTTTCCACCATCCAGAACGCGCACAAGATCCTGGTGCTGGAAAAGGGCGTGATTGCGGAGCAAGGGGATCACGCGTCGCTTCTCGCAAAGCGGGGGTTGTATCACGAACTTTACAAACTGCAGTTCGGCGCTGCATAGGAAGACGGAATTCCATTGAGCGGCCGGGCGACGCCAGTCGTGCACGACAACCGCGATAAACTATTTTGAGGAACCATGCGCCTCTCCACCTTTTTCAAATTCGCCCGGCCCGCGTACCTCTTCAGCTACAAGACGGGATTCTGCACCGTATGCGGTCATCACTCGCTTTTTGTCCTGAATGATACCCTGGCCACGATCCGCAATCACGCCATCTGCGTCCGGTGCGGAAGCGTTTCGCGTCACCGGCATGTCGCGAAATGCATTGTGGACTATTTTTCGTGCCGGGGGATCCGCAAGCTCGGAGGCTTTGGGGAGCATCCTGAGCTTCGGGTTTTCAATTCGGTGTCGTTTGGCCCTATTGTCAAGGCCATGGGGTGTCATCCCGGGATCGTCTGCTCGGAGTATTTTGACGATGTGAAGCCCGGCGACCGCAAAAACGGCATCCTGTGTGAGGATTTTGAAAACCTGTCTTTTGGCGATGCAAGCTTCGATCTGGTGATTTCCGAAGACGTCTTCGAGCACCTGAAGGACTTTCGCAGAGGATTTGCCGAAGTCTACCGCGTGCTAAAGAAGGGCGGCGCGCACATTTTCTGCGTGCCATTCCACTTTGGCACAAAGACGCAGCCGTTGTTCGAATTCAGAAACGGCTCGGCAATCCCGCTTGGGCCTATCGAATACCACGGCGATTTTGTTCGGGGCAGGATTCCCACCTATACGCACTTCGGCTGCGACTTGGTTGAAATCCTTTTTGGGATGGGGTACGAAGCGACGCTTTCCCTTGCGAGCTACGAAGACGAACTGAAATACGGCGCCTTCAATTGCTGCACGATTACGGCAAAGAAGCCTTGATTCCTCCGCTACTCGACATATTTGTTTTCCCCGCGGATAATAACGTCCAGGAATTTCTCCGGATCTTCGGTGTCGATAAGGCTGCTTCGTATTTCTTCGTACGACATTATCCTCGAAAGCGAGGAGAGGAGCTGGGTGTACTGGCTTGAGGCGTTGGCAGGGGAGAGCATCATGAAAATGAGATGCACCGGCTGCTCGTCGATGGCGTTGAAATCGATTCCCTTCACGTTGCGGCCCGCGATCATGTAAACGCGGTCGATTCCCTCGATCCTGGCATGGGGGATCGCTATGCCGTATCCGATCCCCGTTGACATTTCCGCCTCGCGGTCAAGGATCTTGCGCGCAATGAGGTCCTGGTCTTTCAAATCGTATAGGGACGCAAGGTACTTGCCCATCTGGGCAAGCAGTTCGGCCTTGTTCACGGAATCAAGATTGGTAATTATGCCGTTTTTCTGAAGAATGTCTTGGATCTTCACACAAGGTCCTTGGTGCGATGTACGACTTGTCCGGATTCCGGCTTCCGTTCTTTCCGATCGACATAGACGAGGATTCTGCCGACCACGTACAGAATGAACCCGCCAACCGCGCATGAATATGCCATGCTCCGCAGATCGTGCGTCATGAAATGGGCAATCAGGCCGATGCCGCAGAACGCCGCGCACACCGCGATTACCGTGAACCCGGCCATCATGACATGAAATCCGTGATGTTGCAGGAATCCCGTTATCGGTCGGGTCATAGAGCTTGCCTCGAAAAACGAATGGGTCAGAACGGTGTTGCAGAGAGATGCGCGGAGGTGTTTGCCGACTCGAAGGCCGGATTAAAGACCAGAAAAATGATTTGCACGATGTAACCTCTTCTGCACAGGTTCCCATGAGAAAAAGGTGGGGGGCCGCGGTCAAGGCAGCAAGTAATATAAATGATTACAACCGGAAGTTCCATTTCACCGCGATGCTGCGGTGCAACAAAGCACAGGATTTGATGGTTTAACCGTGCGCGGCATCATCTATCCGGGACCCATGAGTTTCGACCAAGTTTCAGCACAGATGCCGGACAGTTTCCCAAAAGTATCGACAGCCTTACCCGGCAGTGACACAACCACCCTGACCTCAAGTCTGTCCTTTTCGAAAAAGGGGTCGGGCGCAAAGGTCACGGCCGAAGGATCAGGATTGATTTCAGACGCCAGAAGGTTCCAGCGTTTGAGGGCTGCGTCGAATTCGGGATATCGAGCGGAGTGAAGCAGGGTGCGGATCTGCTGAATTTTCTGCGGAGCGTTTCTTTGCGTGTCTTTCCGGATCGCTTCACATTCGGCTCCTCCCAAAATCTCAGATGCACCGTGCTTGCGGATAAGAGCAATTTCCGACAGCCACTGGATGAATTCCCTTTCGGTCTGTTGGGAGAGTTCGAACTCCTCGAAGAACGCCAGGAACGCTCCTCGATCTTCTTCGGGAAGGGTACGCAAATCCGGCGCGTTTTGCAGATGAATCTTTTCTTCCAGAACTGCGTCAACGACATCGCGCGGGTAATAGAGAAGTCCGTAAAGGTCCAGGACCTGTTTCCACGGCAGTTTGAGGAAATGGACTGCAGCATCCGGTTCGGTAACGCCAGCAGCCGTTGCAAGCCATTCGCAAAAAAGGAATTGCTCGCGAATGTGCAGTGTTCTTCCCCGGTTAAGCAGTATCCTGAGGAGGCCCGCTTGCTCACCTGAAAGCAGGCCGGCCACCACTCCGCACGCGCATTGAGGCGTTGCATTCGCCTTGCGCATCGCGAACCGTTTGCACCCGTCAAGAATGGTGTAGGCGCTCCGGCCATTGTCCACCGCAAGGAGCGGGAGCAGGAGGGCTTCCGGCGGAAGCCGGGGAAGCAAAGCCGCATCGACGTACGGCGCCTTGGGCAATTCGAGTTTGCCGATATCGACCATGACGCAACGCGACGTTCTTACGAGCGACAACAGGTGTCGTTCAGATTCCAAAAGCGGTTGCAATCGACTTGTACTGTTCATACTCCCCCTGTTTTCCTCTCTTTTTGCAACCATTGGCGACGATGGCCGCTTTTCTCGCGAGCTCCGACCTGGCCAAAGCGGATTGCCCGACCGAAAGGGTTCCGGATTGCAGAATGTCCAGGATGCTCCTAATACGAAACCGGTCCAATCCCATCACCGTCGCGGAAAGCTGGTCCGTGTGCCCGCCGTAGCGGGTAAGGAGATGCTCGTCGACAAGGCCCACGGGAAAGGCGCAGGTGATTCTGAGCCACAAATCGTAGTCTTCACAGGCAGGAATCGATTCGTTGAATCCGCCGGTATGTTCAAACAGAGCCCGGTCCATCACCGCAGAAGACGGCGTCACCATGCATCGTACCAGACTTTCTCTAAAAATATATCCCTGTTTTTTCTCGTGCGTGCGAGGGGGAGTGACACGCGTTCCGCGTCTCACCCAGAATTCTTTCGTTTGGGAGATCCTGAACGCGGAGTTGGCCTTGTGCCACTGCATCTGCTTTTCAAGCTTCACCGTATGCCACTCGTCGTCGGAGTCAAGAAAAGCAAGCCACGCGCCTTTCGCAGCGGCAACGCCTGCGTTTCTCGCAGCGGACACTCCACGATGAAGCGGAAACCGTATGCATCGGACGAAGTATGAGAACTCCGGCTGGGCCAGAAGCTCTTCCGTTTTGTCGGTCGAAGCGTCATCGACCACAATACATTCGCAATCGCGCATGGTTTGGTTGAGTACGGAGCGGACAGCCCGCGCGAGCAGGTGTGCCCGGTTAAAGGCGGGAATAATGACCGAGACCAGGGGCATCAAGCGCTGTTTCTCCGATTTTTTCAATCAAGATACCTTGTGGCAGGGGAAAGAGGGCGGGAGCGCGTTTCCCGCCGTTTTTTTGCAGCAGCATGGCGCGGCGCCGCTCCAGGGGACGGGTGAAAAAAACACCTGGCGGCTTGAGTGCAGCCGCCAGGTGGAACAAAACAATCAAACAATCCTGGAAGAGGCGTTATTTCTTCTTCCTGCCTTTTCCCGCGAGGCTGATGATACGGTATGTCTGAGAAACGGACAGTTCGAATTTCTTGGCAATGTCGGTTCCCGTTTTGCCGCCCTTGTACATACCAAGGATTTTCTTGTTTCTTTCGGCATTCTTTGCGATGAGCGAATCGATGCCGTACTTGTTGCGCAGCTGATGGATCGCTTGACGGGTGACCCCGACCTTATCGCCTATTGCCTGATCGGTTCCCAGTTTTTTCTGAAGGGCGATAAGCTGCTGCTTGCTGAGTCTGGCCATGATGATGTCTCCTTTCTTAAGGTGGATTGATTAAATATACTATTGGTACAACGCAACGAAAACAATTTAAGAATTTTTCTTAGGCGTCCTCCCTTGTGAAAGTGTTTACTAAATAGTATTCGTCGTCATCGTGCGCCAACAGAAATAACGGTGTCGTGGGCGAAGCACAGATACTGGCTGCCGTACAACCATTGTTCGGTACACGTGTGTCGAGAGGAGTCGGTGCTTACGGTGTGCGGGCGGCCCCAGCTCACGATGACCTGATCCTTTGTCATTCCGCTCACGATGGTATGGTTGTTGATGGCGTTCCACGTGAGGCTGTCCCACTTGTAAATATCCATCGGATTTGCCTCGAACAGGTCTTCGGTCCAGGGCGGCTCCTGCCGGATCTTGTCGGCCATGGTGTTTGTCCAGCTCATGGCAATGGGAATGAACCCTTTCTCCTTCGTCGGCGCTTCCACTGCAAGCCAAAGAGGATTGGTTGGTAGCGGCGTAAGCCCCCACGAGACGCCGGTGACCCTGAGCTTGTCCTGCACCCGAACCTTGACGGTCCCGTAGTTGCCGGTGATCGAATCGTAGGTGTTGATAAACCTGCGCCGCGAATACACGAATGCGCCGTCCCACCTCCTCGCGGCGCTGTCGAGGTCGGCAATGCTTGCGATTCCCTCTATGGCGCCCTTGTGCGTCTTCCCGAATACGGTACGGCCGATTCCTGCCGCGTGAAAAGAGACGAGAAACTCGTCGCCCGCGGGCTCTACGGCCGTGGCGACAAGCGTCGTGCCCGCAACCTTGTCGGAACGGAGGTGCCGCTTGGGAGTTTCGAACGAGGTGTCGAGTGGCGTCTTGCTCCCGGCGAGGTCTTTTGACAAGTATAGTTCGTACCCGAATTGCCGGAATAATTTCTGTTTTCTCAGAACCGTGAATTTCCTGTTGACCCAGCGCGGAACCGGAACAAACAGGGTTGAATCCGTTGCGTGAAGCGCCGGTGCGGGTGCGACGGTCGCAGCCGACGTCGCTTTCTGCGATGCAGCCGTGTCGCGGTCGGGCCGCGCGCCGGTCTTTGCGGGTGCGAGAAAACCCGCGCATACGAAAACAGCCGCGGAGGCGGTAAGAAGGATCAGTCTGCTGCGCGGAAATCGTTTCATGGTACGCTGCCTCGCTCGTGGAGGTTCTCGTCCCGAACGGTCGCGACAAAGGCCGCTGTCGCGACCGGTTTACTTTACGCACGATGAAGAGTCAATAAATTAACAACTGCGCAAACAAAAGGAAACAGATATTACATTTTGCCGACAAGATTGTATCAAACCCTTCTTAGCAATTTTATCGCAAGCTTCCGTGCATCGATCACCTTTGCAAGATGCAATGCGCCTGCCGTTGCCGCAAAGGAAGGAATGCCAGCGCCTACGGCAATACACAGATGTTGGAGAAAGGAGCGGTCGCCCACCCGCGGGGCCAGCAGGAGTTTGATGCCAAGAGAGACCGCCGCGCCCGCTGCCGCGACGATTGCCGCTTTGCCGAAAAGCAAAAGCGTTGCGCCGAAATCGGCCCGAAAAGAGTGGCGGTTTTCCCAAGTCCAATAGAGAATGAAGAACTGAACGGTCATTGCTGCGGATGACGCCAGGGCGATGCCCATGGCGCCCAGCAGCCGGCTTAACAGCAGGTAGCAGGGAATGCTCCCCAGGGCGACGCAGGTGCTTGTCACCATGGGAAAGACCATCTTTTGCTCGGCGTAGAAGCTGCGCATCACGATGGTGCTTGCAGCAAAGGGAAACGCGCCCATGAGATATATGGCAAGCACCGGCGCAGTGGCTGCGGTTGATGCCGCGTCGAAACGGCCGTGCTGGTACAAAACAGCGATAATCTGCGAGGAGAGCGGGATCAACACACCGACGCAGGGAATGAGAAAGACCGCGATTCTCCTGGTTATGCCGTTGAGCAGGCTGTTCATCTCGCCGTATCGCTTCTCCGCGGCAAGCCTCGACAGGAACGGATACGACGCGACGCCCGCGGCCTGGCCGAACACGCCCACGAAGATCATCATTGTCCGAAGCGAATAGTTGATACTTGCGAGAGCGCCTTTTTGCAGAAACGAGCCGAAGTAACGAAAGAAGAGCTCGTTGGAAAACGTCATGCCGAGGCCGAGGATGAGCGGCAGCGTGAGCAACACGTACCGTTTGAGGTCCGGGTCTTTCCAGTCGAGCGCCGGCCTGAAACGCATTCCCACCGCAAACGCTCCGGGAAGCTGCACAAGAACGTTTCCGACAAACGCGCCGATGAGAACGCCCCAGGCGAAGCCTTCAACCCCGAGGCCGAAGAACCGGTGGCAGAACATTCCCACTGCTATGATCCCGAGGTTGTAACAGAGCGGCAGCAGAGCAGGAAGGAAGAACCGGTTGTTCGCGTATTGCACGGCCATGAGAAACGCGCCCCAGTAAAACAGCAATTGCGCGGGCATGATGATCCTAGTGAGCCGGATTGTGAGCCCGGCGGGCGCTCCGTGGCCGAGCAGCCCCACTATCCTGTCTGTAAACACCACACTTGCAAGTATCAACACTCCCAGCACCGCTGTGCCAATTGTCAAGAGGTTTGAAAAGACCCGCCACGATTTCTCGCGTTCGCCGCTCACGAGATACTTCTGAAAGATGGGAATAAAGGTGATCGAAAGAAAGCCGCCGGCAAGCAGGTGGTTAAGCAATTCCGGGATGAGGAACGAGGCCACGTAGGCGTTCATATCGCTCGTTGTGCCGAAGTACCCTGCCAGAACCTGTTCGCGCACAAGTCCCATGACCCTGCTCACAAGCACCGAAGCCATCATGATGACCGATGCAATGGCAATAGAGCGTTTGAGGTCGGGAGGTCTGGCAGGATGAACCACAGTGGGCATTCGATGGTTACCGCGCGAAAAAACAAGGCTCATGCGGACGCCATGAGCCTCAGGATTGCGTAAGGGTATTTCCCGTGTAAGCTATTTTCTCTTCTTCTTGCCTTTTGGGGCACCGCCGAGGATACGGTAGGTCTGGGAAACGGAAAGGCCGAACTTTTTGGCAAGCGACATTCCCGTATTTCCGGTTTTGTATGCCTTCATGATCTTCGAGTTACGCTCGTCGTTCTTTGCGATAACCGATTCGATGCCGTACTTGTTCCGGAGTTGATGGACTGCTTGACGAGTTATGCCGAACCGCTCGCCGATGGCCTCGTCGGTCTTGAGTTTTTTCTGCAGGGCCATGAGTTCTGTTTTGCTGATTTTCGCCATACCGTGGATGCTCCTCTCATAATGGAAGTTGACTGCATATAATATAAAAAGACGGCTACCATTATGCAACTATTTTTTGTTGCAATGTGTAAACCTTGCAGGAATGCAAGTTGCATCCGCGCGCTTCGAAGAGGTAGTTTCTAGTTGCACTCACCACCGCCGCGGAGAATGCGCAGCTCATGCACGAAGAAATGATTGCCTATATACGGGATCACGCACCGGTTTCCTCAATCGACCTTGCAAGGGGATTCCTCAAGTTCAAGAATCCCGACGAGAAGATTACCCACGCGGCGATTCTGGGAATCCTTTCCAAAGACGCACGATGCTGTTTCGGCAATGACAATTTGTGGCGGCCTGTTGCCCGGGCCGTGAAGACGGCCGCGTCGCCCAGGCTCTCCGATATTGCATGGGCAGCTGTGTACTTGCTTGTCCTGCCGGAAAATCTTTTCAGGCCGGTGCATGTTTCGGTGTGGACCGTTTCCGAACTTCCGGAACTGCTGTTCGAGCGGTGGCTCGAAGCCCCGGACGTGCTCCCCTTTGAGGAACAGGAACTTCTTCGGAGCGTTCGAGACACACCGCCCGGCCGGGAAACGGGGCCGGAAAAGGCCGCGCTCCTGGTTCGCGCCTGCGAAACGAGAACGCCGGTTTTCCTTTCATGGAGACAACAGGCGCTGTTCGCACGATTGGTGGGCGAGGCCGGCTTCCCGCCGGCCGACAATGCCGTGCTCGCCGGGACGCTTTTTTCGTGCTGCAAACAGCCGGCCCCGAGGCCGCTCAATCTTGACTCGTGCAATAAGGCCCTCTTCGGTACCTCGGCGCCGGGCGGGTATGCCTACAAACACGGTGAATGCTTTGCCCTCTGCTGCCAGGAATTACTGGACATGTTGTCGGGGAAAGGCGTGGTCCTTTTTTCAGAGCTTGAGGCTGCTGAACAGGAGGAGCTTTCGGCACTTGACTTTTCGGGAAAGGCGTTTTCGCGGGAGGATATCGTGAGCGCGCCGCAGGCCCCGGGCGTGTACGGGTTCAAAACAAAGAGCGGCGACCACCTGTACATCGGAAAGGCCGTCAACCTCAGACGGCGGCTGATGAGCTACTTCCGCTCCACGGACGAATCACCCGACAAACTGTCCCGCATACGGGCCGAATCCCATTTTCTCGTCACCTACCGGTGCGGTTCCGAACTCGAAAGCCTGGTGTACGAATATCGCCTCATTCGGAAGCATGGACCGATCCTCAACAGGCAGGTGGCGATCGCGGAGCGAAACGGCGCTTTCCGGCCGATTGACGACAGTGTTGTGCTTCTCCCGCATGTCGAGCAGGACAAATGCATGTCGGTCTGGTTCAGGAGGAACCAGAAAGTGAATCTGCGGCAGTTCTTTTCCGATTTTCGCGACACAGCAGCCATGGAAGCGGAGCTTGATACGTTCTTCTTCGGCGGTGCGCTGCCGCCGAGCTCAACCGATTTCCCGGAGCAGGAAATCGCCGCTCGGTGGGTAAAACAGCACAGAGATGAATTGTGCATTGTCCCGGTGAACAGGTCCGGTTCGGGCAGGGAACTGTGGGAGATGATAATGAGTTTCTGGAAGGATCGCATGGGTGATGAGAGATCGGAAATTGGAGAAGGATGAGAACCTTTTCTTGACCGGGGCACGCTCTGCATCGATTCCAAACAATCCACATGCCTGTCAAGTTCCGCCTTCCCGGATGTTCACTGGGGTGAACATGATGTTTTTAATGGCCCCACAATCTCAAAAATTTCCTTATTATATTGATTGAACTGTCAGTTGAGAAAGAACATCCTAGCAACCACTTTTTAAGGGGAGGGGGAAGTCTATGTCAAGGAAACTCTTGGTATTGGTGAGTTTTCTGGTATTCGTGGCCGCTGCAGTGTGTTGGGGCGAAACGTACACAGGGGAACCGAGCAACAGGTTGAAAATCAACCTTGGGGCGACGCCGTGGAAATTCATCAGATCCGATCCGGCAACGGCGAGCAGCGTGGCTTTCAACGATGCATCGTATCCCAATGTCGGTATTCCGTACACCTGGGCAGACACCGAATCGTTTCTCAACATGCCGTCGGGCGGCGGTGACGGCAACATGGAGGGCGGCCCGTTCTGGTACCGGAAACATTTCACCCTCGACAATGCCTATGCTGGCCGGAAGATATTCGTGGAGTTCGAAGGCGTCCACATCGGGTGTCAGGTGTATGTCAACGGCACGTTCATGCCGGGAAACAGCGCGGAAAACCCGCAGGCCACGCATGTGATAGGCTTTATAGGTTTCGTGCTCGACATGACAAGCCTTGTTAATTTCGGCGGGGCGGATAATGTAATAGCCGTCCGGGTTTCCAAGAGCCAGGGATTTTACAATGACCCCGGTTTTTCCGAAGTCTTTCGCTTTGGGCAGGCGGACGGGGGCATTTTTAGGCCGGTATGGCTGCACATCACCGATCCGGTGCACGTGCCGCTCAACGTGTATTCGTGCGTCAACCAATGGGGGACCTACGTCGCGGCGCAAACCGTGGCCAATGACGGATCCTCGGCAACCATAGATGTAAAGACAAACGTGCAGAACGAGAGCGTTGCGGCATCAAGTGTCACCCTCACCACCAAGATTGTCGACGCAACCAATACGGTTGTATATTCCGGCGACGCCACGCAGTCGATCGGCGCGGGAACAAGCTACGTTTTCGACCAGACCGCCACGGTTGCGAACCCGAATTTGTGGTACCCCAACAACAGTCTCTACGGAAGACCGTATATGTACAAAGTGTACCATATCCTTAAAGTCAACGGGGCCACCGTTGACGTTTTTACGGACAACTACGGGATCCACGTCATCACCTGGGACCAGAATTTCCCCTATTTTAACGGGCACAAACACCTGCTGTACGGCGCCTCGGCGAGATACGATTATCCCGCGCTCGGGACCGCGCTTCCGCCGGAGGTCGAGTGGCGCGACGCCAAACTGCTCGCGGACATCGGCGGCAGCCTGTGGCGGCCGGGACATTCGTCGTGCAGCGCGGGATTTGTTGAGGCATGCGACAATGAGGGAATCATGCTCATCCAGCCGAGCGGCGATGGCGAGGGCTCGTTCAACGGAGTGGCGCCCACCGACGCGAAAGGCATACTCAAAAGCGAGATACAGCGCGACATAGTAATCCGGGACAGGAACCATCCGTCCATCCTTGCGTGGGAACTAGACAACGGCGGGAACTCCCTAGCATTGTCCCAGTCGCTTGCGGCGCTTATCGCGCAGTGGGAACCCGTCAACCCGCATGTGACCGCCGACCGTACACCAAATCCAGCATATGGCCTCCTGCTTTCCTGCACGGTTGTCGGGTGCGAAGTCGGCGTCAAGAACCAGTATCCCAACAATCCTGCCTGGGGTGCGGAATGGTGGAGCGACTACAGCAGGATGGCGCGGTTCGAGTACGACTACGAACTGGCGTTCTGCGCCGATTACATGAACCAGTGGCCCAAAAGCAGGGCCGCCAACTGCTTCGGCATGGCGCAATGGTATATGTCCGAAACGCCGGGCGAGGACGGCGTTTCTCTTCCCTTCAAGAATCTTGCGACTCCGCCAAAGGCCCGGTCGTTTGAGTGCTCAATGATGGATTTCAACCGCATCCCCAAACTCCTGTATTATGGGTATCAGGCCTGCTGGATCCCAAACGCCACAAAGCCTGTCGTAAAGCTTGGAAACCACTGGAACAGGTCGGGGCCGGTAATGGTCTATGGGTTCAGCAACTGCCCGAAGGTGCGTCTGTCTGTCAACGGCACCGTGGTCAGCACGCAAATCCCAAACTCGCTTGCGGGAGTCGCGCCCAACAACGATCACTCCCAGACCACCACCCAACTGCCGTGCGAGGTCTGGTGGAATAACGTCCCCTATGCGGCCGGTACCCTGAAGGCCGAAGGGCTTGACGGAAATGGAAACGTTGTATGTGTCGACTCGGAAGTCACCGCGGGCACTCCCGACCATATCGTGCTAACCGTCGACCCGCACGTGGTAAAACCCGACGGCGAAGTCTTCCAATTCAGTGCGAACGGATCGGACGCGGCCCTTATCCTTGCCACCGTGGTCGATGCGAACGGAAACTGGTGTCCAACGGACAGCGGTTTGATAACCTGGCATGTTTCCGGCCCCGGCCAATACCGGGGAGGCTCGGACCAATACGTTAACGCCGCCAAGCCATTTTCCTGGCACGCGCCCGGCGATACCGAATTGACTATCGAAGGCGGAAAGTGCAAGGTGGCTGTACGAACCACCTTTACAACCGGTACGGTAACGGTTACTGCAAATTCGGCAGGGTTGGGTTCCGGAACAACGTCGTTCACGGTTGGTTCCAACACTACGCCGGTAACCTACCGTATTCCTGCCGCCATGATACCGAGTTCGATGGTTCCCGCTCTCAAGATAGGAGTGTCGGGCTCAACGATCCGCTATTACATCAGTTCCCCGGCCGTCGTTGCCGTGGATCTGGTTTCTGCAAACGGCAAATTGGTTATGAGGATGCCGGCGGCAAAGCAGTCGCAGGGTTGGCATCCGATTCAAAGCGCGGCGGTTGCCGGCGCGGCAAAAGCCGCGGGAGTGTATTTTGCGAGATTTTCGCTCGATGGCGGATATCAGTGCGTAAAGCGGATCCTTGTTTCGGACTAGACAGACGGATTGTGGCTTACCAAAAGGAAAAGGCCCCGCACTCAGGGCCTTTTCCTTTTGTGCCGTTGCCGCTACCGCGACTTCCTCGAAAACCGCTTGCCTTTCCAGCTGAACCGTCCGAACACGCCGAGCGCCACTGCGGCCAGTACTACCGGAAGCTGGATCAACGAGGCCAGTGCCAGAAACTTCAAAAGCCGTTTTTCGCCGAACAGGCGCGCGCCCGGGATCATGAGGACGGCCTCGCCGAGCACCTTGACAAGCAGCATTCCCCCGCAGGCCGCAAAGGCGCCGGGCGAAAAGAAACCCGCGCAGAATGTCGCTGCGGTCACAGTGTAAAAAAGAAACACGCTCGACAGAAGGCACACCTGCTTCGCACGGTAATGGACCGTTTTCGATCCCCATCGTTTGCGCTGCTCGAACAGGCTCCGTAAAGTGGGCGTGGGCCGGGTGCCGACTTTTCCGTCGTTATCGGCCATGTACCGGATCCGCCATTTTCCGCTTCGCCATATCCGTTGAAGAAGCAAGTCGTCATCGCCTGAAACCACCGCGGCCTGTTCGCCGTACCCTTGCGCATCGTCGAATGCCTTCTTCCTGAACGCAAAATTGTTTGCGTTGGAATTGAGGGGCAGGCCCGCGCCGATCGCCGCGGCTGCCACCACGCCGTGCGACAGGAAGTCAACCGCCTGGAGCCCGAAGAACAGCTGGTTCATGCCCGGAACATACTCGTAGGCGGTAATGCCCTGGACGAGCCCTGTCTTCTCGTCGAGATACCGGTCGATGGTTTCCAGCCATGTGGCCGGGACCACGCAATCTGCATCTGTAAAGACAATGATCTCGTTGCGCGCGGCTGCGATTCCCTGGCCGACGGCGTACTTCTTTGGGGACATTCCCGGCGGGGTCTGGTCCACGGTAATGACCGACACGTTGGAATAGCGACCTGCAATTGCGCCTGCAATTTTAGCGGTGGCGTCGGAAGAACGGTCGTTGACAAGGATAACTTCGTAACGGGCCAGGCCTATCGTTTGGGACAGGACTGACGTCATGCATTTTTCAATGTTTTGCTCTTCGTTGTGGGCCGCGATGACAACGGAGAAGGTGAGGTTGTTCGGAGTGTTGGACGGTATTGAAAGGCGGCGGAGGCCGGCGCGGAGGAAGATGATGATGCAGAAGTAAACGAGGGAGAGGCTCGCCGGAATAATTACAAAGAGTAGCGTCATGTGCGAATCGTTTGGCCCGGCGGACTTTGCCGTCTCGGGCCAAACTTGTTCCTTTCGTTCTTTAAGATACGCTGCGGATTGTGGGTGCGTCCATCATTTCGAACACTTTCCCGCGCGCCGGTATCGGCGACACGCCAAAATCCGCCTTGAGCCCGGCGCCCCGGAAATCAGCTTTGACGACGTGCCGGAGACGGTTGACAGAAATCCCCGGGCACCTTATAATCATTGGGAGGGCTTCAAGACGGTTCGGGGATGCGCCGCATACGTGAATATCATACGCCGCTGCGTGCGGTCTGCGACATCCGGCGTTTACGGTCCGGGTCGGGGACTGGGGACGGAATAGCATGAAAGCAGTTCTTCTGGAAGACGTCAAGAAACTTGCAGTGCGCAACATTCCCGATCCTGTACCCAAGGCACGCGAGGTACTGATCCGGGTAAAGGCGGTGGGGGTGTGCGGGACGGACATCCACATCTACCAGGGTCACGGCAATTGGAATTTCGACACCCGTGGCCGGGCTATTCCCTTGTCTGAGAATCCTCAGATCCTTGGGCACGAATTCAGCGGCGAGGTACTGGAGGCCGGGAATGGCGTGAAAGACCCGGCACCCGGCGATCGCGTGCTGTGCGACCAGGGAGAAAACTGCATGAGCCAGGGGCGCTCGCCTCTGTGCGAATATTGCGCTTCCGGCGATTCACACCAGTGCCTTTACTATGGCGAACACGGCGTTACCGGTCTGGCGGGAGCCTTGGCCGAGTATATCTGCATGCCGGCAGTCAATTGTCTGAAGATTCCCCGGGGCATGTCGTTCGAACAGGGTGCGCTCGTGGAGCCGCTCGCGTGCATCATTCACGCCATGGATTTGGTCGAGCGGGCCTGTGCCCGCTTTACATTCTCCGGCCGGCATCCGATCCGCACGATCCTCATCGCTGGCGCCGGTCCGGCGGGATTGCTCTTTCTCCAGTACTTGCGAAACGTCAAGCGGTTCGAAGGGCGGGTTCTGGTTACGGACCTTCGCGAGACGTGTCTAAACTTGGTAGAAAAATTCGGAGGCTCGCGCCTCGCTGCCGTCCGCGGTGAGTTTGCTGCGGCGGTGATAAATAGTACCGGCGGAGACCGGGCCCACTGCCTGATTGATGCCTGTGGAAGCGCGGACGTACTGGCGCAGGCGCCCGGCCTGCTGCACAAACAGGGAACTCTGATGATTTACGGGGCCGGCCATAAAGACAAGGACATCGGTATTCTGGGCCCGGTGTTTTTCCTGGAGCCGACCTTGCTCACATCGGTGGGCGCGTCAGGCGGGTTTGACCCGGACGGTCGTCCCGCAACCTACCGCCGGGCTGTGGAGCTGATAAGCAGCGGGACAATTCAGGTCCTGCCGCTCGTTACCCACCGCTACGCCTCCCTGGAGACCATACACAGGGCTTTTGATACGGATTTTAGACGAGACGACTATATAAAGGGAATGTTGAACCTGAATTGATGAAGGGAAGTTTGCGGTTGTCAATGAAGCCAGAGTGCATCAGCATTCTTCTCGGAGACCTTTTTGTAAAGGCCGTGCCGCCTGATGTACCGGGCCACGGCGGCAGGCAACAAGTGCTCGCAGGAGTAGCCGTTTTCGAGGTAGCGCCGTATCAGGGTTGAGCTGAGCGCCCATTCTGGCGAAGGGAAGGTTTTCATGACGGCCGAGCCGAGCTCCGGTGGAACATGGAGCGCGTGACCGGGCCTGTGCGCAACGCAGAGCGTCACGCGGGTAAGGATTTCACGGTAGCGGTTCCACGTGGCAATCTCATTGAGGTTGTCGGAGCCAATGATAAAATAAAGCGGCCTCGACCGGTGCCTGCCCGCTATCTCTTGTATTGTGTCAATGGAGTAGGAAATACCGCCGCGCCGAATCTCCCCGTCCCATACTACCAGCGAGGAAGACCCATTCGCAGCCAGTTTGGCCATGGCGAGCCGGTGTTCGGTACTCGTAATATCCGCATCGTACTTGTGCGGCGGCATTCCGGACGGGACAAGGTATACTTTTTCGAGCCCGAAATAGTCCCGTGCAAGGCAGGCTACCGCGCAGTGGCCGTTATGAATAGGGTTAAAGATGCCGCCGAGAATTCCAAGGGCGGATTTTGGATGGTTGGACGGCTTTGCATAACGTGACATTTTCATGGTGTGCCGGCACCAACTTCGTGATACGCGTGACGCAAAGACCGCATGGACATGCGGCGCTACTTTGCGGGCAATTTCGATTTCAGGAGCTGTGCCTTTTTCAGGATGGCATCGTCTTTGGTCTGGTGCAACAGTTCCTCAAGGACCGATGCGGCCTCTGACGCTCTGTTTGTCTTCTCCAGGTCTTCGGCCGTGCCCAAAAGGGCCAAGGGGACAAACTTGCTTTGCGGATATTCGTCGATCACCACTTTGTAATAGACGATGGCTGCCTCATACTGCTCTATTCTTTCGTAGAAACGGGCGTTTTCAAATTCCTTTTCCGCAAATTTTGCGTCCGCCTTGTCAATATACGCGCGCGCGCTGTCGGCAAACGGGCTCCTTGGAAACAGCTCCACGAAATCCTTGAGCCGCGCTTGGGCTTCTTTCGTCGAGGTCTGATCGAGTTCTATCGAATGTGACGAAAGGAACATTGTATAACCGACAAGATAGTACGATTCCTCGTAAAACGGCGAGCTGGGATAGGTCTGAACAATGCGGTCAAATTCCGTTTTCGCCTCGTCGTTTTTTTTGAGCGCGAGGAGGGACTTCGCCTGGTAATACAGCATCGAATCGTACGCGTTGTGGCCGGGGCACTGGGTGAGGACCTCGGCAAGAATGTTGGTGACGTCATAATACTTTTTCTTGTTGTACTTTTCAACAGCCTTAGCAAGCTGGCCGCTGCAGTCAAACAGCTTTTTCGGCTTTGCTGATGCCGAAACCGCAATGACTGCGGCGAGCAGTAGGGAAAGAAAAATACGACTTCCGGATGTTCGCATCGTTATTCCTGTTTTGTTAAGAAACGCAGGGCCGCCGGGACGCGCTCCCGAACCGATACTTTCTCACAAAATACTTTGTATCCCGGGGAAGTAGTAAGAAGTGGTTCATGAGGTGTGGAAAAACAAGTGTAAGCGAAGCGCATATCGGGCTTGATCCGAGCGTTACCGGCTTCATCGGCACGACGCATCGGCTTTGTCGACAGATTTCTTGAAGGTGCATGCACAAGGAGGTATTTTCAAACCAGCTGCGCGTTACATCTTTTTGCGGTTTTCCAGATGTTCGCAACTACATGCGTGCTGCGGGAGACTGTTTTTGCGGAAATAATGATCCTTTACCGATATATTGTCCGTGAACACATCCTCCCGTTCTTCTATTCTCTCGGGATTCTCATCTTCATTTTCGCGATGCAACTTGCGGTGCAGCTCCTGCCGAGCATTATCGCCAAGGGGCTCAACCCGGGCGTTGTTTTCGAAATCTTCCTTATCAACATTGCCTGGGTAGTGGCGCTGGCAATTCCCATGTCGATTCTCGTGTCCACGCTTATGGCGTTCGGCCAGATGTCCGGCGATAACGAGATCATGGCCATCAAGGCATCGGGCCACAATCTGACTTTCTTGCTGACGCCGGTGCTCGCGGGCGCGTGCGTGTTTACCGTTCTCACCATCTATTTCAATAACGACATATTGCCGGACGCAAACCACCGCGCTGCAAACCTTCTCACCGATATCTCACGAAAGAAGCCGGCTGCCCTTGTGGAGCCGGGTGTGCTTATTACCTCCTTCGAGAACTATGCTCTGTTTGTCAAGAAGGTGAACGCGAGGTCCGGCGAACTCAAAGATGTTAAAATCTTTTCCCAGGTTCCCGGTGAAGACCCCTCGACGACGGTTGCCGAACGCGGCGACCTGTCATTGACAAAAGATGAAAAGCTGCTCAGGCTCACCCTGTACAACGGCGAGACCCACCGGCAGAACTCAAAGAACAAAAAGGAGTATTTTGTGTGCCGGTTCCACACGCAGGTATCCTTTATCAAGAACGTGGACACCGAGCTGAAGCGCACAAACAGTACCTATCGCGGCGAGCGCGAGATGAGCTCGCAGATGATGCTCGCGGAAGTCGCCCAATACACGCAGTCAAAGGAGAGCTACCTCAAAAGCTTCGGCCTGCTCATCGACACGACGCTGGCGCACATCGACTCTCTTGAGCAGCTTGCCGCGCACCGCGATTTTTTTGCGCAAAAGGACTCGGCAGCGGACTCGACCCGCACCTTTGCCGCATGGCTCTCGTCATTCTCCGCCCCCAACTCCCATGAAATCGCGGCATCGGAGGCGCGACGCGAAACGAGCGTGACCGGCCGCCTTGTTTCGCAACTCAAGTACGAGGAAATGAAAATAAGCCAGCTTATGGTTGAGGTGCATAAGAAGTTTTCGATCCCGGTTGCCTGCATTGTGTTCGTGCTCATCGGCGCGCCCCTCGGCATCATGGCCAAACGCGGCGGCATCATGGTAGGTGCAGCGTACAGCCTGTTCTTCTTTATTGTCTACTGGGCCTTTCTCATCGGCGGCGAATCGCTTGCCGACAACTGCGTCATCTCCCCGTTCGCCGCCATGTGGACGGCAAACATCGTGATCGGCGTGTGCGGACTGTTCCTGCTCTTTCTCATGACAAAAGAAACGAAGTTCATCTCGTTTTCGTTCCTCGTGAGGTTCTATCATTCTGTGTTCGGCAGGCCGGCGCAGGCCGCCCGGCATGATCCGCCGAGGGGCGTTGTTGCAGGCCTGCGTGCCGCCGCGGCGCAATGCGTCAATTACCCGTATCATCTGATGAGCAGGATCATCGGCATTCTGTCCGCCTATCTCATCCGTAAATTCGTCGGATACTTCGGCGGGCTGTTTATTGTCATCGTAATCGTCTTCGTGATCGTTGACTACGTCTCCAATCTCAGACGGTTCGAGGGCGCGTCGTTCTTCACCGTAGCGCTTTTCTACTGGTATTACCTGCCGTGGCTGTTCGGTTTTGTTTTCCCTATTGTCATCCTGCTGTCAACCATGTCGGCAATCGGGTCTATGGCGCGCCAGAATGAACTCACCGCCATCAAGGCCGCGGGCGTCAATGTCCGGCAGCTTACCACGCCGCTGCTGGCCCTCGGGGTTCTGCTTGCCGCGTTCGGATTTTACATAAGCGAAGGGGTGCTTCCAAAGGCGAACACGGCGAGGCGCGAACTCACCGAGCAGATGGGCCAGGGCAAGGCGGTGCAGGCGCGCGGCTCTTCCCCGGCGTCTCCGCAGGAATACCGCCGCAATTTCTACTACTTCGGCGACGCCAGGAACATCTATTTCTTCGGGGATTTCAGGACCGAGCCTCTGTACGCCAGGAACGTGTGGCGTGAGACCTTTGACGGCCCGCGTATCCGCTCGAGGATTACCGCCGACGCCGCGGATTACAGGCACAGCCGGTGGGTTTTCCTGAACGGAACCAGGAGGACTTTCCGGCGAGACTCCGTTTCCGTATTGACATTCGACACGCTTGTCGATACAATTCTACTGGCGCGGCCCCAGGACATGGTAGCGCAGATCAGAAGCCCGGAGGAGATGAGCTACTGGGAACTGCAGAGTTTTGTCGACAAAGCCCGACGACGCGGTGAAGACGTGTCGAAGTGGCGCGCTCAGCTCGACTTCAAGATCGCGCTGCCGTTTTCAATTTGCATTGTGATCCTGCTCGGCATTTCCATTTCGGCCCGGGCCGGAAGAAAAGGAGGGGCAGTGTTGTTCGGCATCGGCCTCATGCTTTGTTTTTCGTATTGGATCATTTCCCAATTCGCAATTGCATTCGCGCAGAACGGGCAGATGTCCCCGCTGTTCGGCGCCTGGTTCGGTAACTTGCTTTTTCTCGCGATCGCCCTTCCCTTGTTCAGAAAGGCCTCGCAATGAAAGCGCTGCCGGCCAGGACACGAGTTCTTATCGTGGACGACAATCACGACATTCTCGACCTGCTCGAAGTATTCCTGTTTGGAAAGTATGATATTGTTACCGCGCTCAACGGCTTCGAAGGCCTCAAGACCGCGCGCGAGATGATGCCCGACCTCATTATCACCGACATCATGATGCCGGTGATGGACGGCATCAAGCTTCTTAACAGCCTGCGCGAAGACCCGAAAACGGCCGGGGTTTCCGTTATAGCAATTACCTCGTTTATTAAGAAAGCAAATATCAAGAGCCTTCTCTCCGTGGGGTTTTCAACGGTGATTACCAAGCCCTTCACGAGGGACTCGATCGTGGGCGCCGTGGCAAAGGCGCTTGCAAAACCATAACCGGGTGCCGGTGCAACCAAAACGACGAACCATTGCCGGGGCAATCGCCCTGATCCTTGTCGCGCTCGCCCTCCATACCGCAGGCGGGGCCGCGGCCGCGCTCGGCGTGCCCGCGGCGCTCGTGACTGCGGCCATTGCTTTGGCGCTTGCCTTTGTGCCTCGGCGCCGAACACCGGCGGGGGCGGATTGCCGTGAAAAAGACGAAGTGTCGCAACAGGCGCGAGCCATAGAAAAGGAAGTGAACCAGGAAACCACCCGTGTGGGCGTGCACGTGCTGGGGGCGCAGTATCGCAAGGAGCAATGGAAGGCCATCGAGCTTGTGGTCGACAACATCCTCGAAACGTACCTGCAGCTCATGCGGCGCAGGCTTGATGCACAGACCATCGCCGTCCTGTTCCCCACCGCCGACGGAGGATACACTATCCGTAAATACGATTCCACAAGCGACTGCATCAACGCCGACGCCGTGATTTATCCGGGCAAGGGGGTGCTGGGCAGCTTTCTCAAAGGCGGCCTCAAACAGCTCAACCTCCACGATATCGTGAGCGACAGCGTTACCCTTTACTATTACACGCGGGACGCGGGCATTCGTTCTCTTATGGCAAGCCCTATCGTGGCCGACGACGGCGTTGAGCGCGGCACCGTCATCGTGGACAGCACCGAGCAGAAGCACTTCTCCGAGGAGGACCATGCGTACCTGGCCACCGTGGCGCACCTTATCGGTATGTCGGTCTATTACGCCTATGTCTGCAACGATCATAAGCTTGAGCACCAGCGCATCGCGGCCATGAGCACCATCGAGAAGGACTTCTTCCAGAACCTGGACATCGACGCGATACTGGATAAGATGATTGAGATCATCCCGTTTGCCATTTCCTGCGACCGAATCACCCTCAGCCTCCGCACTGTCGGCACGGCCACCGCAACGGTGCACAGGGCTTGGGGCGCACAGGCGGAAAATTTCAAGGGACTCACTTTTTCGCTCAATGACAAATCGCTGGTAAGCCTCCTCTATGCCAAGAACATGGCGTTTTCGCGCAATTTCGCCGACGACCGGGAGGAGATCCGGTATGCAGGCGGCGAACCTGCCGCGGGCGACGCGCAGTCGTTTCTCGCATTTCCCATCGGAGTTGACGAATGCAAGGGCGCTATACTCCTGGAGTCCGCCAGGAAGAACGCCTTTTCCGACTCGAACCACGACTTGCTCGCGCGCATTGCCACGTCGGCGGGGCTCGCCATCGAGAAGCTGCAGGTCTTTGCACAGGCGCAAAACCTTGCCACGCACGACGGCCTCACCGGCCTCATCAACCACCGCCAGTTCCAGTCGGCGCTCAAGGATGAAATCACTCGTGCTATCCGCTACGGAGAGCCGCTGTCCCTTGCCTTGTGCGACATCGATTTCTTCAAGAAAATCAACGACACCTACGGACATCCGTTCGGCGATATCGTGCTCAAGGAAATCTCGTCGAAACTTTCGGCCAACATCCGCGACGGTATCGACATTGCCGCGCGTTACGGCGGCGAGGAATTCGCGCTCATTCTTGTCAAGACAGACGGCAAGAGCGCACTGGAGACGGTTGAGCGTCTCCGCCAGAACCTTGCTAATTCGCTGTACAAGGCGCCGCACGGCGAGGAGCTTCACATCACCATGAGCTTCGGTATCGCCGTGTACGGGACTCATGCCAAACAGCTCGACCAGCTTATTTCCAAGGCCGACAAGGCGCTGTACCGCGCAAAAGAAGCCGGCCGTAACAGAGTGGAGATGCTGAGCGCATGATCTCACTCGCCCTCGCCGTCGATCATACGTTATTCTGCTTTATCAACTGCCACCACGAGCCGTTCTGGGACGGTTTCTTCTGGACAATCACCTGGCTCGGCAACGGTTGGGTCGTTACGCCGATACTGCTCGGTATAACCCTGGCCGTGATTCCCAGAAAGAACTATTGGCTATTCTTTGCCTTTGCCGCGGGCGGCATGATCCTTTCGAGTGTCATCAATACGCAGGTCAAGGATAGTGTGCAGCGGCCGCGGCCCCTGGGTTATTTTTCCACGCATGTGTCTTCGGACCCTGCGGCGGTACACGGGACCTACAGCGTCCATGTGGTGGGCGAGCCGCTGGCATGCAGGTCGTTTCCGTCTGGCCACGCCAATACCGCGTTCTGCGCAGCATGCGTACTCGCGTTCTTTTTGGGCGGCTGGTACTGGCTGGCGTTTGTGCTGGCGTTTCTCGTGGCCTATTCGCGCGTGTACATGGGCGTACACTTTCCGCTTGATGCGGCGGCTGCCGCTGCGCTTGCCCTAGCAGTGATGGCGATTGCAGCGTGGGGCTACCGGTTCACGCTGCGCAAGATGGAGAAGCGATGATTCTTGGAAAGAAAGTCGTTGTGGTCCTTCCCGCGTACAATGCGGAAAAAACCCTTCGCAGCACCTACGAAGAAATCCCCGGGACCGTCGTTGACGAAATAATACTCGTTGACGATGCGAGCAGGGACCATACCGTTGCCGTGGCGCAGGCAATCGGCATCAGTCACGTGGTGCGCCACGAGAAGAACCGCGGCTACGGTGCGAACCAGAAGACCTGCTATGCAAAGGCGCTTGAAATCGGCGCGGACATCGTGGTAATGCTTCACCCGGACTACCAGTATACGCCGAAGCTCATTCCCGCAATGGTCAGCATTATCGCAAGCGGCTTGTATCCGGTTGTGCTCGGCTCGCGCATCCTGGGCAAGGGAGCGCGTAGCGGCGGCATGCCGCTGTACAAATACCTTTCCAACCGCTTCCTCACGCTTGCGCAGAACGTGCTCATGGGTCAGAAGCTTTCCGAATACCACACCGGGTACCGGGCGTTTTCGCGCGAGGTGCTGGAAAAAATCAACCTTTGGGAAAACTCGGACGATTTCGTGTTTGACAATCAGATGCTCGCGCAGATCTGCTTTGCCGGTTTTGAAATCGCCGAGGTAACGTGCCCCACAAAGTATTTCAAGGAAGCGTCGTCGATAAATTTTGCGAGGAGCGTGAAGTACGGGCTGGGCGTGCTGGGCGTGGCGCTGGGGTACAGGTTGCAGAAGTGGGGGCTTGGAAAATTCGGGATGTATGAGCCGCCGGGACCCGGAAGTTCAAGTTCGGCAGAATGAGTCCGCTGCCGCGTGTTTTGACAGAATAGTCGAGCGCTTGAACCATCATCGGGAATGATGTATAATAACAACATATATGTTGAGTCTATACATCACCATAAGGACATACCATGGTACGAACGCAGGTTTATCTCACGAAAGAAGAGAAAACGGGACTCGAGTCGGCGGCCCTAGCCCAGGGAAAGAAACAAAGCGACCTCATACGAAAGGCCGTTGACGATCTGCTCGCCCGGCAGGGCACCATCATCAAATCGGAAATCCTTGATGAAATTGCCGGCATCTGGGCAACAAGGAAAGACATTCCCGATATTCGCAAAATGCGGACCGGCTGGAGGCGGAGGCCTCTGCGATGAGCAACCAATCGCTCGTAGATACCGACGTGCTTATCGATTTTTTGCGCGGTCAAAAACAAGCCGCATCTTTTTTCAAGGCTGAGTCCGGCAGGATGTGCTTTTCTTCCATCACCGTTGCCGAAATTTATGCAGGAATAAAGGATGCCCGCGAAGAAGCCGAGGTCGAGCGCCTGTTCTCCATATTTCCCGTACTTCCAATTACCAAAGAAATTTCTCAGTTAGCAGGCCGGTTTATCAGACAATTCGGAAAGTCGTACTCCGTCGAAATTCCCGATGCATTGATTGCCGCGACCTGCTCGATCAATCAGGCTGAATTGCAAACGCTGAATGTTCGGCATTATCCGATGTTCAGGAATCTCAGGGCTCCATACAGGAAACCGTGATGCTGTAAAGGCGGTGCACTGCCAGCGCACCAACGGCGCGCGGATGGAGAGAGCAACTGAACCCCGGACCGCGGAAGCGGACCACAGTGGCCGGTTCTTGTTTAGTCAAAAAACATCGGGCCGCCGCGCCTGACCAATCCACAGCCATTCCAAGACATCAGTATTTAATATTGACAGTAAATTACGTTTATTGTATATTATCTGTCATTATGAATAAGTGCCTCAACGACTACCGCCTCTTGGAGAAATGGGCCGTTCTCATGGACGGAGTATTTTCTCTCAGCGATTTGAAAAACGTCTTTAATGAAAAAACGCTGCCTCTGCTCCACCGGAGGGTGCGTGTTCTTGTTTCCATCGGGGCGCTCACCCGCTTTAAGCGGGAATTCTATGTCACCAAAGATTTCAACCTCGAGGTACTTTCGCAGAGGCTGTACCCGGATTCGTATATAAGCCTTGGGACTGTGCTGGCCCGCCGCCTGTTAATCGGATCCATTCCCACGAAAACCGCATACGCCGTAAAAACGGGCCGTAACCGCACTTTTAATTCCGTTGCGGGAAATCTTGTGTTTTGCGGCATCGTGCCTTATCTCATGTTCGGCTTCGAATATGAAAACGGGCTGAGGTACGCCACGGCAGAAAAGGCATTTCTTGACACCTTGTATTTTTACCTGAAGGGGTTTCGCTTTTCGTTTAACATTTTCGAAGACATAGCCGTAGATCAGTTGGACGTGCCGGAAGTCCGCAGCATGCTCAAGCACTACAAAAACCCGAAATTTGTCACCTTTGCAAGAGGAGTCCTTTCTGGCCGACATTCATGACACCGAAGGCCTGATGATCTGGATAATCAATCACCTTGCCGACACATTCGGCAGCCACGCGATCCTGAAAGGCGGCATGGAGCTCAGGCTCGTGGACTGTCCCCGTTTTACCAACGACCTTGATTATGTTTTTGTACCGTTTGCCTCGAAAAAAGAAATAAAGGACCGGATTCTTAAAGCCCTGAGGGAAGACCCCGGGCTCGACGTTTCGTATACTATCAACTCGAAATGCATCCGGTATCTGGTGGCCCGCGAGGATGTGAAGGTCCAGGTTGAGGTCAACGTCGCTCTTGACTGCGAAAGCCAGGAGATGAGCACTTCGTCGCTTGCGAAATCGAAGAACCAGCAGGGCCGGATGATCCGCGTCATGAATTTTGAAACTGCGCTTGCACACAAACTCGCGGCGTGGAATGAAAGGGGCCTGGTGCGGGACCTGTACGACGCGTATTATCTGTGCGTGGTTCTGCGAGCGAAGCCGGACATGAGGGTCCTCAAACAACGGCTGGCCCGCGTGGAAAGCAGGAAGAAAGGCTCCAAACTGATTGCAATGAACATTGATGAGTTCATTGAAAAACTCGAATCAACCGCGCGAGATTTGACGGATGCCATGGTGAAAAACGATCTCAGGGATTGCATGTTGCAGGATGAGTTGGCGGGATTGGACAGGAAGATCGTCGGGGGGATAAGCAGGATTGTTGAGTATTTGAGGGTATAGGAGTTTTCCGCAAGAAAGCGCTGCGGGGCGCGACGAGGCTGGCGGTTGGAGAGCAACTGAACCTGGATCGCAGATCCAGGCCACACGGGTTTATAGAAGTGTTTGGGCCACTCAGGGTACCAGTGCATCTGCCTACGGTACCGCTTTCCCCGTCTCTCTCACAAAGTACACATACCCGTACTCGGCCTTAAGTTCCCGCAGTTGCGGCATTTTCCTGTACCCCTCTGCCTTGTCTATCCTGCAGACAAAATACGCGGGTTTGTCTATGGGGCCGTTCAAAAGCCAGTTTACGTCATAATCATTGGGGTTTCCGCCCGGCTTCTTCTTTAGGTAGAACAGATCGGCGTAGGTCTTGAACAGCGACCGCGCATACACGTTCTTTTCCTGCATGCCGCGGTAGAAATCTATGGGGCCGGCATCGGTGTAGTATTCCATCTTCGGCACGAACACGATGGCCGCGATCTGCAGGCAGAACGCAGTTGACACAATGAGTACCCCAAAGCCGGCGGTGAACCACTTCTTTTCCAGAAGCACTGCCGCCGCGACGAGCGCGGCGCCATACCCCGCGCCCACGAGCATTTCCGCGTAATGCCACCTGCCCGGATACGTGAGGCAGTCGCGCGCAAACCGGTCTGTCACAAGCGGTATAAGCCATGATGTGTGCATCATGACAAGCGGAAACGCCATGATGGCGAGCGCCACGAGCAATCCGAACACGGCCAGCGAAACGGTGAGCCAACGTTTCCACACGAGTTTTCCCGACATCACCGCGTGCATGTGGTACGCGGCAAGAAAGGTAATCGGAAAATAACAGAGCGACGAATAAAGCACTGTCTTTGTCTTGACAATTGAAAACAGGACCAGTACCACCCAGAACACGACGAGCATCCACCGGGTAAACCGCTGTTGCTCATCGGAACCGGTCTTGCCCGGAAGAAACGACCGGATGGCGAGAAACGACGCAGGAAAACACCCGAAAAGAAGCACGACAAAATGAAACCAGAACGGACGTCCGTGTCCTGCCTCGCCCGACGAAAATAGTTTGGCCTGATACTTGACAAATTCGGTAACGAACCACGGGCCGTGGGCGAGGGTTTCGGCGCCGTACCACAACAGGGACACACAGGCTGCTGCCGCGGCGCACACCGCAACGCCCTTCACAGATACGTAAGGCCTAAACCGGCGCATTGCCCAATAGGCGCATGCGCACAGCACAGCCACGACAATCGCCGCTGGTCCCTTGGTGAGCGTTGCAAGGCCCAGAAACGCACCCGCAAGCGCAAGCGATCCGGCTCGGGCGGGCCGCAGATCCGTCTTTTCGCTTTTGAAAACAAAATAGATGCCTAGGAACGTGAACAGGTTGAAGACAGGGTCGATGATTCCGGACTTGAAGAACAGGTGCGGCATAAACGACCCGAGAAATGCCCCTGCCCAGAGCAGGCCGAATCGCCCGTCGAATATGTTCCTGCCTATGCGATAGACCACCAGCAGGGTTGCCATACCGCACAGCGCATTGACAAAACGGGCCGCAAACTCGTTGACGCCGAATAAGGTCATGGACGCCGCTTGAAGCCAGAAAAAGAGCGGCGGCTTTTCCCAAAACGGCTGGAAATTGATCTGGACCTGCAGGAAATTGTGACTGACCATCATTTCACGGGCGGCTTCGGCAAAATTGATTTCGTCCCAGTCGAACAGGTGTGCGCGGCCGAGGAAGGGGACAAAGAAGAACAGGCCTGCGCACACTATCAGCAATTGGAACAGCAGGTCTTTTCTTTCTTCATTCACGAGTGTTTATTCCGAGCTACTCAGCCGTGGTTCTACGGTCAAAATCTTCCGATTGTGCACCTGTTGCAGGCGTGCAGCGTTCTAACACTCATACCTCGCCGCGAGCGGAAACCGTCTCCCGCACCCGAACGCCTTGGGGGTCACCTTGAGCCCCGGTGCGGCCTGCCGGCGCTTGTATTCGCTGTTCTTGACAGCCCTGACAACCCACTCAACCGTCGCTTGGTCGAATCCCTGTTGTACGATTTCTGCGGCGGATTTTCCTTGTTCCACGAAAAGCTCGATGATCGGGTCGAGAATATCGTACGGCGGCAGGGTATCCTGGTCTTTCTGGTTTGGACGAAGTTCGGCGGACGGCGGTTTTCTGATGCTGTTTGCAGGAATGATTTCCCTCTCGCGATTGATATAACTCGCCATCCTGTACACCATCGTCTTGGGAAGATCGGAAATCACGCCCAGGCCGCCGCTCATGTCGCCGTACAGGGTGCAGTAGCCAACCGCGAGCTCACTCTTGTTGCCGGTTGACAAAAGAAGATGGCCCAGTTTATTCGACAGCGCCATGAGAATGGTTCCTCGCACGCGCGCCTGGATGTTCTCTTCTGCCAGACCGGGTGGCTGGCCCGCAAAATGGGGAGAAAGTTCTTTGAGGAATGCGGTAAACGGCGCTTCGATGGGAATGGTTGAAAAGGCGATGCCGAGGTTTTTGGCCACAGTCGCGGAATCCTGAACGCTGCCCTCCGAGGAATACCGCGACGGCATTGTAACGCCCCACACGTTGTGTGCGCCAAGCGCGTCCACGGCGAGTGCGCAGGTTACTGCGGAATCGATGCCGCCGGAGAGTCCCACGAGCGCTTTTGAAAAGCCGCATTTATGAAGGTAGTCGTACAGGCCGAGCACAAGTGCGCCGTGGGCGCTCTCCACGGTATCGAGACGAGGTGCCGCAAGCGGAGGTCCCCAAGCCGACGTTTCCACCGTCTCTATGCATTCGGCAAATGGAGGGAGCTTTGCACGCAGTGTGCCTCCGGCGTCCACGACAATACTGTTTCCATCGAAGATGAGCTCATCGGTGCCCCCGGCTTGGTTGACAAAGACAAACGGAATACCATGCCGTTGAGCATGGTTCTTCACCACGGTGTACCGGGTTTCTTCCTTGCCGAGGTGAAACGGCGACGCCGAAAGGTTTATGAGCAGGGTGGCGCCCTTTTTTGCTAGCTCTGCAACCGGGTCGAAGTCGTAGAGCAGCTTTTGCCACATGCCCGGATCGTTCCACGCATCTTCACATATGGTAATTCCAAGATTCTCGCCCTTGAACGGGACAACATTGCGTTCCACGGCAGGGTCAAAATAGCGCGATTCGTCGAACACGTCATAGGTCGGCAGGAGCGACTTGTCCTGCTGGAAAACGAGCTTGCCGTCGCATACGAGAAGGGCGGAATTGGACAGCCGCTTGCCGTTTGGCCGGCTATTCGGCATGGCAAAGCCGAAAAGGATCCCTGCGCCCGGAAGCGTGGCGGAGAACCGCAGGATTTCGTCGAGCGCCTGCATGCCGCGCCGTATGAACCACGGCTGTTCCAGCAGGTCGCGCGGCGGGTATCCTTGGACGATCAGTTCGGAAAACACGAAAAGGTCTATTGCGGTATCATGTGCAGATTCGACCGCGGCCAGGATCTTTGCCGTGTTGCCGGCTATATCGCCGGTGATGGGGTTAAGCTGGCACAGGGCGATTTTCAAAGGGTCCCGCTCCGGACAATAAGCGACGTGCCCGTCATCTCCGCCGGTTTCTCAATTCCGAGCAGTTCGAGCATCGTGGGTGCGATGTCGCAGAGTCTGCCGTTGTCGCGAAGGCGGATCCTGCCCGCACCGATCAACATCAGCGGGACCGGGTTTGTCGAGTGCGAAGTCATGGGTGAGCCGTCTGCAAGCATCATCTGCTCCGCATTGCCGTGGTCGGCGCTCACGATGCACGCGCCGCCTTTGGCGACAACCGCCTCAACCACGTCGTGAACGCAGGTATCGATCGTTTCCACCGCTTTCACGGTTGCGGAAAATACGCCTGTGTGGCCCACCATGTCGCAATTGGCGAAATTGGTCATTACCACATCGTACTTGTCCGACGCGATGGCCTCCACGAGCTTGTCCCGCACTTCAAACGCGCTCATCTCCGGTTTGAGATCGTAGGTGGCGACTTTGGGGCTGTTCACCAGGATCCGATCTTCGTTCTTGAACGGGTCATTTCTCTGCCCGTTGAAAAAGAAGGTGACGTGCGCGTATTTCTCGGTTTCCGCGCAGCGAAGCTGCTTGAGTCCGTGCGCGGCAAGCACCTCGCCGAGGATGTTGGTGGTGGGTATTTCCGGATACGCTTCGGTAAAGCGGCCCTTGTCATAGTAATGCGTCATTGCGACAAAATGGATGGTATTGGGAATGGTTGCGAATTCCTTAAAAGAAGGTTCGACAATAGCCATTGTCAACTGCCGGGTGCGGTCGAACCTGAAGTTGAAGAAAATAACGACGTCGTTTGCGCCGATCCCTGAGAAATTGATGAGCCGTGGCTTGATGAATTCGTCGTTTTCACCTGCTGCGTACGCGTCGTCGATTGCCGCTTGCCAGGTCGCCACGGCTTTGCCCTGGCCCTGCATGAGGGCGCGGTAGGCGAGTTCGGTGCGGTCCCAGCGTTTGTCGCGGTCCATGGCAAAGTACCTTCCGATAACCGTTGCCACCCTGCCGATTCCCATTTTGTCCATGCCGCTCTGGAGAAAGGCCAAGTGCTCGCGGGCCGATCGCGGGGGAGTATCGCGTCCGTCGGTGATGGCGTGCACCAGCACGTTGTGAAAATCGCGCCGTTTGCACAGGTCAAGCAGGGCAATACAATGGCGCGTGACCGCGTGCACGCCTTCCTCCTGGATAAGGCCCATAAGGTGCAGCGTAGCGCTGCGTTTCTTTGCCTCGTCGATTGCGCCGACGAAGGCCTTGTTTGTAAAGAAGTCGCCGTCGGTCACCGATTTGTCGATACGGGTGAGGCTCTGGTACATGATCCGCCCGGACCCGATGTTGAGGTGCCCCACTTCGCTGTTGCCCTGGTAGCCGTCGGGCAGGCCCACGCTGAGCCCGGACGTGGCGACAAGCGTCGTCGGGTTTGATGCCTCGTATGCATCTGTAAAAGGCGTGCGGGCAACGTGGATGGCGTTGGTGTTGTCTTCTCTTCCTTGTCCCCAGCCGTCACGCACAATGAGGCAGACCGGTCTTTTCTTCATCACGCCGTACTCCTTGTGAAGCGAGACGCGCACATGAGCCGCGTCCGCAGATTTTAGTGCCCATAAATATAGCAAATATCATATATTAAGAAACAATATATATTGGACAAAACGAAGCCCTTTCACCGCCTGCGGCTTTGTCAATAGTACAGATGGTCCACCTGAGGAGCTGGATTTTGAATTGACGATTGAAAATTGACGAATTGGGGATCGGGCGAAAAGACGGTCGGTCCACCTCTGTCAATCATCAATCTGCAATCTAAAATCTACAATTCTCCCTGGGCAGCCGCCGCAGGCCGGGCGCACAGAATTCTCGGAAGAAGTTACGCAACCTGGTTTTCTCAGGTAACCCGACCCATGGATAAACAAAAATCCCCCATAGACTCCTTCAACGTCTCCCTCGGTCCCTCTCCGGCGGATCGTCCAACTGCGCGACGCGTCGAGCCATGGAACATCCTGGTGTGTTCCGACCTTGGCTTTACCTCCACGAAACCGCAGCAGGCCCGCATTGCCGAATGGAACGAATTCATGAGGTCGCAGAACATTGTTCTCTCCGGCAGGGTGGAGAATACGTTGACGACGGCAGGAAAGCCGTTCTATATGGAGTATCCTGTGCAGTCGATGAAGGATTTTTCCGCCGGCACCGTTGAAAAGACTATCCCGGAGCTTGCGGCCTTTTCCAGGGTGCTGGCCGCGCTGCAGCGATTGCTTGAGGGGAAGACCGGCTGCGCTGACGCGGCCTCAATGGTTAAAGACGCAGGGCTTCCGGTCGAAGAAGAACGCCGCGTTCTCGGCATGCTTGGCCCAGCGCCAAGTGCCCCGAAGCTGCAGGGAAAGTCAGCGGATTCGCCCATTGACAGAATACTGTCAATGGTGGGTCCCGCGACCGCGGCACCGGGCCCCCACCGGCCGCATTCAGAGGCGGATGCGGCGGTAGCAGGAGCCCTTTTCCATGCGGTTGTTGACGCACCGGAATCATACGACAAGGCCAAAGTTTCCGCATACGTTGCCGAGTGCACAGCCCGGCTCAAGAACCAGTCTGACGCGATAACTGCGCAGCCGTTTTTCGCCATGCGGATGGCGTCATGGAACTGCCTGATGACGCTCGCGAAAACGGTCGGACGGCAGACGTCGGCGTCGATAGGCATTTTTTCCTCGCCGGCGGAAGATATGCCCGGCTGTCTTGTCCAGGTGCTCGGTTGGTGCATGGAGGCCGGGGAGCCGCCCGATATCGTTGTGTGGGATTACGACGTTTCCTTTTCGAACGCAAGTGTCGGCGCCCTTGCGGCCGTGGCAGAGGCCGCGGAGCGATACAAGTGCATGGTGATCGCGCCGATCGCCGGGGCCGACCCGCTGCTTGACGGCATTTCCGGCAGGTCGAGCGTGTCGCACCTGTTTGAGGACGTGCGCTTCCTTCCGTATAAAAAACTGCGGGAAAACACGCATACGCGGTGTTTGTGCCTGTGCGCACCGCCGCTGGTCTTTGACGGTCCCAAAGACGGCCCACTGCAGCAGAACTGCAGGTCACCGTGGTACGCGGCGATCAGGTGGGCCGGAATGTTGCTTTTTGAGAGCAATCCCTTCGGGGCACACCCCCCGCAGCCGGCTACGGAAAGCGTTTTCTCCGGGGAACCCGTCTTGGTGGAACGCATCGCCCCCGGCATCGCGGCCGAGGCCGCGGGCATGGGACTCACGCTGTTTTCCGATTCGCCGGAGGGGAAAACGCTCGACAAGGCGGTTGCTGTGATTTCCGGAGACGAGGTGGACAAAAGCTTCACGAGTTTCCTATTTAACCTTCTTGTCAACCGCGTGATCCGGTTATGCGGCATTCGAGTGCTTGCGGCCGGGGCCGGGGAAAAGAAGGAGGATGTTGCCGCCGCGCTCCAGGAGTTTGTGCGGCGCGACCTTGCGGCATGCGGCATTGCGTCCGGCGGCGCTGCGGTGAACGCATCGGTGCAGGGTGCGGAGGTCATACAGATGGCGGTCGATTCCGAAACCGCTATTTCCGGGTATCGGGTGAGGTTCTCGTTTTCCATCTAAGGGGGATTTTGGCATGAAGCCCATCGCACTGTCATTGCCGGTTGTTCTCTACGCGCTTTGTTTCTGCGCCGATGCGGCGCCCGCAGCAAGTCCGGTGGAGGAGTTCATCAAGCACACCGTTCGCAAGGGCGAAACCGTGAGCCTTATCTGCATCGATGTGTATGGGCATTACCGCGGCGAGCTGGGGAAAGCGATCCAGAAGGACAATCCGTCGCTGAGGGACGTTAACCTCATTGTTCCGGGGCAGGTGCTTGCACTGCGCAATCCCGATTACAAAGGCGGAAAACCGGCTGAGGCGAAAAGCGTGTTCGAGCGCACCATGGAGGCGACGCAGGGCGTCGTCACCTACGTCGAAGGAGACGCCACGTTGCTCGTCAAAGGCGCAAAGGTGCGGCAGAAGCTTGCCGCCAACACCATCGTGTACCCGGGCGATGCGATATCCACCGCGGCAAACGGCAGGGTCGAGCTCATTGTCAACAGGGAAGCCGTTGTCCGGCTCAGGGAAAACACTCACCTGACCCTGGAGGCGTTTCGAGACGCAGGCAAGGATGCCGGAAGAACCAAAATTGGATTCAGCCTTGGTTCGGTGTGGACCAAAATGAAGAAGTTCGGCGACAAAATAAGCAGGTTTGAGCTCGAGCTCCCTACGGCGATTGCGGGCGTCCACGGTACGGTG
>Ga0181527_1000726_pt1 | contig 37417 bp, 28 predicted proteins | sample PEATcosm2014_Bin_30_FD_119762 | JGI IMG/M metagenome (GOLD analysis project Ga0181527, IMG submission 119762) | Peatland microbial communities from MTU Mesocosm Facility, Houghton, MI, USA - PEATcosm2014_Bin06_60_metaG | ecosystem: Environmental > Terrestrial > Soil > Wetlands > Peat | place...
GCCATCGCCGTGGCCGATCTGCGCGTCGAAGATGCCGTTTTCAATCTTGGCTTCCTGCACCGCATCGGGCGAAGGAGTGAAGTCGAGGTAGCTGGCGCCCGAGAAGCGTTCCGGCGCGTCGTTGGGGATGCCATCCAGCGTCAGACGGTTGTGTCCGGAGATGCCGAAAGTCGTAATCTGCACCGCGACGCCGCTGTATGGATTGGTGTACTGGCTCGAATGGCCCTCGAAGTAGCCGCCCGAGGCGGTATCCACCACCCCGGCCGTCAGAGTCGCCATTACATAGGGATTCCGGCCCTCGTTGGGCAGCTCGGACACTTCCTGGCTATCCAGCGTCGTGGCAATCGTCGGCGAACCGGTGTCCATCAACGATGCCGTCTCCGCGACCACCTGGACAGTCTGGCTGACATTGCCTGGAGAAAGTTTGAAGTCGAGCTGAATGACTTGTCCGGCGGTCAGAACAACGTTGACTTGGGTCTCTGTCTTGAATCCCTTGGCCGTCGCCGTCACCGTATAGGTGCCGGGAGGGAGCGCGGGCATGGAAAACACGCCGTCGGCGATGGTGGTGACTTCCGTCTTGAATTTCGTGCTGTCATCCACGGCCACCACTTGCGCGCCGGGAAGTATGGCGCCGGTTTGATCGGCCACGGTGCCGCTGATTTCGCCGAGATACCGCTGTGCCTGTAGTGAACTGGTGCATGCGATGATCCCCGCAAGGATCAGCAGCCAAAACATGGTGCGCGTCCTGGAACTGATTAACGTTTTCATTTCTTGATGATTCCTCCTGAAATGTGACTCGCTATGACCTGAGCGATCAATCTGGATGAAGCGAACCTGTGCCCTTGCAACAGTTCGCTGCATCAAAGGGCTTTGCCCATGGACTCCCGTCCAGGGCGTTCTTGTACCTGGAAGAGGATTCTTCGCGGCGCTCAATACGACCCGCAAGTTAATTCACCGGAAGAAAATTTCGAATTTAACCGCTAGAAGAGCAGGAAGTCATGATGTTTGAACGCGTTAGAAGGCGTAAGGTGGTTGCAGGAGCCGCCGGTTAAGGGCACCGTAAGCATACGTCTCCAGGCACTTCTCGCACGCATTGCTGCCAGCGGCATCACGGCGTAGACTTGGAACCGTACCTTGATCGCGGCAATGGGAACAGTTGCGGAAAATCCGGCCGTGGGCGATATGGAAGCCCTGCCCACAATCGAAGAGCGGCGGGCGCTGATTGAACGCGTCGCCGCCAGCGAGCAATTCAGCCGCTCGGCCCGCCTGCGCGATTTTCTGCTCTACGTCGGAAAGCAGTCGCTCAAAGAAGGCTGCCCCGAGATTCACGAACACGAGATCGGCGCCAGGGTTTTTGGCAGGCCGGCCTCCTACGATCGCAGCGCGGATAATATTGTCCGGGTCAATGCCACCGAACTCCGCAAGCGCATTGAATCGTATTTTGAATCAAGCGGCGCCAACGAGCCTCTGATCTTTGAGATTCCCCGCGGTGGTTACCGGCTGGTTTTTCGCCGCAGGCTTGCGGAATCGCCGGAGATCGAGGCGGCGGCGCTGCCAGAGCCTGCACAGGAAACGGCGGCGGCTGTCGATGCCGCGGCAAGCGAGGACTCTCGAAAGCTCCGCCATCTCCGGCGTTTGGTGTGGCCCCTTTTCAGCATTTTGCTTGCTCTCGCCTGTGTCGCGCTCTACGTTCAGAACCGTACCCTGCGCAAGGCGGTCTACCCGTGGGACGGCCAACCGGCTTTGGCGGCATTCTGGAGCGGCTTTCTCGACTCCCACCAACAAACCGATCTTGTGATGCCCGACGACTCGGTCAGCGTGATAGAGGATATCACCGAGAATCCAATCACGCTCGGCGACTACATGAGCCGCGGATTCATCCAGCAGATTCAATCGTCGAACATGAGCGCGGATCGCAAGCAGGACGTCTCCCAGGTCCTGGGCCATAACCTGGTGACCTTTGGTGCAGTGCGCGCGGCCCAAGCCCTGCTGGGCGAGATTCCGGCCACCTACCCGCGCTACCTCACGCTGGCTCGATACTTCACCGCCGATGAAATCAAGCGCGACAACGTGGTCCTGATCGGCGGCAAGAAGTCCGTTCCATGGGATGACCTCTTCGACGATCAACTGAACTTCGTCGCCGACTACGACTACGTTCGCGGAACGCCGATCATACGAAACCGCAATCCCAAACCAGGAGAGCAGGCGGTGTATACGATTTTTCGAACATCGAGCAACTTGACCGAGTACGCCGTAATCGCCTATCTGCCCAACCCCAGCCACTCCGGAAATATCATCATCCTTGCAGGAACCGACTCCGATGCCACGGGCGCCGCGGCTGCATTTCTCACCTCCGAAAGTCAAATGCAGAATCTGCGCAACACCTTCGGCGGGAGTCGCTTTCCTTACTTCGAGGTCCTCCTCAAGACCTCGCGCCTGAGCGGAACTTTTTTCGACGCTCAGCTCGTGGCTTACAGAACCTATCCCAATCTCCATTGAGACCAAAGAAAAGACTCTCTTGCGTTTGATGGACCCGGCCGGAAATCCATCGCAGCCGAGGCCCGAACCATGCATGCCGGAGGTCTCGGTTGCCGTTGAGCTGCGGGACCACTCTATCGGGGTGCGCGCGGGCCAGTGGGAGCCGGCTCGCTTTGCCGGCCGGCCTTCTTATGGCGGCGCACCATCTCCAGGAACAGTAGTTGCACGCGCGTGTCAGAAGTCATCTCGGGATGGAAGGTGGCCACGAGCAGATGTCCCTGGCGCACCAGAACAGGGAAGCCGTTGCGTTGGGCGAGAACTTTGACGCCTGGTCCGACGCGCGTAATGCGTGGCGCGCGGATGAAGACCATCTCGAGCGGTCCGCCCGGCAGCTCCGTGGGCAGCGTGAGGATGGTGGAGTCGATCTGGCGGCCGTACGCATTGCGCTCCACCGTGGCATCCAGCACGCCCAGGCTGCGCTGTTTCGGATGCAGCACCTCGCGCGCCACTAGAATGCAACCCGCGCAGGTGGCAAAACAGGGCGTGTTGGCAACAAACTCGCCCAGCGTGTCAAAGAAGCCCTTACCATCAAGGAACTTGAGCATGGTTGTCGATTCGCCACCGGGCAGAACCAGGCCGTCTAGGCCCTTCAGCTCTTCAGGCTTGCGCACCAGCACCGTGCGCGCACCCGCATTGGCAAAGGCGCGCGCGTGCGCCTCGTAGTCGCCCTGCAAGGCGAGCACGCCAATGGTGATGGGATTCGTGTCTGCGGCGCTTTCCTGCGCCGCTGCGCTTGCTGCAGTTGTCATCGCATCCTTTGTTTGTATGATACCGGGATTCATGGCTCCTGACCGCCGGGCGTGTGCGGCCGCAGATCGCCCCACGCGGCACAATGTGCCGCCTCGATGTTCTTATCAATGGCGGAAGATCAATGGCGGAAGATCAATGGCGGAAGCGATTGCAGTGGCAGCTCATTTTTTTTGTCGCAAAAAATCCCTTTGCCGCCAGGGCATAGGCAGTGGCTTTTTAAAACCGCGGACGGCCAGTGTAAATCTGCCTGGAAGTCGATGTTTAACACGGTCGATGGCGAAACCCGCGAGTGACTCACAGTTTGGCCCCGAAGAAATCTGCAAAACTGAATGGAATCTTTTTGTTACGGCGCTGAATTTGGATGTGTCAAACGTGTTGCATGGCGTGGAAAAGTCGCGTATGATTCGGGCAAATTATGAATCGAGCCCATGCAACCCGGGAAGCATGGCACCCGCAAACCCAGCAAGACCGTGATGCGATCCTGCGGGAGTTAGAAGCGGTCCTGGTCAGTCCGCATTTTTGTAACAGCAAACGCTATCCCACGCTGCTGCAGTACATTGTGGAGAACACTCTGGCGGGCAAGCTCGACCTGCTCAAAGAGCGGACGCTGGGCGTGGAAGTTTTTGAGCGCCCGCCAACGTACGACACCAATACCGATACCGTTGTGCGCTATACAGCCGGCGAGGTGCGCAAGCGGCTCCTGCTCTACTATTCCGAGCACCACAGCAGTTCCGGAATCCGGATATCGCTGCCTGCCGGCTCCTACGTTGCGGAGTTTCTGCATGGGCACGAAGGCCACGGAGAGATCCCCGACGACGCGGATCTTCGGGCGGCATATCTTCACGAGCACGAGAGCGAACATTTCCCGCATCCGGTGACAGAGGCCGACGAATCGGGCTTGGGCGCCTCGGCAGGAGCTGCGGACCTGGCCGCTCAGGGAAGTGCAGGAGTGCACGCGGCAGGCGAGCACACCGCTCCAGCCACAAAGGCCGTTTGGTGGGTTACTGCGATGGTGGTGCTTCTGGTTGCCATTACCGCAGGATTTCTGTGGAAGTACCACGCAGCGACTTCTCAAACAGCTGTGGAGGCCTTTTGGGCTCCTGTCATTCGCGATCAACATACCGTCATTCTTTGCACGGGAAGTTCGGCATTCGCCCCCAATAATTACTCGGGCGTGACCACGGCGGATAGGACCATCGAGTATCCCTTCGTCTCCATTCAGGCCGCCTCGGCAATTTCTCAGATCAGCAGCACCCTGGAGCATTCGGGAGCGGCAACGCAATTGGTGCCTTCAGCCACCACCTCCTTGCCGGATCTGCGCGAACACTCGGTCATCCTGCTGGGCGGCTACAATAACGACTGGACCCTCCGGCTGTTACAGCCTCTGCGCTTCCATTTCCTGCCCTACACGCCCTCCGGCGGCGAAAGCATTATCGACCAGACGCCGCCACAAGCGCACTGGGAACGCGACACCTCGCAGCCCTACTCCAGCGCCGACGATTACGCGCTCGTCGCCCGCTTCCGCGACCCTATCATTGACGGCTGGGTCGTGGTGCTTGCCGGAGAGGGCCGCAATGGCACCGAAGCCGCCGCGCAATTCGTTGCCAGCCCTCACTACATGGAACTGCTCAAAGATCGCATCGGAAGCGGCTTTGCCAACCGCAACCTCGAAGCCGTCCTGAAGGTGAGCGTGATTGAAGGCAAGACCGGCGCGCCCTCGATTCTGGCCGTGTATAGCTGGTAGCCCACCGAACATCCAGCGCCCCACCGAGGCGTTTCCCATTCAATTCGGCGCAGATCGATCCCTACACAGGGAACGCGAACCGCGATAGTATTCTCCGAGATGAAAGCTCAGATTTTTTTCGGCGGGATCACGCGCAGAGAATTGCTGCGGCGATCCGCGGCCAGCGCAATCGGCCAACTCTTTCAGTCCGGACCCGGGTCGCTGAAGTTGATCGTTCCCGTGATCGCGCGCGAAGGCGAGCGCGTGGAGCAGGTCGATGCGCAAAAGGTTCGCGTCCTCAAGGCCAAAGGCGCATTGACCGTAAGCACAGACGCATCCTCTGGCTTCGAGGCGAGCTTTAAAGAGAAAACTTTCAATCTCGTTCCGGGCTTCGAGGCTTTTCCGTTCACGGTGGTTCTAGCCGCCGGGGGAAAAGTGCGTATCCGATTGCAGGCCGGCTGAAACCGGAACGGCCGCTTCAAAACTCCTGTCTGATCACAGGCAAATCCGCATCGCGGGAACAAAATGTTGATCCTGAGTGTCTAAAGTGGAATAAGCTCGCGTGGCTTTATTAACCGGTGTTGAGCTGTGCCCAAATGCGAGGCCGCTTACGTTTTCATCTACGTGTATCGATCGCTTAAAATGCGGCACGAGAATCTTGCGGGGCGCGGTGGTGCTCGTTGCCGTGCCGGCGATTGGGTTCGGCTTGTGTGCGCCTCTGCGCTCTCAAAGCGCCGCGCCCGACTGGCAGAAAGCTGCCGGCGGCAAGCAGGAATTCGATGTTGCGTCGGTGCGGGAAGACAAGACGGGCGCGCCGTCGCACAGCAATTTTTCGCTCGACAATGGGAACGCGTGGTTCACGGTGAGTCAGAAAGATGTGCTGGCCCCGAACGGGACGCTATTTTCATCGAGTAGCCTGCCGCTGCTGCGCTACGTCACCTTTGCGTACAAGCTGAGCGGCACCGAGGAGCTGGCGCTGCGGATGGATTACTGGGCCGGGCTGGATCTGCACGTGCCCGATTGGGTGCGCAACGATCGCTACGATATTGAAGCGCGCACGTCGGAGCCTGCGACAAAAGACCAGATGCGGCTGATGATGCAGAGCCTGCTGGCCGAGCGCTTCAAGCTGGCGGTGCACTGGGAGGTGCGCGAAGTTCCCGTGTTTGCTCTGGAGCTGGCGACGCCGGGGATGCCGGGACCGCAGCTCCAGCCGCATCCGGCGAGCGACAATTGCGCAACGACTGAGCTTCCTGAGAGCTCAGACAGCAACGCCGGCGTGGGACCGCAAGGAACCCATGCCACGACACCGAGTGCAGCGCTGCCGATTCCGTGTGGCATGATGGCGCGTTTGCCGGCGAGCTCGCAGGGAGCGCATCGTTTCGGCGGGCGCAATGTCACGATGACGATGCTTGCGGAGTCGATGCCAACGCAAACCGGGCTCGCTACGCTGCCGCGGCCGTTGATCGACGAGACGGGACTCAAGGGCGGATTCGACTTCTCGATCGAATGGACGCCAGAAGACACCGGCCAACCGGGCGATGTGGACTCGTTCGGCGCTGCCTTCCGCGAGGCGCTGAAGAAGCAACTGGGCTTGAAACTGGAGCCGCAAAAAGGGCCGGTCGAGGTACTTGTCATCGATCACGTGGAACAGCCGACCGCCAATTAACGCCGCACGAGGGAGCGGCGCGTCCATCAACGAACAAAAAGCACGGAACCTGGGCAACAATGAGGGCGTATATCCGTCTTACGGCTGTATCCTTCTTGAGACCGGAAAATCAGCAGTTGGCGTTCTCTGGTTTTGCCCCTGTGGCGGCAGAAAGGGAATTTTCGTAATGAAAACGAGAGTTGAGAGCCGCAAGATGCGGTCTGGCTGGAAAACGTTGTCTTCGCTGGCGGGATGCGCGGCCCTGGCCGTCGCGTTAGCGATCGTGTCCCAGGGAAATCGAGCCGCAGCGCAGAGTCCCGCACCCTCAGCGCAAACCGCCGCGCCCGCGGCAACGGCTCAACCGGCTCCGGCCGCATCCACCGACATTTCAGGTATTTGGCAAGCCACGGTTGCCGGGCCCAATGGGCAAAAGGGCCAGCGCGTCGTGATCAAGGTGACGAAAGATGCGAGCGGAACCTACGCCGCTTCTCTTTTTAACGCCGATCGGGGAGGTCCGCCGCTCAAATTCACGACGGTGACCGTCGAAGGCGCCGATGTGAAGTTCGCGACGCCGATGGTCACGATTCAAGGCAAGCTCAGCGCGGATGGAAAGACAATTGATGGGAGCTTTAATGGCGGCGGCCCCAACCCGATGCCGATTTCCTTCGCGCTCACCGCGCCGGACGCGGCCTGGCCGATTCCGGAGCCGATCAAGCCCATGGCCGCGGATGCCAAGCCGGGCTTCGATGTGGTAACGGTCAAGCCGAGCACACCGGGCAGCCAGGGCAAGGGCATCGGATTCGATGGCCGCCACTTCCGGTTGCTCCATGCTAATTTGAACGACATGATCGCGCTCGGCTACGGCTTGCACGCCAAGCAAATCGTGGGCGCGCCGGACTGGGCCGGCAAAGATCTGTTCGACGTGGATGGCGTTCCCGATGTGCCCGGCATTCCGAGTTCAAAGCAGATTGAGATTCTGCTGCAAAAACTGCTGGCCGATCGTTTCCAGCTTAAATTCCACAACGAGCAGCGGGAGCTTGCGGTGTATGCCATCACGGTTGCCGCGGGCGGGCCGAAGCTTACGAAGACCACGGCAGGGCCCGACGATCCATCGGGGTTTGGAATTCAAGGTCCCAATAGCCAGGGCGTGACCGTGATCGCGAGAAATCTGACCATCGCCGGCTTCGCCACATGGATGCAGGCATCGGTCACGGACCGGCCCATGGTGGATCAGACCGAACTCAAGGACCGTTACGATTTTCGGTTGAAGTGGACGCCGGACGATTCGCAGTTCCTGCAGTTCCGAGGGGCGGGCACGGCCCTGCCGCCGCCCAGCGACGATCCCAATGCGCCGCCGGTCTTCTACACCGCGGTGCGGGAGCAACTCGGGCTGAAAATCGAGGCTACCAAAGCACCTGATGAAGTGATGGTCATTGACAGCGTAGAGAGGCCGTCGCCGAATTAAAGGCAGGTGTCATGGAACAAGGGACCGAGGGAACAAGGGAACAAGAAGACAGGGCCAAGAGATCAGGAAGCTTAGCCGCAGGAACATTGCAAACGTACTGAGAGTGCAAGCGTCGTACAGGCGCCTTCCTCTCCCGCGCAGGAAAATTTGCAGGTTGGCGGCCCTCAAAAACATCAGTGCGGGCGCAGAAAAGGATTCTCGACAATGAGAACAGAACAGGCAAGGGATAGATCGTACTTCTGCAGGAAGGCATTGCTTGGGCTCGCGTATATCGCGACCGGAACAATTTCCTTGCTGCTTGCGGCCAACCCGGTGAGGACAAACGCACAGGCTGCCGCGCCACCAGCCGCGCCAGCGGCAGCGGCACAGCCATCGACGCCGGCCTCGGCGACGGATCTAGCCGGCATTTGGCAGGGGACGTTGCCTCAGCCGCCGCCGAAGGGTACGAGACTTGTCGTCAAGATCACAAAAGGGAGTGACGGAGCGTACAAGGGGGCGTTGTATAACGCCGATCAAGGGTCTCCTCCGCTGACGTTCACGACGGTGACGGTGCAGGGAGCAGACGTAAAGATGGTGAGCACCAATGTGACCATTACAGGGAAGATGAGCGCGGACGGAAAGACGATTGATGCCAGTTTTGGCGCCGGGGGGCCTAATTCGATGCCCATTTCTCTGGCGCGGACATTGCCAGATGCGGCGTGGCCAATTCCTGAGCCGCTCAAGCCGATGGCAGCGGATGCCAATCCTTCGTTTGAAGTTGCGACCATCAAGCCGAATAATTCCGGGGCAACACAGATGCAGGCGCTCGTCATACGCGGGCGCAACTTCATGACGCGCGCGTCATCCGTCCAGGACCTGCTCTCGTTTGCCTACAACGTACAGTCGAAGCAGATCGTAAACGGCCCGCCATGGATTGGCAGCGACCGTTTCGATATCGACGCAGTGCCTGACGCCGAGGGCGTTCCGAGTTCTCAGCAGATCAGGGTCATGATCCAAAAGCTGCTGGCCGACCGCTTCAAGCTGACCTTTCATCACGAGCAGCGAGAGATGGAGGCGTATGTATTGGAAGTGGGAAAAAGCGGCCCGAAGATGACTGTGAATGAAAGCAAGGGACAGTTGCCCGGTCTCGGATTTGGGCCCGGTCAGGGCGGAATTACCTTGCGGGCGATGAATGCAAACATGGGAGATCTTACCGGCTTTCTGCAGGTGCTTGTTCTGGACCGGCCGGTGGTAGATCGCACCGGACTTACCGCCCGATACGACATCAAGTGCACGTTCACGCCGGATGATTCGCAATTCAACGGGCATCCACCGCGCATGCCGGGTGCCGCTGGCGCCGATGGCGCGGCCCCGGCCGACGCTGCCGCCGCGCCGAGCTTGTACGAGGCGTTTCAGGAGCAACTCGGGCTGAAGCTCACTGCGGAAAAGACTCAAGTGGATGTGATTGTGATCGACCATGTGGAGAAACCGTCGCCGAATTGAAAAAGACAGGGAATAGGGAGTAGGAAATAGGGAATAGAAAACAGGGATCAGGGACGCAGGGACCAAGTGGCGATCGGTGTGCGGAATTTTGGAACCGAGCGTAATAAATTGCAGGACGCACCGAACAAAATGGGGGTACGCAACGTCTTATTGTTGACATCCCTCTGATGCAAAGCATGCATGTGCGTGCGCCTCGCTCAACTCACGCCGAATCTCGGGCGCGGCAAATCTCAAGACGGAGTGCAAGCGACGATGAGCGAAGCCGCACCGCGCCGAAGAGGACGAATCTGCGGACTAGGATTGGCAAGGGCGGCATGCGCGTTGCTACTGGCGTCTTGCGCATCGGCCCAGGCCGGAGCGGCCGCACCTCAGGCAGCGAACCCCAGACCTCCGGCGGTGCCCGCTGCACCGGCGAGCGCGGCCGATGCGGCATTGCTCACATTCGACGTCGCGTCGATCAAGCCTTACGGGCCGACCAATTTGAGGATCAGCATCCGCACGAATCCGGATGGCATCGCGGTGAGCGGTATGCCCATGCACATGATCCTTCGCGAGGCCTTCGGAGTGACCAACGACCGCCTGTTGGGAGAGCCGGCATGGGTCACAACAAGCCGTTACGATGTCGACGCGAAAGTGACGCCGGAGGATGCGCCGAAATTCAAGCAGCTCACCGAAACGGAAAAGTGGCAGATGCTGCTCCCGGTTCTGGGGGACCGGTGTGCACTGAAGTTCCACCACGAGATCAGGGAACTCACGATTTATACGCTGGTTGTGGCCAAGGGTGGGCCGAAGTTGCAGGTGTCGAAGACAGCAGACCCGAATGCGAATCCTGCGCCGGGACGGGGCACCGGAAGCGCCGGCATGAGCGTCAGCGATAAAGAGTTCACGATGACGGGGCATGGAACTTCAATGGCGTCGTTCGCGCATTGGGTTTCTCTTGTAATTGGCAGCACGGTCGCCGACAAAACCGGCCTGACGGAGACTTACGACTACACACTTTCGTTCGCTCCGGACGACAGCATGAAGGCGGGGGTCCTGCCGCCCGGAAGCAGTGGCGGCGCGCCTCCGCCCGAGGCCGAGGGTCCGTCGATCTTCACGGCTTTACAGGAACAGCTCGGATTGAAGTTGGTGGCACAGAAACAGCCGGTGGACGTGATCGTGATCGATCACATGGAGCAGCCGACGGCGAACTGAAAAAACAGGGACCGAGGGAACAAAGGAACAAGGGAACGAGAAGGCGGGGAGCAGAAAGCAGATGCATCGACTTCGACAATTCGTTTGCGTTGCTGCATGGCTTGCGTGCTCCGCGCTGGCGGCGGCCTCGCCGTATCGCGGCGTGGTCACCTTTGGCGGATTGCCCCTGCCCGGCGCCACCATCACGGCCACGCAGGGGACAACCACCATGACTGCCGTCTCCGATGCCGACGGCGCGTTTCAGTTCGACGATCTGGCCGACGGCAAATGGACCATCGACATTCAGATGCAAACCTTTGCGCCGGTTCACGCGGAAGTGACGATTGCGCCCAATCTGCCGGCGGCGGCGTACGAATTGAAACTCCTCGACGCTGCCCAGATCCAGGCCAGCGCACAGACTGCGAAGCCCGCAGCGGAAACTCCGTCCGCGCCGGCGCCTGCAACTGCGCAGACCCAGCAGCCGCAGCAACCCCAGGGAAAGAAGCCCGCGCAGAATAACGAACAGGCGCCTCCGCAGGAGATTCCCAAGGCGCCCGAAGAAAACGAGCAAAGCGCCGACGGATTTCTGGTGCAGGGCAGCGTGAACAACGCGGCGACCTCGCAGTACGCCACCAATCCCGCCTTCGGCAACACGCGTTCTGGCAGCAAGGCGCTTTACACGGGCGGCTTTAAAGTCGACGAGAGCAACTCCGCGCTCAATGCGCAACCCTACGCGCTCAGCGGCAGCGCGGCGCCCAAATCCGCCTACAACGATTTCACCGGCTCGGCCACACTGCAGGGCCCCATCAATATTCCCCATATTCTGCCGCACGGGCCGACCTTCTCTGTCTCCTACCAGTGGACACGCAACAGCTTTGCGCAGACCCTGCCCGGCCTGGTGCCGACGCAGGCCGAGCAGGGCGGCGATCTTTCCGGACTGACGAATGCCGCGGGGCAGCCGGTGAACATCTACGATCCTGTGACCGGCTGCGGTTTTGGCCAGCTTGCGACTGCCATCGGTTCTGGCTACACGTGCAGTGGTCCCATTACAAACAAAATCCCGGTAACTGGCCCTGCGCGTGAGTCGGTTTCATCGGTGGCGGCAGCGCTCCTCAAGCTGTATCCGCAGCCCAACATCGCCGACACCAGCGGCTACAACTACCAGGCGCCGGTACTCAACAACACGCATACAGACGCGATGCAGTCGCGATTCAACAAGAACGTAGGGCGCAAAGACCAATTCAACGGAAGGCTTGCTTTTCAAAGCACGCGCCTGGATAACGTGAACCTCTTCGGGTTTGTCGATGAGACCGGCCAGTTTGGCATCAGCACCAATGTCCAATGGACGCACCGGCTCAAGCCGCGCGTTTTTCTCTTCACCAGCTTCACTTTCAGCCGCATGCGCACGGAGGTGACGCCCAACTTCGCCTACCAGAAGAACGTGTCGGGGCCGAATGACGCAAACATCACCGGCAACGATCAGGACCCGGCCGACTGGGGTCCGCCGGCGCTGGGTTTCTCCAGCGGCTTTGTGGGGTTGAGCGACGCCAACAGCTCCTTCAACCGCGCCCGCAGTGACGATGTCTCGGTGTCGACGCTCATCTACCGCGGCAAGCACAACATCACCGCAGGCGCTGAGTTGAACAAGCGGGAGTACAACGATTTCTTTCAGCAGAATCCGCGAGGCACGTTCACCTTTAACGGCACGGCCACCGCAGGCACAGCGGGCGGATCGGCCAGCGGCTCCGATCTTGCGGATTTTCTCATCGGCATTCCCGACGCCAGCGCCATCGCCTACGGCAACGCGGACAAGTATTTTCGCCAGCCGGTCTACAACGCGTATGTCAACGACGACTGGCGCGTGATGCCGATCCTCACCATCAACGCGGGCTTGCGCTGGGATTACGGCGCGCCGATCACGGAGCTGAACGGGAACCTGGTGAACCTGGACGTTACGAGCGGCTTCACGCAGGTGGGGTACGTTGAGGCCAGGAATGGCGTGGGAGCGGTGGCCGACGTGGGAACGAAGACCGGCAATCACTATCCCGCATCGCTGATCAACCCGGAGCGGCGAATGTTCGAGCCGCAAATCGGCGCTACCTGGCGGCCGATTCCCGCTTCGACGGTGGTGATCAAGGCGGGCTACAGCCTTCGCTCCGACACTTCGGTCTATCAAAACGTCATTCTCAATATGGCGCAGCAGCCGCCGATCTCAAATCCCGGCTATCAAGTGTCGAATTCGGCGTCATGCATGCTCTCGCTAAGCACTTTCACCTTGCCGAGCACATGTACCTCTTCGGCTTCAAACACTATCGGCGCCGATCCCACCTTCGGCATCGATCCCCACTTCCGCATCGGCTACGTGCAAGTCTGGCAATTGTCGGTGCAGCGCGATCTGCCCTTCGCGTTGCAGGCAACGGCGACTTACCGCGGCACCAAGGGCACACACGGTCCGCAGGAGATTTTGCCCAACAGCTATCCGCTGGGCACGGCGGATCCCTGCCCGAGCTGCCCTTCGGGGTTCACCTACGAAACCTCCAACGGCAGTTCGATCCGCGAGGAAGGGCTGTTCCAGTTGCGGCGCAGATTACGCAGCGGCTTTACCTCCACGCTCACCTACACCTTTTCGAAGTCCATCGACGACGAGGCGTATCTTGGCGGGGCGGGCCACCAAACCGCAAGTGGCGGAGGCTCGGCGCAGGGGGCGTCGTTGTCGACTGCCTCGGGCGCCATCGCGCAGAACTGGCTCGATCCGCGCGCAGAGCGCTCGCTCTCCAGCTTCGATCAGCGCCAGCTTCTCAATCTGACGGCGCAATACACCAGCGGCGAGGGTCTTGGTGGCGGCACCTTGATGGGTGGCTGGCGCGGCCGGGTGCTCAAGGAATGGACCGTGCTCGGCAACATGACCTTCGGCACGGGATTGCCGGAGACGCCGGTGTATCCAGCGATCGTTCCGGGCACGGGTGACTCCAACATCATCCGGCCCGATCTGACCGGCGCGTCGATCTACAATTCCGGCGGCAATTCTGGCACGGGGGCGCATCTGAACGCGGCGGCGTACTCGGAGCCGATCGGCGGATGGGGAACGGCGGGCAGGAATTCCATCACCGGGCCCGATCAATTCACCTTCAATTCCTCGCTCGCGCGCACCTTCCGGCCGCACGGCAAGTGGTATCTCGACGTGATTGTGAATTCCACCAACACCTTCAACCACGCGGCCTTTACCGGCTGGAATAGCTTTGTCACCAGCGATCAGTTCGGAATGCCCTCGTCGCCCGGCGCCATGCGCAGCCTGCAAACCACGTTCTACCTGAGGTGGCAATGATGCGAGCTGAAGCAGGCACGTTTCGATCTGTTGCCGATAGGGAAAATGTGCGGGTCTGGAGACCCGCACTACAGCTGGTCTGGAGACCGGCGCTACATTGGATGGCAATGATGCGGAAACTGGCAATCTTCGCGCTTCTTCTTGGGTCCGTCGCAGGCTCGCGTCCGCAGCAGGTGGGCCAGAACAAGAACGCGGGCGAGCCGCAGGCCGCTACGTTCAAGGTGCAGTCGAATCTGGTGGTCGAGGCCGTTGAGGTCAAGGATAAGCAGGGCAACTTTATTCACGGGCTCACCGCGAAAGATTTTGTGCTGACCGAAGACGGCGCTCCGCAGACCATCCGTTACTGCGAGCATCAGGACCTGGCCGAAACCGCCAAGCCCCTGCCTGCCATGACCTCTGCCACCGAGGACGTTACGATTTACAACCGCCTAGCGCGTGAGGCCATCGCGCCCGAAACCATGGACAACGAGCGCTACAAGAATCGGCGGTTGCTGGCCTTGTATTTCGACATGTCGGCCTTGCCCCCGGCCGACCAGCTGCGCGCTCTGGACGCCGCTGAGAAATTCGTTCGCACGCAGATGACCACTGTGGATCTGGTGTCGATCATGCGTTACGACGGGGGATCGGTCGACATCCTGCAGGACTTTACCAGCGACCGTAACCGGCTGCTGAGCATTCTGGAAACCTTGGTTGTCGGCGAAGGCCAGGGCTTGGCTGACAACACCGACGATGCCAGCAGCGCCGATACCGGTGCGGCCTTCGGACAAGACGACCCCGAGTTCAACGTCTTCAACACCGACCGGCAACTGGCCGCGCTGCAAACTGCGACCAGAATGCTGGGCAATGTGAACGAAAAGAAATCGCTGCTTTATTTTGCCAGCGGATTGCGGCTGAATGGCATTGACAACCAGGCGCAGATGCACGCTACGGCCGATACGGCGATCAAAGCCGGCGTCACTATCTTCACCGTTGATGCGCGCGGGCTCGTAGCCAGTGCGCCCATGGGCGACGCCTCGCAAGGTTCGCAGGGCGGACAGTCCATGTATACCGGGGCTTCCGCGCAGGCCGTCACCACCAACTTCCAGCAGTCGCAGGACACGCTCTACGCGCTGGCCGGCGATACCGGCGGCAAGGCATTCCTCGACAATAACGACCTCTCGCGCGGCATTGTGCAGGCGCAGGAATCGATTTCCGACTATTACATCCTCGGCTACTACACCACCAACACCGAACCCAACGGTAAATTCCGGCGCATCCGCATCTCGCTGGCGAACAATCAGGAAGCCAAGCTCGACTATCGCCAGGGCTACTACGCGAACAAGGAGTTCAACAAGTTTAACGACGTCGATCGCGAACGCCAGCTTGAAGACGCGCTGATGCTCGAAGATCCCATCACCGATCTCACCATCGCCATGGAGATCGATTACTTCCAGCTCAACCGCGCCGAATATTTCGTGCCCATCATCGTCAAGATTCCCGGCCGCGAGCTGGCGCTGGCCAAGCGCGGCGGCGCGGAGATTACGCGCATCGACTTTGTGGGCGAAATCAAGGACCTGGTCGGCGGGACGACGGTGTCGAATGTGCGCGACAACGTGAACATCAAGCTATCCGATGCGACGGCCGCCGAGTTGGCGCACCGGCCCATCGAATACGACACCGGATTTACGCTTCTGCCCGGAAAATACTCCATCAAGTTCCTGGCGCGCGACGATGAAACGGGCAGAATCGGCACCTTCCAGACCACGTTTGTCATCCCCAACCTGAACAAGGAACTCAAGCGCGTTCCCATCAGTGCCGTGGTGCTCTCGAGCCAGCGGGTCGATCTGAAGGAGGCGATCTACGACGCCGCGAAGGCCAAGGACCGCGCCAAGGACGAGGCCGTGAATCCTCTCGTGCAGGACGGGAAGAAGCTGATCCCCAGCGTGACGCGCGTCTTCTCGACCGGCCATCAGATCTACGTCTACTTCCAGGCGTACAAGCAGCCGCCAACTACACAGACGCCCGCAGCAAACGCGCAACCGCTCTTCGCATTCGTCAGCCTCTATCAGGGCGGCAAGAAACTGTACGAGACGCCGCCGCAATCCATTGTCCCCAGCGCCACAAGCCGGTTGGGTACCGTGAGCCTGAGCTTCGATCTCGGTGTCGACACCTTGCCGCGCGGCTCCTACGACTGCCAGGTGACGGTGATCGATCCCTCCACGCAGAAGGCGGCCTTCTGGCGCGCGTCGATTCTGCTGGTGCAGTAGCCGCAGCCGTCTGCAGCAAACGCAACCATCGGCCCCCGCTGCGATAGGATGAAAATCAAAAGGAGATTCCAACTTTGACTTCATCCATTTACGACATCCCCGTTACGAAAATCACCGGCGAAGCCACGTCTCTCGCCGAGTTCAAAGGCAAGGTGCTGCTTCTAGTCAACGTCGCGTCAAAATGCGGCCTCACGCCGCAGTACGAGAGCCTGGAAAATCTCTACGAGCGGTTGCGCGGCCAGGGCCTGGTGGTCGCGGGCTTTCCCGCCAACGACTTCAAAGGCCAGGAGCCGGGCACGAATGACGAGATTCAGAGCTTCTGCACATTGAATTACGGCGTCAAGTTTCCCATGTTCGGCAAGATCCAGGTCACCGGCCAAGAAAAGCATCCGCTCTATGCGGCGCTGATCGCGGCGCAGCCCAAGGCCATCACGGTCAACCAGCCCACGTGGCGCGAAAAGCTGAAGGGCTATGGCATCGAAACCCTGCCGGAGCCGGAGCTGCTGTGGAATTTTGAGAAATTCGTGGTCAGCCGCAACGGAGACGTGGTGAAGCGCTTCGCCCCGGACACCGCGCCCGACGCCCCCGAGCTGATTGCAGCCATTGAGAGCGAGCTCGCGAAGAACTGATTCGCGCGACGGTTTGCCGGAACGAATCTGACTGCTGCACGCTGGCGCCGCGCTGGCCGCGCGGTGAGCGCGACCTGTATTCTCACATCATGGACGAGGCCGCTTCCCCCACTGCCGGCAATCAACTGGAGCACGCAGCATCGGCGTATCTGCGCTCGGCGCGCCACCAGCCCGTCCACTGGCATGCGTGGGGCGAGGCGGCGTTTGCGCGCGCCCAGGCTGAGGACAAACCCATCCTGCTCGACATCGGCGCGGTGTGGTGCCACTGGTGCCACGTCATGGATGGTGAATCGTACGAGGACGCGGAGATCGCGGCGCTCATTAACAGGTTGTTTGTCGCCGTCAAAGTGGATCGCGACGAGCGCCCCGATGTGGATGCGCGCTACCAGGCCGCGGTGTCGGCCATCAGTGGCCAGGGCGGATGGCCGCTCACCGCGTTTCTCACGCCCGACGGCCGCCCCTACTTCGGCGGCACCTACATTCCGCGCGAAGATCGCTACGGTCGGCCGGGCATGGGGCGCGTCTTGACGGCCATGGCGCAGGTTTGGCGCGAGCGCCGCGACGAAGCGCTGGAAACCGCCTCGAGCGTAATGGCCGCCATCGAGCACAACGAGAGCTTTTCCGCGCGCAGCGGTCTTTCTCTGGCTTTGGTTGAGAGCATTGCGGGGTCAATCATTGGCCAATTCGATGCCCGCAACGGAGGCTTCGGCTCGCAGCCCAAGTTTCCTCATCCCGCGGCGCTCGATCTGCTGCTCGAGATGGCCATGAGCCGCAACCACGAGCCTGCTCGCGAAGCCTTTACCACGACGCTCGAAAAAATGGCGCGCGGCGGCGTTTACGATCAACTCGCGGGAGGCTTTCATCGCTACAGCGTCGACGAACGCTGGATCGTTCCGCACTTTGAGAAGATGCTCTACGACAACACGGAGCTTTTGCGGAACTACGTTCACGGCTTCCAAAGTTTTGTGCGCGAGGACTTCCTCGAAACCGCACAAGAGATTGTGGGTTGGCTCGACTCGACCATGACCGACCGCGAACGCGGCGGATTTTTCGCCTCCCAGGATGCCGATGTGGGTCTCGACGACGATGGCGACTACTTTACGTGGACCCTCGACGAAGCCCGCGCCGTTCTCGATCCAGCGGAACTGGATTTCGCCGCGAAGTATTGGGATATTGGCGAACTGGGCGAGATGCATCACAATCCGGCCAAGAACGTGTTGCATGTGAAGCAATCGCTTGGCGAGATGGTGAAGGAATCGGGCGCGGCCTTGGACTCTCTGCTCGCGCTGCGTGATTCGGCCCGAGCGAAGCTCCTGGCCGCGCGCGCCTTGCGACCCACACCGTTCATCGACCGCACGCTGTACACCGGCTGGAACGCGATGGCGGTAACGGCCTACCTTGAAACCGCGCGCGTGCTGCGCATGGAATCAGCGAAGGAATTTGCGCTGCTCACTCTCGATCGGCTTCTCAAAGAAGCCTGGGATGGCGAGGCGTCGGAATGCCGCCCGGGGCTCGAAAATGGCCCGGGGCTCGCGCACGTCATCGCTTACGCCGATGATTCCGAGCAGCCGGTGCCTGCCGAAAAAGTTCCTGGAACACTCGACGATTATGCCTTTACCATCCATGCCTGCATCGATGCATGGATGGCGAGCGGCGAAATGTGCTATCACCGCGCCGCGGTCAAGCTGGCCGACGACATGATTGCGCGCTTCCATGACTCGGCTTTCGGTGGATTCTTCGACGCAGCCGCGCCCCGTGAAATCCCGCTCGGCGCATTGTCGGCACGACGCAAGCCGCTGCAGGACGCGCCCACGCCGGCAGGGAACCCTACCGCCGCCGCGGCCTTGCTGCGCCTTGAGGCGCTGGACGGCAACAAGCGATATCGTGAGATCGCGGAAGAAACGCTGGCGTGTTTTGCCGGCATTGTGGAGCACTTCGGCCTCTACGCCGGCAGTTATGGCCTGGTGGCCGAGCGGCTTCTGCTCGATCCCGTGCAAGTGGTCATCGTCGGCTCCGGGCCCGAAGCCGCGCGTCTTGAAGCCCTGGCGGTGGCGCGCTTCGCCATCAACAAGACCGTGATGCGCATCGATCCCGCGCGACTTGTGGCGGGCGAAATTCCCCAGGCGCTGGCCGAAACGCTGTTGCAGGTGCCGCCGCCAAGTGGTTCGGAAGTTTGGGCGATGGTGTGCCGCGGGCGCACCTGCCTGCCGCCGATTACCGACGGCGAGGCTCTGCTGAAGGCGCTGGAATCCCAGTGTGCCGCAAGTGGTTGAATATAAATCCGATAATAGCAATGACAATCAGCTTTGGCAGCTTGGTGTGAACGAACTCCTGGCTGTCGGCAATCCATTCAACCGGCACTTTGCCAGGAACCTCCCTTCCTGGAACAGACCCCATCGCATCGCCTGGACGAAAGTCGGGAGCATCGGAGAAAGAAACATGCCAAAACTCCTCCATCTGGACTAGACTGTGCGCAGGAATGGCCGGAATCCTCACCCGTTTCTCCGGCACATTTTTGGTCCCATGCTGAGGTCAATGCAAAGCCGGCATTGCGCTGGTCGAGAGAGGCCCGAGGGCTGGTTTCGCCGCCGCGGCGGGCTGCTCTGTCTGCTGGCATGTTGCGCCGCCCTTGCTGTTGCGGCTGGCGCGGGTCTGCTGCGCGGCCATGCGCAATCGGCGCCGCCTCCGCCCACTGCGGCTCCTGAAAAAGTTGCCAGCGCACCCGCACCCGCGGCCGGCCAGCAGGAAAAATCACCCACCGGAAACGCCGCCGCCGAGGCGCAGAAGCAGCAGATTGCCAGCGAATGTGCCGACCTGCTCAAGATGGCCACGGATCTGAAGGCGGAGGTCGACAAAACCACCAAGGATACGCTGTCCGTCACAGTGGTTCGCAAAGCCAGCGAGATTGAGCAGTTGGCTCACAAGGTGAGGACAGGAAGCCCCAAGGGTTGAGGCATGCCATGCAACGTGCTGCCAGGACGGTTCACCATGCATGAAACACGGCGCACATTTCGGAACCGGGAAATTCGCCCCGCCTGCCTGCGCCTCTCTGCCGGGCTGGGAGGTGCGGTTCTGCTGGCGCTGGTGTGCGGCCTGGTGTGCGCATTGGCGGGGCGTGCGCAGTCCTCTGGAGGATCCAACGGCGGCCAGTGGCAGGGCCAGAGCCAGGGAGACATGCACCCGCACCACGATCTCGATGCGTACGTAACCGATGATCCGGACCCCGCGATGGTCGAAAGGCGGATACGTGCACTCAATATCGAGCGCCAAAAGCAAATCGTCGCCGACTCCGATAAGCTGTTGAAGCTCACCAGGGAACTGAATGAAGAGGTCGCCAAGGCCAACACGGGTACATTGACCCCAGACGAATTGCATAAAATCGCCGAGATTGAGAAGCTGGCGCGCAATGTGAGGCAAAGGATGACCGAAGGCGTGGGCGAGCCTCAGACCGCCATGCCGCTGCCGGTGTCGCCGCCGGTGCCGTTGTCGGCGCCGGCGTCGGTCCCTTTTCCCAGTCATTGAATGCCTTGGCGCCTCTCCCCGCTCGGACAGACAGTTTCACAAGCACTTGCGTCTGGCACGTTGGTACAATCTAGTTGGGCAGTATCTGGAAAACGGTTCTCGGCAAAACCAGACCTTCTAAGTCCTTTTATCGTTCTGTCGAAGGTCGCCGCTCCCTGATGGTCGCGTCGACTTGAGTGTCGAGGATTCGGAAAAGGGGCAAGTCTGGTTTTGCGATGGGGGTCAACCGGAATGGAAGTGGCAATTTCCAGGTCTCGTCGAATGGGGGTGAGCCCCGCTTCGGACGAGCCATCCGCACAACAGTTGGTCGAAATCTACCGCCTCATGTTTCTCTCCCGCGCGGTAGACGACCGGGAGATTCTCCTTAAGCGCCAGCAAAAGATCTTCTTTCAGATTTCGGCCGCCGGCCATGAAGCTCTGCAGGTGGGCGCGGCGCTGGCTCTCCGTCCCGGCTACGACTGGTTTTTCCCCTACTATCGCGATCGCGCGCTTTGCCTGGCGCTGGGCGTGAGCCCCTACGACATGATGTTGCAGGCCGTGGGCGCAGCCGACGACCCAGCCAGTGGCGGGCGTCAGATGCCCACCCACTGGAGCAGCCGCTCCCTGCACATCGTCAGCTCATCGTCCTCCACCGCGACCCAGTTGCTCCATGCCGTGGGCTGCGCCGAGGCCGGCCGCTACTTCAGCCGCCATCCCGAGTCCGCCGTCAAAGACCCCGGCGACTATCGTGAGTTTCACAACGTCGATTTCCACGGCGACGAGGTGGCTCTGGCCTGCGTGGGCGAGGGCTCAACCTCGCAGGGCGAGTTCTGGGAAGCCATGAACACCGCGTCCAATCAGAAGCTCCCCGTGATCTTTTGCATCGAAGATAACGGCTACGCCATCAGCGTTCCCGTTGAGGTAAACACGCCGGGCGGAAACATTTCGCGTCTGGTGGCCAATTTCCCCAACTTTTATTTCGCGGAGATCGATGGCAACGATCCGGTGGCCAGCCTGCGGGCATTTCAGCAGGCGGCGGCGCACTGCCGCGACGGCCGCGGCCCGGCGCTGGTGCACGGCCATTGTGTGCGGCTCTACTCGCACTCGCTCTCCGACGATGACAAGAACTATCGATCCGCTGCCGAGCGCGAGGCCGACGCTCTTTGCGATCCCATCGCCAGAATGCGCACGCGTCTGATTGCGGACGGCATTCTCGCGGCCGCAGAGCTGGACGAGCTGGAGCGCAGCCTCGATCGCGAAGCCGCGGAGGCCGCCGAGCGCGCGCTGCATGCGCCGTTGCCCGCCGTGGAGAGCATCACCACGCACGTCTACTCTGAGGATCTCGATCCTACCCGCGCCGCATTTGCCACCGAGCAGCCGGAGTTCCCGGTGGAAGAGGTTGGACAAAAAGCCGCAGCGCACACCATGGCCGACCTCATCAATCATTGTCTGCGCGACGAGATGCGCCGCGACCAGCGCATCGTGATCTATGGCGAAGACGTGGCCGACGCCAGCCGCAAGGAGGCGCTCAACGAGGTGAAGGGCAAGGGCGGTGTCTTCAAGCTCACCGCCGGCCTGCAAACCGAGTTTGGTTCGGAGCGCGTGTTCAACTCGCCGCTGGCTGAAGCCAACATTGTGGGCCGGGCCGTAGGCTACGCGCTGCGCGGTATGAAGCCGGTGGTGGAAATTCAATTTTTTGATTACATTTGGCCCGCCATGCACCAGATTCGCAACGAGTTGGCGCTGTTGCGCTGGCGCTCCAACGGTACCTGGAGCACTCCCGCGGTCATCCGCGTGCCCATTGGCGGCTACCTCACCGGAGGCTCCATTTATCACTCCCAATCCGGCGAAAGCATGTTCACGCACACTCCCGGCCTGCGCGTGGTGTTTCCCTCCAATGCGCTCGACGCCAACGGCCTTTTGCGCACCGCCATCCGCTGCGACGACCCGGTCCTGTTTCTCGAGCACAAGCGGCTCTACCGCGAAACCCATGGCCGCGCCGCCTATCCGGGGCCGGAGTTTGCCATCCCCTTCGGCAAGGCGAAGATCGTTCGGCCCGGCACTCACCTTACCCTCGTCACCTACGGCGCACTGGTGCCGCGCGCCCTCCAGGCCGCGCAACAAGCCGAGCGCCTGCACGGGATCGACGTAGAGATTCTCGATCTGCGCACGCTCAATCCCTACGACTGGGAGGCGATTGCCACCTCGGTGCGCAAAACCAGCCGCGTGATCGTGGCCCACGAAGACATGCTGAGCTGGGGTTACGGCGCTGAAATCGCGGCGCGCATCGCCGACGAACTCTTCGACGATCTCGACGCGCCGGTGCGGCGCATCGGTTCCATAGACACGTTTGTGGCCTACCAGCCCAAGCTCGAAGACGCGATTCTTCCCCAGCCTGAAACGATTTTGAAAGCGATTGTGGATCTGAAGCGGTATTGACCGCGGATCTGAAGCGCTATTGACCATTGACCCGCGCGACCGCTTTTAGCCTCCGGCCAGCAGCGCATCCACAGCCTCTGGCAGGGAAGCGAATCGCAGGTCCGCCAGCTTCGCGGCTTCTTCCGCGCCCGCCGCGCGATCTCGCTCATCGACAAGAATCGTCTTCATCCCCAGGCGGCGGCCAAACTCGACATCGGTTGGCGAGTCGCCGATCATCACGCTGGTCGCGGCCGTGATCTCAGGGAACCGCGCAACCGCTTGCTCGAAGAGTCCCGGCAAGGGCTTGCGGCAGTTGCATTCGTCTGTCTCGTGCGGGCAGATGAAAAATGCATCGATGCGCGCGCCCTCGCCCGCGAGCAGTTGTTGAAATTGCGCGTGCATCGCATCCAAATCCGCCGCTGTGTACAGCCCCTTCGCGATGCCGCGCTGATTCGAGACCACGAGAACGCGCAAACCCGCCTCATTCAGCCGCCGCAGAGCCTCGGGCACGCCGGGCAGCACGCGAAACTCCTCCCAGCGCGTCACGTACTGGTGCTCCGGCATCTTTTCGTTCAGAATGCCGTCGCGGTCCAGAAACACCGTGCGCAGGCCCGCGGCCCATGCTTGATTTGTGGAACGGATCACTTCGTCATCATAGCAACGCGCGCGGCCGGCTCTGCCAGAGAGACCGGCACCTAAGCCATCCGCAGGGTCGGCCCGGATACAATACGGGGATGGACTTTCGCACCTATTTTGGGCGCAATTTCGGGCCCCCACGGCGCAACACCATGCGCCAGGCGGGCCCTCCGGCATGAAGAACCTCCTGCGCCTGTTGCGCTATGGGCTGCCGTACATGCTCGAATGGCTGCCCGGGGTCGTGCTGTCGGCGCTGGTGGGCGCGCTTGACGTCTTCCGCATCCTGTTGCTGGAGCCAATCTTCGATCGTGTGCTGGACCCGCGTTCGCCGGAAGGCCCGATCATGCTGGGCGTTCCCAAATCACAATGGCACTTCGATCTGCGCAGCCTGGTTCCACACTTTCTGCATCTGCACAACGCATGGAACGTTGTGGCCTTTGCGCTCATCGTGACCACGATCCTGAAGGGCCTTTGCGATTATCTGGGAAACTACCTCGTAAATTATGCCGCCTTCGGCACCATTACGGATTTGCGTAACCATCTTTACGAAGCCACGATGCGCCGTTCGTCAAGCTTCTTTCACAAGCACCCTACCGGAACCATCCTTTCCACGCTGATTAATGACGTAGACCGCGTGCAGACCGCGCTGAGTTCGGTGCTGGGCGATTTTCTGCAGCAGTTTTTCACTTTTGTGGTGGCGATGGCGTGGGTCATTCATCTCGGTGGACACCTGAGCTGGGTGCTGGTTCTCTTTATTCCCGTTGTCATCACCTCCGTGCGCAGGATAGGCCGGGAAGTCCGCACGCGCACGCGGACCGGCCAGGACAAGCTGGCTGAGGTGCAGAACATTCTGCACGAGACCGTGACGGGCAACCGCATTGTGAAGGCGTTCAATACCGAACTGTGGGAGATTCTGCGCTTCAAGAACGCCGCCAAGAGGCTCTTCCGCGCCAATTTGCGCAGCGTGCGGGTCCAGTCCATCAGCTCGCCGTTGATGGATACTGTTGGCGCCATGGCCATGGCGGTATTGCTCTGGATCGGGCGCAACGAGATCAAGAGTAACGCCATGACGATCGGCGCCTTTGGCGCTTTCATTTTTCTGCTCTTCAAACTTTACGATCCGCTGCGCCGCTTCGCTTTTTTCTACAACAGCTTTCAGCAGGCCATGGGCGCTTCCACATCGATCTTCTCTTTCTTTGACGCCGAGGACGATGTGAAAGAGCGCCCGCATGCGTCGACCCTCACGCGTTTCCGACAGTCCGTCAAGTTTGAGAATGTTGGATTCTCTTACTCGACCGAAGAGGGCGAGCACCAGATTCTTCATAACGTCGATCTGGAGGTGAATGCCGGCGAAGTGCTTGCGCTCGTGGGCCCGAGCGGCGCGGGCAAGTCCACGCTGGTCAACCTCATTCCGCGCTTCTTCGATGTGACTTCCGGGCGCATTCTGATTGACGGCCACAACGTGCGCGATTTGACACTGTCTTCGCTGCGGCGTCAGGTCGCTCAGGTCACGCAGGAGACCATCCTCTTCAACGACACCGTGCACAACAACATCGCCTACGGCAAGCCGGACACGAAGGCTTCTCTGGTGGAGCAGGCGGCGCAAAACGCATTGGCGCACGAATTCATTCTGAAAATGCCGCAGGGCTACGCGACCATCATCGGCGAAAAAGGATTCCGCCTTTCGGGAGGCGAGAAACAGCGCATCGCCATCGCCCGCGCCATCCTCAAGGATGCGCCCATCCTCATCCTCGACGAAGCCACCTCGGCGCTCGACTCGGAGAGCGAGTCGCTGGTGCAGGCGGCGCTGGCCAACCTGATGCAGAGCCGCACCGTGGTGGTGATCGCACACCGGCTCTCCACCATTCGCCGCGCCAACCGCATTGCCGTGCTCGAGGAGGGCCGCATTACCGCGATCGGATCGCACGATGAACTGCTCACGACATCGCCGACCTATCAGAAGCTCTATCAATTGCAGTTCATCGACATGCCCGACAACGGCAACGGCTGGTCGCACTTGAGCGCGCCAGTGCTCGCAAGTGAGGCGCAGGAGTAAGCATGGCTATTTTTTCGATGACCGGATTTGCGCGCGCGCAGGTTCGCGTGCCGATTCGCGCGCAGGGGGGCGATGAGGATCAGCTCAGTTATACGCTCACCCTCAAGAGCGTCAATCATCGCTTTCTCGATCTTCAATTCCGTCTTCCGTCCGGCCTCGATGCCCTGGAAGTGGAGTTGCGCCGCGTTCTGAAGGAGAATCTCGTCCGCGGCCACGTCGATGTGAACCTCTCGGTGGAGCGCAACGCCCAGGCCAAAGCCGGATTCAATCGTGAGCTGATTGCGGGTTATCTCGCCGCCTTCGACGCGGCGCGGCGCGAGCACGGGCTCGAGGGCGCGCCGGATTTGAACGCGGCTCTGCGCCTGCCCGGAGCCTTGCAGGGCGAGGATCGCAAGGACGACGACTTGGCCGCGCTTACCTCCAGCGTTCTGGAGCAGATGGTTCCGCTTGTCGAGCAATTGAAGGTCATGCGCGCACGCGAAGGCGAAGCCCTCGAGGCGATTCTGCGCGGCACGCTGGACCGGCTTGCCGCAGCCACCGCGAGCGTCGCCGAGCTGCGCCCGGAGATTGAGCAGCGCTACCAGGAGCGCCTTACGCAGCGGCTTTCCGCGGCTGCGGGACCGGAGTTCAACCAGCAGAGAGTCCTCGAGGAAGTGGCTGTCCTCGTCGAGCGCAGCGACATCAGTGAAGAGTTGGCGCGCATGTCCGCGCACATCGAGCATTTTCGCGAATTGCTCAGCGCCGGTGGCGAAGCCGGCAAGAAACTCGACTTCCTGCTGCAGGAGATGAACCGCGAGGCCAACACGTTACTTTCCAAGACCGGAGGCGTGAGCGGGAAGGGAATGCGCATTACCGAACTTGGACTGGCCATGAAGGCAGAGATCGAAAAAACGCGCGAACAGATTCAGAATGTGGAATAAGCAAGGCAGGGAACAAGGGACCAAGGGACCAAGGGAACGAGAAGGCAGGGAACAGGGAGCAGGGACTAGCACTGATTGCATAATCCCGCTTTGAAAGGGCACGGCTTTAGCCGTGCCATGAAAGGCGCACAAACAGCGGGGTTTTGACCCCTGAGGGATGTTTTTCACACTCGCACTCACACTAGCCACTGAGCAGAAAGGGATCGAGGAACATTGGCAGGCATTCTCTTCATCATCTCGGCGCCATCGGGCTCCGGCAAAAGCACGTTAGTGAGCGAACTGCGCAAGCAGGTGAGCGGCGTTGACTTCGCGGTTTCCTGGACCACGCGTGCGCCGCGTGGATCGGAGCAAGACGGACGCGAATACCATTTCACCACGCGCGAAGAGTTCCTGCGCATGGTGGATGCCGGCATGTTTCTGGAGCACGCGGAGGTCTTCGGCCACTTGTATGGCACCTCGCGCCGTTCGCTCGACGAAGCGCTTGCCGCCGGCCACGACCTGATGCTCGACATCGACGTGCAGGGCGCCGCGCAGGTGCGCTCGCGCATGCCCGAGGAGGTGGGCATCTTTGTTTTGCCGCCCAATCCCAAGGTTTTGCGCACGCGCTTGCGCAATCGCAGCCGCGCCGAGGGCGTAGTGGTCGAGGACGAACTGTTTCGCCGTCTCGGCCAGGCCCGCAGGGAGATTGAGAATTATCGCCAGTACGGCTATATTCTCATCAATGACGTTCTCGACAGGGCGGTAGCGCAACTGGAGGCCATTGTGCTGGCTGAACGCTACTATCGCAATGGTGAGCCCATCGCCTACCGTTCACGCCGCGTGTTAGAGGTCGCCGCGGCCTGCCTGCTGTCGAACTCGCAGGAGCGGCTCAAACCTGTGCTGGAAGCCTTTGGCATCGATGGAGGCCCCGACCAGCAACAACTTCTTTTTGGAGGAGACTCCGATGACGATTGAGACCAGTTTCGATTCCAACTATCGCAAGGTTCTGGTCGCGGCTCGCCGTGCCCGCCAAATCCAGAGCGGCGCCCATGCCCTGGTCCCCACGCATTCCACCAAGGCTTGCCGCATTGCTCAGGACGAGATCAACGCCGGCAAGATCGCCTACGTCAAGACCGAGGTCGAGGTGGTCAAGCCGCTCGTCGAGGGCCCGGCCATTCCCATCCTGCTGAGCTGAAAAGCAGGTTTCAGGTTTCAGTGCAGTGGCTTACAGCTCTTGGCGGCCGCCTTCCGGTGCGCAAGTGTCGATTGCTTGCATCTCGGTCTCATTTGCGCGATGAGCAGAAGGCTTGCATTTCAGTGCGGACTACTGATGGTCGATCCCTGATCGCAGACTTCTGAAACCTGACACCTGACACCTGAGACCTGACACCTGAACTACAATCGACATCATGAGAGTTACGGTGGGCGTCTCCGGCGGCATCGCCGCGTACAAAGCGGCCGAGCTGGTGCGCGCCCTCGAGCGCCAGTCGGTTGAAGTGCACGTGGTGATGACCGCTTCGGCGCAGAAATTTGTCCAGCCGCTCACCTTTGCCGCGCTCACCGGGCACAAAGTCATCACCAGCCTCTGGGAGGATTGGGACGCCGAAGATGCTGCCGAGCAGCACGGCATCGATCACATCGCCGAAGCGCAATGGGCCGACGCGCTCGTGGTTGCTCCCGCCACGGCAAACATCCTGGCCAAGTTTGCGCACGGTCTCGCCGACGATTTTCTCTCTACATTGTTTCTCGCCACCACCGCGCCGGTGCTTGTGGCGCCGGCCATGAACGTGAATATGTGGAACCATCCCGCGACGCAGGCCAATCTTGAAATCCTGCGCCAGCGCGGCGTGGCCATCGTCGATCCGGGAACCGGCGACCTGGCCTGCGGCATGGTCGGCGCTGGGCGCATGGCAGAGCCGGAAGCGATTGCCGAAGCGGTGCTGAAAACCCTCGGACGCCGTCACGATCTGCGTGGTGAAGTGGTGCTCGTGACCGCCGGCGGCACGCGCGAGGCGCTCGACCCGGTGCGCTTCATCGGCAACCGTTCCAGCGGCAAGATGGGTTACGCGCTGGCCGAGGCGGCGCGCAGCCGCGGCGCCAAGGTGATTCTCGTCAGTGGCCCGTCGGCCCTGCACGCGCCGCCGCACTGCGAACTGGTCAGGATCACTACGGCCGACGAGATGCGCAACGCCGTGCTCGAGCGCATGAGCGAGGCCACGCTCGTGATCAAGGCCGCCGCCGTGGCCGACTACCGGCCCGTCGCCGTCTCTGCGCAGAAGCTCAAGCGCACCGGTCCGATGACGGTGGAGCTTGCACCCACCGAGGACATTCTGGCCGAGGTAGTGCGCCGCCGCCGGCCGGGGCAGCTCATCGTCGGCTTTGCCGCCGAAACCGAGAACCGCATGGAAAACGGCCGCGCCAAGCTCCTCGCCAAGGGCGCAGACGCGATCCTGGTCAACGATGTGGCCGGTGAGGGCGTGGGCATCGACGCCGACACCAATGCGGCGACATTTCTCACGCGCACTACGTCCGTCGAGTTGCCCGAGATGCCCAAGCGCCAGCTCGCCGACCGCATTCTCGACGAGATTCTCACCCTTCGCCGCCCTCGGTCCATGGTCGTCGAGGACGATGAGCATCAGGAGACGCAAACCGCTCAGGACCGCGTGCTGAGCGAGAGCATTGCGGTGGGCGCTGGCCGCCGTCAGCTCATCATAGAGTAAGAATTCGGAGTAAGAATTACCGAGTAAGACCATGCCGCGTCCCCTCGATCCCGCCACGTACGAAGCTCTCGCCGAGCGTCTGCGCTTCTATCGCGATCTCGGCCTGACGGATTTTTATCGCAGAGATGTGGAATCTGCCGCCGCAATCGATGATCCCGAGCTGGGCCGGAGCGTGGCTGAGGAATTGGCGGAGCGCGAGGGGCTTTTGCAAGCTGCGATTGATGCCGCGGCGCAATCTGCGGCTGAGACTCCGGTGCAGCAACCAAACTTCTTCGCAGAGGAACCCGCCATTAAAACCCGCAAGCCAATCCAAGCCCCGGAAATCGGCGCCGTCGTTCCCGCAGAAGATCGCGCCGCCGCATTGCAGATGATTCGCGACGAGATCGGCGACTGTACGCGCTGCGCTCTGCACAAGGGCCGCAACTCGGTCGTCTTTGCCGATGGCTCGCCCACTGCGCGCCTCATGTTTGTGGGCGAGGGGCCGGGCGCGGACGAGGACGCGCAGGGGCTGCCCTTTGTGGGCCGCGCCGGGCAACTGCTCAACAACATGATCTCCGCCATGGGCCTCAAGCGCGAGGAGGTCTACATCGCCAACGTGGTCAAGTGCCGTCCGCCGGGCAACCGCACGCCCGAGCCCGAGGAGGCCAACACTTGCTCGCCGTTTCTCTTCCGGCAAATCGACGTGGTGCGTCCCCAGGTGCTGGTGGCGCTCGGCGCGACCGCGGCCACCTATCTGCTCGGAGCGCGCCAGCCGCTGGCCGGCCTGCGCGGCCGCGTGCACGCCTTTCGCGGCAGGAGCCTCATCGTGACGTATCATCCGGCGTTCCTGCTCCGCGACCCGCGCCAGAAAAAAGAAGCCTGGGCCGATCTGCAGATTGCGATGAAGGAACTGGGGCTGAAGGCGCCGGCGCGGGGCTAGAAGAAGCGCGCGGTTCATTTGCAGGAGCCCGCCCAGTCAGTGCGCTGGCCGGACCACGGCAGTTTTTAGCGGCGAATTTGCAGAAAACCTGGTTTTTGCCGCTACCATAGTTCATCCCAAGAGGTCATCGCATGAGCCAGCCGAACCCGCCATTGCCGCCCCCGATCCGCAAGCACCACGACTCCGACAAAGTCCGCCCCATGTACGCGCGTCAATCGCTGCTGGGGCCAACGCCGCGCCACTCCATCCCCCAGGACGGCATGGCTCCTTCAACCGCCTACAACCTCATCCACGACGAGTTGATTCTCGACGGCAGTTCGCGCTTCAATCTGGCCACCTTTTGCAGCACCTGGATGGAGCCTGAGGCGCACAAGTTGATGGCCGAGACCTTCGACAAAAACATGATCGACAAGGACGAGTATCCGCAGACTGCCGAGCTGGAAATGCGCTGCGTGCACATGCTGGCCGAGCTGTGGAACTCGCCCAACGCGGCGGAAACCATCGGGACCTCGACGATTGGATCGAGCGAGGCCTGCATGCTGGGCGGCCTGGCGCTCAAATGGCGCTGGCGCCGGCGCATGCGCGCCGCGGGCAAGGACCCCGAGCGAGACGGCGTGCGGCCCAACCTGGTGATGGGAAGCAACACCCAGGTCTGCTGGCACAAGTTCTGCCGCTACTGGGACGTGGAGGCGCGCGAAGTTGCGCTCGAGGGCGCGGAGGTCGTCACCAATCCGGAGCGCGCCGCGGCCGCCTGCGACGAAAACACGATCGGCGTCGTGTCCGTGCTGGGTTCGACCTTTACCGGCCACTACGAGGACGTGCAGGCGCTGGCCGCAGCGCTCGATGCGCTTCAGGCGCGTACGGGGCTCGATGTTCCGATCCATGTCGATGGCGCAAGCGGCGGATTTGTGGCGCCGTTCATCCAACCCGAAATCGTCTGGGACTTCCGCCTGCCGCGCGTGAAGTCCATCAATACTTCGGGACACAAATACGGCCTGGTCTATCCCGGCGTGGGCTGGATCGTGTGGCGCGAGACGGCCGATCTGGACGAGGATCTGATCTTCAAGGTTGACTATCTGGGCGGAACCATGCCCACGCTGGCCATCAACTTCTCGCGCCCGGCGAGCCAGATCGTCGCACAGTACTACAACCTCATCCGGCTGGGCCGCTCGGGATACCGCGCCGTGCATGAGGCGTGCCGCGAGGTGGCCATCGAACTGGCCGGCCAGATTGCCGAGCTCGGGCCGTTCGAGATGCTCTCGACAGGGCAGGACCTGCCCGTGCTGGCGTGGAAGCTGAAAGCGCCGTCGAATTGGACGCTTTACGACCTTAGCGACCGCCTGCGCGACCGGGGTTGGCAGGTGCCCGCCTATCGCATGCCCGCAAATCGCGATGAAACTGTCGTTCAGCGCATCGTGGTGCGCAATGGGTTCACCCACGATCTCGCGGGGATGCTGCTGTGCGACATGAAGCGGCACCTGGACTGGTTTGCCTCGCAGCCGGGGTTCACCCCGACGAATGCGGGCGTCGGCTTTCACCATTGAAGTGCGGGCGCTTCTCGACCCTGCTCACTGTTCGCTGACGACGGTCTTCACGCGCGCCACAGTGCCGCTCAGCCCTCAGGCCGCGCGCAGGCGCTTGACCTTGATCCTGGCGGCATCTTTGCGGGCCTGCGCAAGGTCGTAGGCAAGCTGCATGCGCAGCCATGTTTCCGGGGTGCTCCCGAAGGCCTTCGAGAGACGGATTGCCATCTCCGGACTGATGCCTGACTTTCCGTTGATGACGTTGTTGAGCGCCTGGCGAGTGACGCCGAGAATCTCTGCGCCTTCCGTGACAGAAAGCCCGAGAGGTTCAAGACAAGCATTGCGAATACTGCGTCCTGGGTGCGCGGGATTCTTCATCGGCATAGTCTTTAGCTCCAATGGCTCAGTGGTAATCGATCAGATCAACGTCGAAGGCGTCTTCGTCCTCGAAGCGGAAGATGACGCGCCAATTGGCGTTCACAGTGACGGACCAGAAGCCTTTCAGTTCGCCTCTCAGCCGGTGCAGCCGATAGCCGGGAAGATTCATCGCCTGTGCTGTCTCTGCGTTGTCGAGCCGGGAGAGGATATCTTCGACTCTATCCAGCAGATCAGGCCGTATTCCACGCGCATCGCCGAGCTCATAAAGCCGCTTGAGGCCGCGGTGCTTGAAGCTTCTGATCACTAGAATATATCGTAAAGTGACAATTGTCACTTGTCAAATCGAAATCTGCCAAGGCTCTCTCCACAGCGCCACGCCGCCCAGAATGCCGTCCTCGTTGGAGACGATGGACACATTCTTCGGCAGCTTGAAAGCGATCTTCTTCGTATTCCCGCCGCCCAAATAGAGATGGTCCCAGTTGAAGGTGGCCGCGGTCTGCTCGATGGCCTCCTCGAGCCGCTTGTTCCACTGCTTTTTGCCGGACTTGTCCAGGCCGCGCCGGCCCAGGTAGTCCTCGTAGGTCTTCTCGCGCCAGGGGTGATGGCCCAGCTCCAGTCCCGGGCAGAGTTTGCCATCAAAAAACAGCGCCGATCCCATGCCCGTGCCGAACGTGAGAATCAGCTCGACGCCGCGGCCCTTGATGGCGCCGTAGCCCTGCACCGCAGCGTCATTCGCCACCCTGACCGGCTTCTTCCAGCGCTTTTCGAGTTCGCGCTCCAGCGGGAAATTGGCCCACTTGGGATGCAGGTTCACCGCGAGATACGTAATGCCGTGCTTGACCACGCCTGGAAAGCCCACCGAAACGCGATCGAAGCCGGCCAGCCGCGCGCGCAAATCTTCCAGTGCGCGCAACACAGCGCTGGGCGTGGGCACGGCCGGAGTCGCAATGCGCTCCCGCGTACTGATCGGCTTGCCTCGCGCGTTCAGCAGCATGGCCTTGATGCCCGATCCGCCGATGTCGATCGAAAGCGTGATGGGGGCTGGTTGGACACGCGAGGCGCTGGTTGCGGCCTTCGGGGCAATGACGGCGTCGGTGGCGGCTTTTGGACTCATCCGAAGAGCATTGTACTGCGCAAAGTTGAAAATTGTGCGATTTCGTTTTTTGCGGCAGAAGCCACGGCCTGACCAGCATCCGGCGCCAGCCGCGCATGAGCGTCCGCCTTCCCCATCCCCTACACTGAATCTTGTCTCCCATGCCCTCGTTCTGCGAAGTCGCGTTGCCCGTGCCGCTCGACCACACCTTCACCTACGGCGTGCGCCTGGGCCAGTCGCCGCAACGCGGGGCTCGTGTCATCGTGCCCTTCCGCAACGAGAAGCTGATCGGCGTGGTCACGGCGCTTGCAGCCAAGGCGCCGCCCGATTTCGAGGTGCGCTATCTCGAAACCGTGCTCGATGAGGAGCCGCTGCTCAGCGAGCACCTGCTGGAGCTGGGCGCGTGGGCCGCGCAATACTACCTGGCGCCGCTCGGCGAAGTGCTGCGCGCCATGCTGCCGCTCGCCGCCGAGGTGCGCCGCACCGTCTACTACCGCATCACCGACCTGGGCCGGGACGTGCTGGCCGCCGCCATCGACGGCGATCCAGAGGAGGGAAATCGAGGGAAGGGAATCGCCAAGCCGCGCGCCCGCCGTCAGCAGAAGCTCTCTGCCGAAGGGCAGGACATGGAGCGCCGCGTACTCGAGCGGCTGGCCTCCGGCGAGCCGGTCAAGGTCTCCACATTGCGCACCGCGACGGCCGCATCGCTGCCGCTCTTGGCTGCCATGGCGCGCAAGAAGTGGATCGCACGCGAAACCGCGGCCGCCGAGCGCGATGCGCGCCGCATGGAGCGCTTTGCCGTGCTCGTTCCCGACACCCGCCTGCCCTCGCTGACCGAAAAGCAGCAGGCAATTCTGGCTGAGCTCACGGCCTGCGGCGGCGAACTGCCGCTCGCCGAATTGCGCCGCCGCGATCTGCCCTCGTCGACTCTCCAAACTCTGGTGCGGCGCGGCCTGGTGCGCATCGAGGAGCGCCCGGAGCTGTTCCGGCTGGGCGGGCTGCCGCCTACGGCTGCGCCCTTCAGCCTGAACGCCGCGCAAACCGATGCCCTGGCCACGCTCACTTCCGCGCTCGGGGGATTCCATCCCTTTTTACTTTTTGGAGTAACTGGTTCTGGAAAAACCGCCATCTATCTCGCCGCCATGCAGAAGGCTCTCGACCGCGGCCTGTCGTCGATCCTGCTGGTGCCGGAGATCGGCCTTACGCCGCAAACCGCCGGCCTGCTCGACGCCGCCTTCGGGCAGAAGGTTGCGCTGCTGCACTCCGCGCTCACGCCCGAGGAGCGCAGCGAGCAGTGGCGTCGCATTCGCCGCGGCGACGCGCCCATTGTCGTCGGCACGCGCTCGGCCATCTTTGCTCCCGCACCCAACCTGGGGCTGATTCTGGTCGACGAGGAGCACGACCAGAGCTACAAGCAGGAGGAAACGCCGCGCTACAACGCGCGCGACGTGGCTGTGATGCGCGCCAAGCTGGCCGGCGCGGTGGTGGTGATGGGCTCGGCCACGCCCTCGCTCGAAAGCTGGCACAATGCGGAGCGCGGCAAGTACACGCGCATCGAACTGCGCGACCGCGTGATGAATCGGCCGCTGCCCGAGGTCGAGCTTATCGACATGCGCCGCGAATTTCAGGAGACGGGCCGCGACGAACTCTTCTCGCGGTCGCTCATCGAGCAGACCAAGGCCGCGCTCGAGCGCGGCGAGCAGGCGCTGATTCTGCTCAATCGCCGCGGCTATTCCTTTGCCGTCATGTGCCGCGCCTGCGGCGAGAAACTCGATTGCCAGAATTGCGCCATCGCGCTCACGCATCACAAGGCGGCGTCGGAAGATCTGGCCGAAGTCCGCGCCGGGCAGCGCCTCGAATGCCACTACTGCGGCTACCGGCGCACCGTTCCCACGCGCTGCCCCAAGTGCGACAGTGAGCACCTTTTCTATCTCGGCGCAGGTTCGCAGCAGGGTGAGGAGCGCCTGCAGGAGATTTTTCCCGGCGCGCGCATCGGGCGCATGGATCGCGACACGGTGCGCGGGCGCGGCGATCTCGAACGGCTGCTGGCGCGACTGCATTCGGGCGAAATCAACCTGCTCGTGGGCACGCAGATGATCGCCAAGGGCCACGACATTCACAGCGTCACCCTGGTGGGCGTGGTGGGCTGCGATCACACACTATCGCTGCCCGATTTTCGCGCCGCCGAGCGCGTCTTCCAGTTGATGACGCAGGTTTCAGGGCGCGCCGGCCGCGGCGATTTGCCCGGCCGCGTGGTCGTGCAGACCTATTATCCCGATCACTACGCGATTCTGGCCGCCACGGCCCACGACTACAAGGCCTTTGCCGAGCGCGAGCTCAAATACCGCCGCTGGATGCATTACCCGCCCTTCGGCGTGCTGGCCAATGTGCTGGTGCTGTCGCAAAAAATGGAGGAAGCCGCGGGGTGGGCGGCTGCCCTTGGCAAGTACTTAGTCCAAAACCAAAACCCCGGAGGAGTGCGCGTGTTGGGGCCGTGCACCGCGCCCATTGCGCGCATCAAGAATGTTTACCGCTTCCACATGATTCTCAAAAGCGCCTCGCGCAAGGCGCTCAACGCGGCGCTGCGCGGCATGATCGCGCATGCCGACCAAGCCGGCATCCCGCGCCGCAACCTGGTTGTAGACGTGGACGCACTGCGGCTGATGTAGCGGGGTTAACGGAGCCGGCGGAGTGAGGCGGGGCTCGTGGGGCGGCGAGGCCATGCAGTCGAATAACTACCGCAGATCCCTCGACTTCGCTCGGGACCACGGGGTGGGTATGAGTCGGGCACGCCCCGAAATCGCGCGCGATAATCAGCTTCCCGAACGTTGAATTTTTTGACTTGCTGAAAATCGACATGGCCGACTATGATCCGGGACAGCTTCCGTGCTGTCATGAGCAAGCGCGGTCTGTGGACTTTGGAAGCAGTTCGTGGGCAGATCGCAATCCTTTCCCTGCAAGTGTTGGCGCAGCTACGATGAGCGCGCCGACCAACTGCCTCAGCGTTCAACATATCGCGGACCCTGTTGATGGACGCGAAGTTCTTTGATCCGGAAAGGGACAAGAGCAGCACGACCTGAATGGGTTTCATGCGATTTGAGGAGGAGAATATGCGAACCTTTACGAAAATGCTTCTAACCGCTGTTCTACCTGCGGTTCTGTTGGTCTGTGTGCTTCCGCAACAGGCGATCCCGCAGAGCCGGGCGAACTTCTGGTTCCTGAACAACACAGGGAAGATTCTGAACAACTTGTTTGTTTCGCCGCATTCGCAGAATTCGTGGGGCGCGGATGTGCTGGGGCGTGCAACCCTGCCTGACGGGATGGGAACATTGATCGTGTTTCCGCCCGCATGGCGCGGAGTGTGCCACGAGGATTTCAAGCTGGTCTTCAGCGACGGAACCGCTGAACAATACACGCAAGGCATCGATGTGTGCCAGTTGCATGCTCTGCAATTCGACGCGACCACGGTGGAGGGATTCTGAAGGGAGTAGGCGCCGGCCTCATAAACCGTCTGTGCTAATTCGCTTGAATCATGGGACCCGCCTTGTGGTTGGATCCCATGCGTGCTCGCGATGCGGCAGAGGCATTGATGAGGCCGGTTGCAGGCCCCTTCGATTGATCTGAGAGAAGCGCGGAACAAGGGAGCGAGTCAGCAGGTCAGCGAACCGGAAGTTCGACGAGGGGCGCCGCTCAAACGGCAGACGCCATGCGTGCTACGGTCAGCACGGTGATGTCGTCTTCCTGGCCGAAGTTCTGCGCGGCTGTGGCCAGCGCGGCAGCGGCAAGGCCTCCGCGCAGCATCTGATCAATGCGGTCGAAGCCGAAGAGATGGCCCGCCGCATCCTGCGCCTCGGCCACGCCATCGGTCATCAGCATCAGCGAGTCGCCTTCGGCCAGCTTGAAACGCAAAACGGGAAAGTCGATGCCGGGAACTGCGCCGAGCGGTAGAGCGCCTTCCATGGCCAGCTCCTGTCCATTGAAGTAAGGCGGCAAATGGCCTGCGTTGGCCAGCACCGCGTTGCCGTCGGGCGCAATGTGGAGCGCGAGGCAAGTGGCAAGACCGCGGCCGCACATGCGCTCATTGAGCAGGGCCAGGATCTGCCGGGGATCGTTGGTGAAAGTCGCAGCCGTACGAATCGCGCCCACAATCAGCGTGGCCAGCATTCCCGCGTGCAGGCCTTTTCCCGCAACATCCCCTACCACAACGAGAACGCTGCCGTCGGCAGCCTTGGGAAGCACCTGGAAGAAATCGCCGCCCACCTCGCGCGCGGGCCGGTACTCGCTCTCGATGGTCAGGA
>Ga0181527_1000728_pt1 | contig 37397 bp, 29 predicted proteins | sample PEATcosm2014_Bin_30_FD_119762 | JGI IMG/M metagenome (GOLD analysis project Ga0181527, IMG submission 119762) | Peatland microbial communities from MTU Mesocosm Facility, Houghton, MI, USA - PEATcosm2014_Bin06_60_metaG | ecosystem: Environmental > Terrestrial > Soil > Wetlands > Peat | place...
AGCCATATGGATTCAGGTAAAAGCGTTGCAGGAAAGCAATCGAAGCCGAGTCATTTCGACGCAGCGCCCTTCCTCGTCGCCGCGGCGTCCGTTTTCATCACCCCGGAACCCGGGATGAGCCATGATTAATTGTAAGCGAGGAAGACGTGCCCCCGCAACTATTCGAAGCTGTCCCGCCAGCTGTGCAATAATCAACAATTTCATTCCAAATGCAACGCGTTGAAAAACTAAAGTGTTTTCGGTGCGAAACTCCGGTGCGGAAGTTATCGCTGATTGTGCGGCTTGGACGGGGCCAAGGGGAACGACCGGTTAGGGTCACAATCCGCAATCCTACCCGCCCCCACCTCCGCCCTCGCCCGTTTGACGGCGCGTGTGGTCTCGGCATATGACTAAATGTGACGGTTCTTCGCAAGAAGTGAAAAGGGAACGCGGCGAGGGATTTCCCTTAAATCCGCGGCTGCCCCCGCAACTGTGACCGGCGAGGCCGCGCCATCAGCCACTGAGCCCTTTAGGGCTTCGGGAAGGCGGCGCGATCCAGCGACCCGGAAGCCAGGAGACCTGCCGTCGTCCGTTGCAACGCTAGGCCGCCGGTGGGGCGGTTAAGGAGACGATCATGAACCAGCAAAGCCTTTCAAGCGCGAATCCGCTCGCCCTTTCCGCCGCCCGCGCGGAAGTTCTCAAGGCGGCTTTCGTCGCGCTGTTCCTGGGCGTCGGCCTCGTTTATCTCGTCGGTTTTTCCCATTCCGACACGGCGCACGACGCCGCCCACGATTCGCGCCACTCCCTCTCCTTCCCCTGCCACTAAGCCAAGGGTGATTTCGCGCGTCCTGGCGGTCGGTCTGATCGCCGGGCTTGTCGCGGGGCTTGCGACCGCGGCCCTGCAACAAGTCACCACGACGCCGCTCATCCTCGCGGCGGAAGTTTACGAGTCGGCGCGACACTCTCACGCGGAGCCGCTCGCCGAGGGCTGGAAGCCGGCGGAGGGCGCGCAGCGCATCGCCGCGACCAGCGTCGCGGATGTCGCGACGGCCGCGGGCTATGCGTTGATCTTGCTCGCGATGATGCTCGTCGCCGGCGACACGATCAAACCGCGCCGCGCGCTCGCCTGGGCGGCTTGCGCCTTCGCCGCGACCGGCCTCGCGACGGGACTCGGCCTCGCGCCGCAATTGCCGGGCGCGGCGGAAACGGATTTATTCGCGCGCCAGCTTTGGTGGGTCGGGACCGCCGCCGCCACGGGCGCGGGCCTTTTCGCGCTGCTGCGGCGCGACGAAGCCGTCGCCAAGGTTTTGGGCGCGTCGCTGCTCGCGCTCCCGCATGTTTTGGGCGCGCCGCGACCGGCGGCGCCGGAAAGCGTGGTTCCGGCGGAGCTCGCCGCGCGATTCGCCGCGGCGTCGCTGACGGTGCAAGCGATCATGTGGGCGCTCGCCGCCGCGCTTGTCGGCGTTTTGTGGCGCGAGTTCCAGGCCCGTGACGCGCTAAAGGCAATGAGATGACCGCGAAAATCCCCGCCACCATCGTCACCGGCTTTCTCGGCGCCGGCAAAACCACGCTGATCCGTCATTTGCTGGAGACGACACGGGACCGCCGCCTCGCGCTGGTCATCAACGAATTTGGCGACGTTGGCGTCGACGGCGAGATTTTGCGCGCCTGCGGCGTCGATAATTGCCCCGACGAAAATATCGTCGAACTCGCCAACGGGTGTCTCTGCTGCACCGTCGCCGACGATTTCGCGCCGGCGATCGAGGCGTTGCTGGCGCATGAAAAACGCCCCGACCACATCATCATCGAAACTTCGGGGTTGGCCTTGCCAAAGCCGCTGGTCAAGGCGTTCGACTGGCCGGCGATCCGCTCGCGCCTCACCGTCGATGGCGTCGTCGCCGTCGTCGACGGAAGGGCGGTGGCGGAGGGGCGTTTCGCCGACGATCTCGACGCCATCGCGCGAGAGCGGGCGCAAGACGCGACCATCGACCACGACAATCCGCTCGAAGAGGTCTTCGAGGACCAACTCGCCTGCGCCGATCTCGTCATCCTCAACAAGACCGATCTGCTGAGCGAGGCGGAGGAGGCGGGCGTGCTGGCGACGCTGCGCGCCGGCGCGCCCCGCGCCACGAAGATTCTTCGCGCGCGACAGGGCGCGGTCGACGCGCGCGTGTTGCTTGGCCTCGCCGCCGCCGCCGAGGACGATCTCGCCAATCGCCCGTCTCATCACGATGGCTTGGAGGATCACGACCACGACGATTTCGACAGTTTCGTCATCGAGATCGCGGCCGCGACGGACCCTGCGGCGCTTGTCGCGCGGCTCGCGGAAGTCGCTCTCGCGCATGATGTCTTGCGCATAAAGGGCTTTGTCGAAATCTCCGGCAAGCCGATGCGCCTGCTGGTGCAGGGCGTCGGCGCGCGCTTCCAGCATCATTTCGACCGCGCCTGGAGACCGGATGAGGCGCGCGCGAGCCGTCTCGTGGTGATCGGCCAAAAGGGCCTCGACCGCGGGCGGGTCGCCCGGCAGCTCGCGTCGTCGTAGAGCCATGCATCTCCTCGCCCGCGATCTTCACGGACTCGACGACGCGGGCGCGGCGGTCGATCTCGAACAGACGCCAGCGGATATCGTCTTTCTGTCCTTCTCGGATTCCGAGCTTGGCCTGCTGGCGCGCGTTCACGACGAGGACGCCGCGTCGCGCCCCAGCCTGCGCTGCGCTTCGCTCGCGCAATTGAAACACCCCTTTTCCGTCGATCTTTATCTCGACAAGGTGGCGCGCCATGCGCGTCTTGTCGTGGTCAGGCTCCTCGGCGGAAAGGAATATTGGCCTTACGGCGTCGAACAGCTGGCGGCCTTGTCGCGCGCGCAAGGTTTTACGCTCGCGATCGTGCCTGGCGATGGCTTGGACGATCCGCGTCTGCGCGAGGCCTCGACGCTGGCGCCGCGAGATTGCGCGAGAATCTGGTCCTTCTTCCAGGACGGCGGCGCGGAGAACATGCGCGCCCTGCTCGGCTTCGTCGCCAGCCTTGTCGGCATGCCCGCGCCCTGGCGTGAAAGCGCGCGCATTGAGAGCGCCGGCTATTGCCTCGCGGCGCGACGGACGGCCGGCGCCGACGCCAGGCGCGCGTTGCTGGTCTTTTACCGCTCCCTTTTTCTCGCGGACGATTATGCGCCAATCATCGCGCTCGCCGACGCCCTTTCCGCGCGCGGCGTGGCGGTGGAGGCGGCGTTCGTCCCGAGCCTGAAGGAAAGCGCGAGCGAGGCGTTTCTGCGCGAGGCGATCGGCGCGTTCAAACCCGACGTCATCGTGAACACGACCGCTTTTTCGGCGCGCGGCGCGAAAGGCGCCGTGCTCGATCTCGCCGACGCGCCGGTGTTGCAGGCGGCGCTCGCCACCTCGTCGCGAGAGGCCTGGGCGGCCTCGAAACGCGGCGCCAATGGCGCCGATCTCGCGATGAACATCGTGCTGCCCGAGGTCGACGGCCGTGTCTTCACGCGCGCGATTTCGTTCAAGGCGCCGGCGGGAGCCCTGCTCGCTAGTCAATTCGCGCAGACACGCCATACGCCAGAGCCTTCGCGCATCGCCTTCGTCGCGGAGCTCGCCGCCAATTGGGCCGGGTTGCGCCGCAAGGCGAACCACGAAAAAAGCCTCGCGTTGATTTTATCGGATTACCCCGCGCGGCGCGGACGCGGCGGCTACGCCATCGGGCTCGATACGCAAGCGAGCGTGGAGGCGATTGTCGAAGCGTTGAGCGCCGGAGATTACGACGTCGGCGAAACGGGGCCGCCGCGCGATCTGATGCGCGCGCTCGAGGACAGCCGCCGTTGCGCGCGGCTGCCGCTGGACGAATATCGCCGCCTGTTCGACGAATTGCCGCGGGAATTCGCGAATTCGGTGCGCGAAGCCTGGGGCGAGCCCGGACAAGACTTAGGCTGTCGCGACGACGCCTTTCACTTCTCCTGCTTCGAGTTGGGCAAGCTCGTCATCGCGTTGCAGCCGGATCGCGGCGCGAGGGCCGAGCGGCGCGAGACCTATCACGACGCCGACGCGCCGCCGCGCCACGGCTATGTCGCCTTCTATCTGTGGCTGCGCCATCGGCGCGCCATCGACGCGCTAATTCACCTGGGAACGCATGGCACGCTCGAATGGCTGCCGGGAAAATCGGCGATGCTCGGCGAGGACTGCGCGCCGGAGGCGGTGCTTGGTCCAACGCCGCTGATCTATCCCTTCATCGTCAACGACCCCGGCGAGGCCGCGCAGGCCAAGCGACGCGCCTGCGCTGTCACCATCGGCCATCTGACGCCGCCGCTGGAGCAGGCGCAACTTTACGACGACGCCGCGCGCATCGAACAAATGCTCGACGAATACGCCAATGCGGCGGCTCTCGATCCGCGCCGGGCGAAGCTCGTCGCGGGCGCCATCATGGACGAGGCCGAACGCACCGGCCTTGGCGCGGAATGCGGCGTTACGCGCGGCGCCGACGCGCTGTCGAAGCTCGACGCATGGCTGTGCGACATGAAGGAAATGCGCATCGGCGACGGCCTGCATGTTTTTGGCCGCGCGCGGGACGGCGACGCCATGCGCGAGGCTTGCGCCAAGGCGGAGATGTCGGCCTTGCTGCGCGCGCTGGATGGCCGCTTCATCGAGCCCGGCCCTGCCGGCGCGCCCTCGCGTGGGCGCGTCGACGTGCTGCCGACCGGGCGCAATCTTTTTTGCATCGATCCGCGTCATGTTCCAACGCGCGTCGCCCATGACATCGGCCGCCGCGCCGCTTCCGAGGTGATGACGCGCCACGCGCAGGAGCATGGCGACTGGCCGCGCGCGATCATGCTGGACCTTTGGGGCAGCGCGACGATCCGCACTGGCGGCGAGGATTTCGCGCAAGCTCTCGCGCTGCTGGGCGTCATCCCCCTGTGGGACAACGCCACCGCGCGGGTGATCGGTTTCGAGATCGAGCCAATGGCCAAGCGCGATTTTCCGCGCGTGGATGTCACGCTACATATCTCGGGATTGTTCCGAGACATGTTTCCGGGTCTGATCGCGCTCTTTCACGACGCCGCGAGCGCCGTCGCGGCGCTGGAGGAAGAGGCGGACGCCAATCCACTGACGCAATTTCGCGACGGGCCGCTCGACCGAATTTTCGGCGCCGCGCCGGGCGCTTATGGACTCGGCCTCGGCGAAAGGATTTCACGCGGCTGCTGGACGACGCGAGAGGATTTGGGCGCGGCGTTTCTCGACGCGGGCGGTCACGCCTATGATCGCGCCGGCGAAAGCGCGCCCGCGCGCGAAAATTTTGCCGCGCGCGTCGCCGGCGCCGACGCGCTGGTCCATGCGCAGGACATGGCGGAGGTGGATGTGCTCGCGGGCCCCGCCTTCGCGGAATTCGAAGGGGGTTTCGCCGCCGCCAATCGCGCGCTTGGCGGCGCGGCGGCGCTCGTGCATCTCGACGCGACGCGGCCCGCGAATTTGCACGCGCGCTCTTTGCAAGACGAAATCGCGCGCGTCTTGCGCGCCCGCGTCGCCAATCCCCGCTGGCTGGAAGGTCAGATGCGCCACGGCCATCGCGGCGCAAGCGAGATCGCCGAGGCGATCGACAATCTATTCGCCTTCGCCGCGCTGGGGGACTTCGTGACCGACGCGCAATTCGATCTCGCTTTCGCCGCGACGATTGGCGACGAAAGCGTGCGGGAGTTTATCCTGGCCGAAAATCCGCGCGCCCATGAGGCCATCGCGCGGGCCTTCAACGAGGCTCTCACGCGCGGTCTGTGGCGAAGCCGGCGCAACAGCGTCCATGTTCTAAGCGAGGTCGTCGATGCGCGGCGCGCCTGAAATCAAGGGATGGTGTCCCGGCGCCTTGACGCCGATGGAAAGCGGCGACGGCCTATTGATGCGCGCCAAAGTCGTCGGCTCGAAGCTGAGCTTGGCGCAAGCGAGCGAAATCGCCGCGATCGCGCTCGGCTGCGGCAACGGCCGGATCGATCTCTCGCAGCGCGCGCAACTGCAAGTTCGAGGCGTCAGCCAGAAATCGCTCGCCGAGGCGCAAGCGCGCCTCAAATCCATCGGATTGCTCGCGCGGGACGCGACGACCGAAAGCCGGCTCAACATCGTCGCCTCTCCGCTCGCGGGCTCTGCTTCTTTCGACGCCAATGAAATCGCCGCGCTGCTCGCGCGAGCCATCGCCGAAGATCAAGCCTTGAAAGCGCTGCCGGGCAAATTCCTGTTTCTCGTCGACGACGGTTCCGCGCCCGGCCTTCGCGATGTCGGCGCCGATATTCGACTCGAGGCGCATGGCGCGCAATTCGCGGTTGTCCTGGACGGCGCGCGCGACCGAGCCATAATCGCGCTGCCGGCGGCGGCGATCGACGCCGCGGTCGCCCTGGCGCGCGCCTTCATCGACTTGCGCGCCGGGCGGGCGTTCGAATTGCGCCGGATGCGCGCCTTGGTCGAGGCGATGAGCGCGGAGCCGTTGCTGCGCGCCTCGGGACTCACTTCCGAACCGTACAGCTCGACCTCTCGCCAAGGCGCGCCGTTCGATTTACTCGGCGGGCGACAGATCGGCGAAAATTTCTTCGCCGGTTTCGCCGCGCCATTCGGGCGATTTCTCGCGCGAGACTTCGCTGATCTCGCCGAGGCCGCCTCGGAAGAAGGCGCGAAGGAGTTGCGGCTGACGCCCTGGCGCGCGATCTTGGCGCCAACGCGATCGCTCGAACAAGCCGCGCGCATCGTCGAGGCGGCGCGGGCGCTCGGGTTCGTTGTCGACCCCGGCGACGCCCGTCTCGCCATCGCCGCCTGTCCCGGCGCGCCCGAATGTTCGCAGGCGAAGGGGCCGACGCGAATTGGCCTCGACGCCATCGCCAATGTCGCCAGAGCACTGTCGCCAGACGGTATCGGCGTGCATGTGTCGGGCTGCGCCAAGGGCTGCGCCAAGCCTTCGGCGACGCCGGTGACGCTCGTCGCCAATGACGGGTTTTTCGATCTCATCCATAACGGCGCGGCGAGCGACGCGCCGGCCGCTACGGGTTTGACGCTCGCCGAAATCGCCGATGTCGTCGCGCGGAGTGGAATGACGGAGGCGTCATGTCCGGGAGGATAGACTATATTCGCGACGGCGCCGCGATCTACGCGCGCTCCTTCGCGACCATTCGCGCCGAGGCGCGGCTTTCGCGCTTTTCGCCGGCGGAGGAGCGCGTCGCCGTGCGCGTCATCCACGCCTGCGGCATGGTCGAAGTCGCCGATGACATCATCTTCTCGCCCGGCGCGGCCGAGGCGGCGAGCATGGCGCTGCGCGCTGGCGCGCCGATCCTATGCGACGCGAACATGGTCGCGCATGGCGTCACGCGCGCGCGTCTGCCGGCGAACAACGAGGTGATCTGCATGCTCGCCGACCCGCGCGTCGTCGCCCTCGCCAGGGATATCGGCAATACGCGCAGCGCCGCCGCTCTGGAGCTTTGGCGCGATCGACTGGAGGGCGCCGTCGTGGCCATAGGCAATGCGCCGACGGCGCTGTTTCGACTGCTCGAAATGCTCGACGCCGGCGCGCCGAGGCCCGCCGCCGTGATCGGCATGCCCGTCGGTTTTGTCGGCGCGGCGGAATCCAAGGAACTGCTGTGCATCGATGGCCGCGTTCCTTTTATCGTGGTCGCCGGGAGAAAGGGCGGAAGCGCCATGGCGGCGGCGGCGATCAACGCGCTGGCGAGCGAAAAGGAATGAACGCGACGCCAAGCAACGCGGGCGCGCTATATGGCGTCGGGCTTGGGCCCGGCGACCCCGAGCTCGTCACGGTGAAGGCCGCGCGCATAATCGGCGACGCGCCGGTCGTCGCTTATTTCGCCAAGCTCGGACGCGAGAGCCATGCGCGAAAAATCGCGGGGCGTTATTTTCGTCCCGGCCGCGAGGAACTGTTGCTGTCCTATCCGATGACGACCGAACGGCCTTTCGATCAGCCCGAATATATCGCCGCCTTGGCGGCGTTTTATGAAGAGAGCGCGGAGCGACTCGCTGTCATTCTCTCGCAAGGACGCGACGTCGCGCTGCTGTGCGAAGGCGATCCTATGTTTTACGGCTCCTTCATGCATATTTTCGTGCGATTGAAGACGCGGTTTCGCACCGAGATTTGCCCGGGCGTGTCCGGCATGTCCGGCTGTTTCGCCGCGGCGCGCCAGCCGATGACCTGGGGCGACGACGTGCTGACGGTCGTTCCGGCGACGCTCGACGAGGAGACGCTGACGCAACGTCTCGCCGGGGCCGACGCGGCTGTCGTGATGAAGCTCGGGGGCAATTTCGCCAAGCTGCGCCGGGTGCTCGCGCGCCTCAAGCTGATCGACCGCGCGATCTATGTCGAGCGCGGCACGATGGCGGACGAAAAAATCATGGCCTTCGGCGAGAAGCTCGACGACGACGCGCCTTATTTCTCGATGGTGCTGGCGCCGGGCGCGGGACGGCGGCCATGACGGCGCGCGAAGGCCGGCTCTATGTCGTCGGGCTCGGCCCCGGCGACGCGGGCTATCTGACGCGCGACGCCGACGCCGCGCTGGAGGAGGCGCAAGATATTATCGGTTACGCGCCCTATGTCGCGCGCGTGCCCGAGCGCCGCGGCCAGACGCGGCTCGCCAGCGACAATCGCGTCGAACTGGATCGCGCCCGCGAGGCGCTGTCGCGCGCGGCGGAAGGGCGCGTCGTCGCCGTCGTGTCGGGCGGCGATCCCGGCGTTTTCGCGATGGCGTCCGCCGTCTTCGAGGCGGTCGAGCAAGGCGAGCCGGCCTGGCGCGATCTCGACATTCGCGTGCTGCCGGGCGTCTCCGCGATGCAGGCGGCGGCGGCGCGGCTCGGCGCGCCGCTGGGTCATGACTTTTGCGTCATTTCGCTGTCCGACAATCTCAAGCCCTGGGATGTAATCGCCGCGCGTCTCGAACACGCGGCGCGCGGCGATTTCGTCATCGCGTTATACAACCCGGCCTCGCGCGCGCGGCCGCGACGCATTCACGACGCTTTCGCGATTTTGCGCGGCCTGCTCGGGCCGGAAACCGTTGTCATCTTCGCTAAGTCGGTCGGACGCGCGGAAGAGAATATTTTGGTGACGCGGCTCGAAGAGGCTGATCCGACCCAGGTCGATATGTCGACCCTGGTCATCATCGGCGCGCGCGGGACACGGGTGATCGCGCGCGCGGCGGCGTTTCCCTTCGTCTATACGTCGCGGAAGGCGCCATGAATCAATCGGCGAAGAATCAATCGGCGCGAAAATCTCGCGAGCGCTGGCTATCCTTGATCGGCCTTGGCGAGGACGGCGCGTTGTCGCCCGCAGCGCGCGCGCTGATCGAAGATGCGACGCTGATCGTCGGCGGCGCGCGTCACCTCGCGCTGATCGGCGCGACCACGTCCCCGCAAATGCATTGGCCTTCGCCGCTGACCAAGGCGATGGACGATATTTTAGCGCGGCGCGGCGAACCGACCGTCGTGCTGGCTTCCGGCGATCCGTTTTTTTACGGCGTCGGCGAATTGATCGCGCGGCATGTGGCGCGCGAGGAAATTTTTTGTCTGCCCTGTCCGTCGGCTTTCGCGCTCGCCGCGTCGCGCCTCTGCTGGAGCCAGCAGGATTGCGCGCTGCTGTCGCTGCATGGGCGCGCCTTTGAGCGCATCACGCCGCATCTGCAGCCGGGGCGGAGATTGCTGGTTCTCTCCTGGGACGAGACGACGCCCGGCCGCGTCGCCGCGCATCTCTCTAAGCTGGGCTTTGGCGATTCGCGTCTGCATGTGCTCGAAAATCTTGGCGGACCGCGCGAGCGCCTTCGCTCGGCGCGCGCCGCGGGTTTCTCTCTCGCCGACATTGGGCCGCTGAACACGCTGGCCGTCGAACTGGAGGCTTCGCCGGGAGCGCGCGTCATTCCGCTGACGCCGGGTCTGCCGGACGAGTGGTTCGAGCATGACGGGCAGATCACCAAGCGCGACATTCGCGCGGTGACGCTCGCCGCGCTCGCGCCGCGCAAGGGCGAGCTGCTATGGGATATTGGCGCGGGCTCCGGCTCCATCGGCATTGAATGGATGCTGGCCGACGCCGCCAACCGCGCCATCGCCATCGAACGCGCCCCCGCGCGGGCGGCGCGCATCGCGCGCAACGCCTTGACCCTCGGCGTTCCCGGGCTCGACATTATCGCCGCGCGCGCGCCGGACGGGCTCGCTGGCCTCGCGCCGCCCGACGCGATCTTCATCGGCGGCGGCGCCGATGCGCCTCTTCTGGACGCCGTCTGGGAGGCGCTGCCGCGTCATGGCCGTCTCGTCGTCAACGCCGTGACGCTGCAAACACAGTCGCTGCTCAGCCAAGCTTTCGCGGCGCGCGGCGGCGAGTTGACGCATATCCAAATCGCCAAGGCCCGCCCGGTGGGGCGTTTTCATGCGCTGGATCCGGCGATGCCAGTATTGCAATGGCGCGCGGTGAAGCCGTGAGCGCGCGTTACGCCATCGGCATAGGCGCGCGCAAGGAGATCGACGCGCGAGAACTGGCGGGTTTGGTGCGCGAGGTCGCGGCGCGACACGGTGTCGATCTCAAAGCCTCGACGCTCGCGACGCTGCAGGCGCGCGAGGACGAGCGCGGCCTTCGCGACGCCGCGCGATTGCTCGACATGCGCGTCGTCTTTCTGCCGCTCGAAAATTTGCGCGCGCGCGACAAGGATGTGCTGACCCGCTCCGCTCGCGTCGAAGAAATGTTTAGCGTGGGCAGCGTGGCGGAGGCGGCGGCGCTCGCGGGGGCTGGCGCGGGCAGCATTTTGCTCGCGCCGCGCGTCGCGACGACGCGGCTCGCCTGCGCCATCGCCCGCGCGAACGAGGGAGGCGAAGGCCCATGACCGTGCATTTCATCGGGGCCGGCCCCGGCGCCGCCGATCTCCTCACGCTGCGCGGACGCGATCTCATCGCGCGATGCCCGGTCTGTCTCTACGCGGGGTCGCTGGTGCCGGTCGGCGTGTTGCGACATTGCCCGCCAAACGCGCGCGTCGTCGACACCGCGCCGCTGTCGCTCGACGCGATCATCGCGGAAATGCAAGCGGCTGAAGACGCCGGCCTCGACGTCGCGCGCCTGCATTCGGGCGACCTGTCGATCTGGAGCGCGGTGGGCGAGCAGACGCGTCGGCTGGAGCGGCTGAAAATTCCGTTCACCTTGACGCCGGGCGTGCCCTCCTTCGCCGCCGCCGCCGCGGCGCTCGGGCGCGAACTGACCTTGCCGGAGGTCGCGCAATCGCTGGTGCTGACACGCACGAGCGGGCGCGCCTCGGCGATGCCGCCAAACGAAACCCTGAGCGCTTTCGCCGCGACAGGCGCCACCATGGCGATACATTTGTCGATCCACGCCCTCGCCCGCGTCGTCGGCGAGCTGACGCCCTTTTATGGCGACGAATGCCCGATCGCGCTGGTCTATCGCGCCTCCTGGCCCGACGAGCGCGTCATCAGCGGCACGCTCGCGACCATCGAGCAACTCGCGGGCGAGGCGCCGATGGAGCGCACGGCGCTGATTCTTGTCGGCCCCGCGCTCGGCGCGCGGGATTTTCGCGAGAGCGCGCTCTACGACGCGGCTTACGACCGGCGCTTTCGTCCGCGCGGCGGCGGAGAGCCGGCGTGACCGCCCCTGGTCTTTTAATCGCCGCCGTGCGCTCGGGCAGCGGCAAGACGACGCTGGCGCTCGGCCTGATGCGCGCCTTGGCGCGGCGCGGGATCCGCGTCGGCGCCGCCAAATGCGGGCCCGATTATATCGACCCCGCCTTTCATAAAGCGGCGACGGGCCGGGAGAGCCTCAATCTCGACAGCTGGACGATGGACGAAGGCCTGATCGCGCGTCTCGCCGCGCGGGCCGCCTCGGACTCCGACATCGTGATCGCGGAGGCGTCCATGGGCCTCTTCGACGGAGCCCCGAACACGCTTGGCCGCACCGGCGCTTCCGCCGACATCGCCGCCGCGACCGGCTGGCCGGTCGTGGTGCTTCACGATGTTTCGGGACAAGCGCAGACGGCGGCGGCGGTTTTGCGCGGCGTCGCCGCCCATGACGCGCGCGTGAAAATCGCGGGCGTGGTGTTGAACAAGGTCGGTTCGGAACGCCATCGCCGGCTGGCCGGCGAGGCGATCGAGGCGCTTGGCCTCCCGGTGTTCGGCGCCCTGCCGCGCGACGCGGGCGTGATCTTGCCGGAACGCCATCTCGGGCTGGTGCAGGCGCGCGAGACCGAGGGGTTGGACAAAATACTGGACGCCCTGGCCGATAGGGTGGAAGCGCATGTCGATCTGGGCGCGCTATGCGCCCGCGCGGGCGGCGCGGAATTGGCGGCGCGAATGGAGCCCATCGCGGGCTTGGAGCCGCCGGGCCAACGCATCGCCGTGGCGCGAGACGACGCCTTTTCCTTCTTTTACCCGCATCTTGCATTGAGTTGGCGGGAAGCGGGGGCGGAGCTCAAGTTTTTCTCGCCGCTCGCCGACGAGCCGCCGCCGGCGGATTGCGACCTATGCTGGCTGCCCGGCGGCTATCCCGAATTGCACGCGGGCCGCATCGCCAACGCGGCCGAGTTTCTTGACGGCCTGCGGCGCTTCGCTGAAAGCCGGCCGGTGCATGGCGAGTGCGGCGGCTATATGACGCTCGGGCGCGCGCTGACTGACGCCGATGGCCAAGTTCACGCGATGGCGGGGTTGTTGCGGCTGGAGACGAGCTTTTCGCAGCGCAAACTGAATCTCGGCTATCGCGACGCCGCGCTCGCTGCGGATCACTGTCTGGGGCGGGCCGGGAAGCGACTTCGCGGTCACGAGTTCCATTACGCGACGGTGTTGCGCGAGGAAGGCGCATGTTTCGCGATGGTTCGCGACGCTTATGACGAAACGAAGCGGCCTTGCGGCTTGCGCGCGGGCGGCGTTTCCGGCTCGTTTTTTCACGTGATGGCATAAAAAAAGGGGCCGCCGGAAGACCAGCGGCCCAAGTCAAGGGAGGAAACGCCCAAGGAGGGCTACGAAGCAAGAGCAATCTCGCTGCGATGCACTCTTTATAATGCTGCATCGCACAACAGTCAAGGTTTTTTTTGAGTTTGGTCGCCTCGGGGCCGCGACTAAGCGTCGCCAATTAAATTCTCTATTTCTAACAAGTGTTTGTAAATAAGACTGTGACGCCCGAAGCGACGGTTATGCCCGACGGCGGCCGGATTGACAAGAGTCAAATTTGCGAAAAATCAAGCGGCCCGCCAATTCATGCGGAGCGCGTCCTCGAATCGACGAACGCGCGGCTCGGCGCCGACAGCGGACGCGGCCATTGTCGCTACAGGGCTTTGCACGGCGCGCGCGCGTGGTCTAAAACGCTCGTCAACGTATTTCCGCCGCGTTGGACGCCGGTTCGGGCGAGGGAAAAATTCGAAGACTGTAGTATTGGCGCCGCTTCTGTCGCACCGGACGGGAAAGCGCCCCACGCCAAGCCGAGGAACCGATGGCCGCCATTCCCGACTTCACCAAGATTCCCTTCGCTCCCGCGAACGCGAAGCCCTCGGCGTCGGAGCCGCGCCACTGGTTGACGCCCGAGGGCGTCGAGGTGAAGAATCTCTATGGTCCCGCGGACATCGACGGCCTCGGCTTCGTCGATTCCTATCCGGGCGTCGCGCCTTTCGTGCGCGGCCCCTATCCCACCATGTATGTCGCCCAGCCCTGGACGATCCGCCAATACGCCGGCTTTTCCACGGCCGAGGACTCCAACGCCTTCTATCGCCGCAATCTCGCGGCGGGTCAGAAGGGCCTCTCCATCGCTTTCGATCTCGCGACGCATCGCGGCTACGACTCGGATCATCCTCGCGTTTCCGGCGACGTTGGCATGGCCGGAGTCGCCATCGACTCGATCTACGACATGCGCACGCTGTTCGACGGCATTCCGCTCGATCAAATGAGCGTGTCGATGACCATGAACGGCGCGGTGCTGCCCGTGCTGGCTCTGTTCATCGTCGCGGCGGAGGAGCAGGGCGTCTCGGCCGACAAGCTCACCGGCACGATTCAGAATGACATCCTTAAAGAATTCATGGTGCGCAACACTTATATTTATCCGCCATTTCCGTCGATGCGCATCGTCTCGGACATTTTCGCCTACACCAGCAAGAATATGCCGAAGTTCAACTCGATTTCGATCTCCGGCTATCACATGCAGGAGGCGGGCGCGTCAGCCGATCTCGAACTCGGCTACACGCTGGCCGATGGCGTCGAATATGTGCGCGCCGGCATGGAGGCTGGGCTCGACATCGACGCCTTCGCTCCGAGACTGTCGTTCTTTTTCGCCATAGGCATGAATTTCTTCATGGAGGTCGCCAAGCTGCGCGCCGCGCGGCTGCTCTGGGCGCGACTGATGAAAGACCTCGGCGCGAAATCGGAAAAGAGCCTGACGTTGCGCACACATTGTCAGACTTCCGGCTGGTCGTTGACCGCGCAAGACGTTTACGTCAACGCCATCCGCACCAGCATCGAGGCGATGGCGGCGACGCAGGGCCACACGCAGTCGCTGCACACCAACGCGCTCGACGAGGCGCTGGCGCTGCCGACCGACTTCTCCGCGCGCATCGCGCGCAACACGCAGATCGTGTTGCAGCAGGAAAGCGGCACGACGCGCATCATCGATCCCTGGGGCGGCTCCTTTTATGTCGAGCGGCTGACCGCCGAACTCGCCAAGCGCGCCTTTGAGCACATCGAGGAAGTCGAAAAGCTCGGCGGCATGGCCAAGGCCATCGCGCTCGGCGTGCCTAAGCAGCGCATCGAGGAAGCCGCCGCCAAGACGCAGGCGCGCATCGACACCGGCCAGCAAGTGGTGGTCGGCGTCAACAAATACCATCCCGAAAACGACGTGGCGCCCGATGTGCTGAAAGTGGATAATTCCGCCGTCCGCGCCGCGCAGTTGGAGAAGCTGAAACGCCTGCGCGCCGAACGCGATGAAGCGAAGACGCAAGCAACGCTCGACGCGCTGACGGAAGGCGCGACTTCCGGCGCGAATTTGCTTGATCTCGCGGTGAAGGCGGCGCGGGCGAAGGCGAGCGTCGGCGAGATTTCCTTCGCGCTGGAGAAAGTTTTCACCCGCCATCAGCCCAAGGCCAATGTCATCTCCGGCATATACGCGCGAGAGGCGGGAGAAAGCCCCGCCATCGTCCGCGTGCGCTCCATGACGGCGGCCTTCGAGGAAAACGATCGCCGCAAGCCGCGGATCCTCGTCGCCAAGCTCGGCCAGGACGGGCACGACCGCGGCCAGAAGGTGATCGCCTCGGCCTTCGCCGATCTCGGTTTCGATGTGGTGATCGGCGATCTTTTCGCGACGCCCGACGAGGTAGCCAAGAAGGCCGCCGACGAGAATGTTCACGTCGTCGGCGTGAGCTCGTTGACGGCTGGCCATCTCGCGCTCACGCCGCAGTTGCGCGACGCGCTGAAACGCCAGGGACGCGAGGATGTCATGATGGTGGTGGGCGGGGTCATCCCCAAGCAGGACTTCCAGCAGCTCTATGATTCGGGCGCCAGCGCCATTTTCCCGCCGGGCACCAATATTCCCCAAGCCGCGGAGCAATTGCTGCACGAGTTGAACATTCGCCTCGGCTATGCGCAGCGCGAGGCGAAACCGGCGCGGGCGGCGAGCTGAACCCAAGGAGTTCGAGGTTCGCGAATTGTGGACCCACGCTCCTCGCCGTCGCGAGAGCCGAAAGCAAAAGCGCCTTCTCCCGGGGCGGTCGCGAGGAGAAGGCGGATCGACCGTTTCCGGCCGAAAATCCTGCTTGGTCTTAACGGACCGGCCCACATTCCCAACGCGTCACATGGCTGCTCACGCCATAGCCCTCGTCGGTCGCCACTTCCACTTCCCGGCATGCCGCCCTGGAGGCGACATCGCCATGCGACGTCTGCTGTTGCGAAGAGGCGTCAACTGTTTTCGTCGCATCCGACTGCGTTGACGCCAATGACGAGTCGAGCGCGCGCACGGAAAAATCGCCGATAGACAGCACAAGAATCGTCGTCAAGGCGAAAAACACATTCTTCATGAGCGAATGACTCGCGATTGGCGTGAAACTCAAGGGGACCGCGCCGCGTTTACGCGACGCGCGCTTCCGACGGCGACGCCGAATTGTAGTTGATGAAACGTGGCCTTCACAAGAAGAATTTGTCGCAAATGCTGGGAAAACCGCCCCCAGGAAGGCAATCCGAGAGCGAAAACGAAAATCGTCATCGGCTCAAGAACATAACGAACGGATCCGTCGGACGATCGATATTTGGGTTTTCGCGCCGCCCGCGGCCGGGAGAACTTCCGGAGAACATTGGTCGGCACGGCGCGGTCGGGCGGCTGGCTTTCACATGGGTTTCGAGGCGAGTTCCGAAACGCTCTCGCGCCTGGAGCGTTTTTGTTTCGACGCGTTTTCCTAACGCGAACCGGTCTCCACTTCGCTTGAAAACGCTAGGCGTAGTCGCGGCGCAATTGCGCCTTCCATTCGATAGGAGGATCGACTCTTTTCCCGTCGGCGGAAGGTTCGTGGTCGTCCCGCCTCATAACCCTCGCCAAAATGCGCCGAAACATCCCTCTCGAGTCACGCGTCGCGAACACGTGATCCGCGCCCTGCACTATCTCTATCTCCAATCCCTTGGGCAAACGGGCCATATTGGTCGCGACCATATGTTGCGCGAAGATTTCCCTCGCGGAATCCGAGGCGCCAAGAACGAGAAGAGTTCGACAACCGCGCTCGCCGAGCGCGGACAATTCGCTTTCGAGCCTGGGCCTCGGGTCGAAGAGCTTCGAGAGCCGCGAGAATTGCGAAACCAAGGCTTTTTTGCCTCGCGCGGCCATTTCCCGAAGGATCGACAGCAGGGCGCCGAGGTCCACTTGTCCCTCGACGACGCGTCGCCAAGCGTCGACGCTCAGCGCCTTCCCAAGATAGGTTGAAGTGGAGCCGAACGTGCCCTGTCGCGGATCGGCGAGCTGTTCGCTCGACAGAGGAAGCCAGAATTGTGGATTGACGAGCAGAAGTCGTTTGATGCGAACGTCCTTCAAGGCCGAGCGGAACGCGAGAAACGCGCCGCTGCAGACGCCGGCCACGCCGATGTCGTCGAACCCCATGGCCTCCAACGCGTCGATGGCCCGCGAAACATCCACGGCGCGCTCTTCGTGATGAATGACGGCGAGCGGTCCTTCCGGCAACCAATCCGAATCGCCGATGCCCAAGCAATCCATCCTCAAGGTCGCATGGCCCTGCCCCGCGAGAAAGCGGGCATGTTCGACAATGGTGCGTCCGGATCCGATGTGATGATTGGCGCCCGTGTTCAGAAATATCATGGCTGGGCGTCCGCGCTCTTTTGTCTCGGTCCTCGGACGGCAAAGGACGCCAACCAGCCTATCCGGCGCACCGAAACGGAGAACGGATTCCACGAAGTCGTCCGTTTCGATTCCACCCGTGGCGGCGACCGCGCGGGCTTGTCCTTCCCGGGCGCCCTCTCGCGCCCAGTCGACAATGGATTGGATATCCTCCAGCGGAGCCGGAGTCGGAATGGTCGACGGGCGCCACGCGCCCACCTCGGACAATTCCGAACGCGCGACCGCGCAGCCAAGCGATTTCAGCTTTTCCGCGAATGCGTCATAGCGGCTCGACCCGGGTTCCCCGACGATGAGAATCCGCCGCGCGGGCGGTCGCGCGACAGACTGGAGATCGACCTTCATGATCGCATCGATGGCGTCGCGATCGAACTCGAAGCCTTCGATCGAAATGCAGTCGGCGCCGAAGTCCTCGATGGTGTTGGCGCCGCCCCGCGCGGCGATGACCTTCGCCAGCGCTTTTTGTTCGAGCAAGAACGACTTCCCGCGAAGGACCGGCGTAACAAGCGCGAGACTGTCGACGGCGTTGTCCGCGAGCGCCGCCTCCAGCGCGAAGGCCGCTCCGAGCCTCAGCCCGATCAGCGCGATTTCGCTCACGCCGGTTTGTTCCCGCAGGAGTTCCGCCGCTTGGCGAATCGACCGGATCGAGGCTTCCGTCGCGCCGGGACCGCCGGCGTCGCCTAGCGAATCGCCGCACCCGGGATAGTCGAATCGGAGCGTCGGCAAATTCCCGGCGGCGAGACGATACGCGAGCACGCGCCAACTCTGGTGGGTTCCGAGCGCCTCATAGCCCGAAGCCGCGCATAGCACGACGCCGCGAGCGCCGCCGGCCGCTTGATGCAACCATCCAAAACAGCCTCCAAAAGCGACGGGCGTCATTTTGATCAACGTGTCCTCCCTCGGAACTCTATGCTCGACTCAGCAGCGCCGCGGCTCATTCAAACCGCGCGACCCTGAACCGAGATGGCTCGGCTGTCTCGATTTGAGACAACGCCGTCGCTCTGAGAAAGCCGTAGGAAAAAACATGCCGGCGACGCCGCGACCGCGCTAGCGGTGGAAATCTGACGCTTGGCGCCCGCGAAATGGGGATGTCGCGAGCGGTCGCCGTTGGACTGGTTTTGACCCAAAGCCGCCTCGGCGCGCGTGATTTAGGCCAACCGCTTGGAGGATCGACGCGTCCCGTAAAACAAGGCTCCGCGCCGACACTCCGTCTTGCCGCCATAGTCGATCAAAGATTGATCCGTGACGAACCTCAAGAAAGTTGATCAAGATCGCCGCGAAAGTCGTGAGCCACGGGCGCTACGTCGCCTTCCAGATGGTGAAGGTCGCGATTCCGCGAAATCTGTTCGCCGATATCCCGCGGATGATCTCGGAATTGCGACCGCCGCCAGTCACGTCGACCGCGTGAGCCGTTCGTGTGTCGCGCGTTCGAGCCAAACTTACGGGAGTAGCGTGTCGCGATGACGGAAAACGCAACATTCTCGGGCGCAGGGCGCGGCGACCTTCCGCCCAGACGCCCATCGACGAGGCGGTTTGGCGAACCCGGCTTGTCAAAAACCACCAGTCGGCGCAGATTTGGCTCGAAACCAAAGGCCATCTCGCGAATGCCGGTTTAAATAACGAATTCTCGCAGCCCGCGCTTTGCAAAAAGGAGAATGGCATGACGGGATTGGGAGCCTTCACGAGGCGGCGGATTCTTCGGCTTGTTTATGCAATGGGGTTTTTCTCCGCCGGCTCGCGGCAGGGAATGGGCGAAGGCGCGCCGTCAGCAGCGGGTGGCGGGCAATCTTCGTCCGGCGAGTGCGGTTTTTATCCGGAAATTGATGAACTCGATTGCCGTCTCTTTGCATTGCAAGGCGACCGCATGGGCGAGGCGAGGCGGCTTCACGCACTGCAGGCGATGAAGCAATATCTGACCCGGCAAAAGGAGGCTTTTCTCGGCTTTCAGGTCAATCAGTCGCTGTCGTATGCGCGCGACCTGTCGTTCCTTCTTGATATGCACGCCAACAACGTCGGCGATCCTTTTGAAAACTCGAATATGACGCTCAACACAAAAGCCATGGAGCGCGCCGTATTGGATTATTTCGCGGCGCTGTGGCGCGCGGCTCCGCCTGGCGCCAGCAACGCCGACATAGCTTCGTCCTATTGGGGCTATGTCTTGAGCATGGGCAGCACCGAAGGAAATCTCTTCGGCCTTTACACCGCCCGCGACTATCTTGCGGGACGCGGGCTGTTCAGGGAGCCCGACGGACAAATCGCCTGCGAAGCGGCGCGCACGCCGCAAGGCCAGCCCAACGCCTACCGGCCCGTCGCCTTCTTTTCGGAAGACACGCATTATTCGATCGTGAAGGCGCTGCGCACGCTGGCGATCGACAGTTTTCACGAGCTTGGCGAGTCCCGCTATCCCGGCCAATGCCCGTTCAATGGCGGCCGCTGGCCGCCAACCGCGCCGTCGCAGGGCGGCGATCGGGGGCCGGGCGCGATCGATATAGAAAAACTCGGCGCATTGGTCGCCTTCTTTGCGGAGAAGGGCCATCCGATCATCGTAGTTTTAAACTATGGGACGACTTTCAAGGGCGCCTATGACGATGCCGGCGCGGTGGGAGACGCGCTGGAGCCGATCCTGAAAAAGCACGGGCTCATCGAACGTCAGGTTCAATATGACTCGGGACGTTGCGACTTGCGCCGGGGCTATTGGATTCACGTCGATGCAGCGCTTGGCGGCGCCTATATGCCATTTCTGAAAATGGCGAAGGCCAAGGGATTGATCGGCGACGCAGGCCCGGATTTCGACTTTGCGCTGCCGCATGTTCACTCGATCACCATGAGCGGCCACAAATGGCTGGGCGCGCCGGTTCCCTGCGGCGTCTATATGATGCGGCGCAAGGATCAGCTCATGCCGCCGGACGATCCGGAATATATCGGCGCGCATGACACGACCTTCGCAGGCTCGCGCAGCGCGCTCGCGCCGGGGATCCTGTGGAGCTGTCTCGCCCGCGCCTCGCATGAAGACTTGATGCACAAGGCGATCAGCAACGAGGACATCGCCGCCTATGCTTTCGAGAGACTCTCGGCTTTAGACCTTCAGATGGGCGGCGGGCTTTGGGTCGAACGGACGCCCTTGTCGCTCGCGGTCCGCTTCCGGGCGCCGAGCGAAGCGATCATCAGACGCCATAGCCTATCGGTGACGACGCTGACCGTCGATGGAGAGAAACGGACTTATGCGCATATCTATGTCATGGATCATGTGACGAAGGCGCTGATCGACCGGCTCGTCGAGGAGGTTGCACAGGATCGCGCCTATCAAGGCAAATAACGGCAAAGATCGCCAGGACAGCGCCAATCTTCCATCCGGCTCCCAATCGACGCTTGCGAAGAATATGCCGCTTTCACGATCCAGCGCCTTGCGCGGCCATTCGGCGTCGGCGCGTGAAGACCCGCGCCAGTCGCAGGCGGCGGATCCGGAGAGGCGTGATGTGGAGCGCGTTGAGCTTCCCTCTCGCCTGGTCAATATGGGTTGAAATCGGCGAAATTGGCCGCGTAAGAATTGGGTGGATTGCTAACGGCGTGAGAGGCCGCGATCACCTCGGTGTTTTTGGCCTTGCGCGTCCATCCGGGGAATCCCGGCTTAGATGTCTCCTTGTGGCGCATTGCCGACCCGGGCATCCTCCTCGCTCAAAGACTAAAGCGGGATCCCAAGTGTCAGATTTCAACCACTAGGACCCGCGCCGGGAAAATCGCCAATCCGGCCGCGCCGCTTTGATCAGCATTACTTCCGCGAGCGACTGCGGCGTAATGAGACCCTTGAAGACTCCGTCCGCGCCGACGACGCCGACCACCGAGGCCTCGTTCAGCTTCTCCAGCGCCTTGTCGAGCGTTTCGGCTGGATCGATTGTCGCGATTTCGCCATGGGCGAAGGGCGCCACCCGCGCGCCCGCTTCGCCGGCCTTAATCGCCTCCACGATATCGGCGCGGGACATCACGCCCAAAAACACTCCCGAATCGTCGACGAACGGAAAACTTTCTTGCGACGTGGCGAGGAGAATGTCGGCCGCTTCGCCGATGGTGGCTTCATGGCCGATCGTCGCCATGCGCGTTTCCATCGCGTCGGCGACCTTAATCCCGCGCGTCGCCTCCGACACAAAGCTCATTTGCGCCTCGCCCGTCGCGGCGAAAAAAACAAAGAAGGCGATGAACAGCAGCATGGGGTTGCCAAACAGGCCGAGGAAGCCAAGCACCAAGGCGAAGGCCTGACCAACCAGCGCGGCGATGCGCGTCGCGCGCTCCTGCCCGAGCCACATCGCCAGGGCGGCGCGCAGCACCCTGCCCCCGTCCATCGGAAAGGCGGGAACCAAATTGAACAGGCCGAGAAAGAGATTGGCGGCCGCGAGCCGCTCGATCGCGCCGATCGCGGGGTCGTCGAGATGGGCGATCGCGCTCGGCCCGATCGCGCCGACGCCCAGCAGCAGCGCCGTCGCGATCACGAAATTCACGGCGGGGCCCGCGAGCGCGATCAGCAGCTCTTGATAGGGTTTTTCCGGCATTTTGTTGAGGTCGGCGACGCCGCCGATCGGCAGCAGCGTGACCACCTTCGAAACGATCCCGAACCGCCGCGCCACGAGGATATGGCCGAATTCATGCAGCACGACGCAGGTGAAGATCGCCACGATGAACAGCACGCTGTCGCGCGCGGCGACGACTCCGCCGCGCTGATAGGCGGAAAATCCGATCCAGGCCAGAAGCAGCAGGAAGGTAAGGTGAACGCGCACCGCCGTTCCGCCGAAACGGCCAATTGTAATCGACCAACCCATGACGAACCGCCATTGCTCGGATGAACGATATGTTGAACGCGACTCTCGCTTATTTCAGCGTCCTCGGCAACGCCGACGCATCGCGGGCCGAGTCCAGGAAGGCCGGCCGAGTTGAAATTGCTGGCGTCTCCGACCTTGTTTCGCCGCGATCAACAATCTAAGGTGGCTTGAACGGCGTCGGATTCACGCGCGGATTGGAACATTTGAACTCAATGGCCGCTTGGTTCGTTCACGAAATGCGTCTCATAGGGGCGATCATCACGATCGCGCTCTATGCGCTTTGCGCGACTCAGGTTCCGGCGACGGCTTCAACGATTCATTGTTCTTCGCACCCCTGTCACGACATCATCCAGCCGGGCGCCGACGGCCCGAGCGGCCATCACATTCATGACGGCGCGGCCCCTACGAGCGACATGGCGAAGGCCGACCTTGGCGGTGAGGGAAAGGCGAAAAGTCACGCCGATCCCGGCTGCCAGTTCGTTTGTTCCGCCGGCCTTTCCCCGGATGCCGCTCCCGTGATGACGCGGACGTCGGAAGTTTCCGTCCCATTCGGGGCGCTGGCTCGCGACCCCGATGGCCGCTCGCCCGAACGGCTCGTCCGGCCGCCAAGATTCCCGCTCGCGTAATGACTCCCCGCGCGTCGGCGACATCGCCGCGCGCATAAAATCATTCCATGCGACGAGGGACTTCATGTCTTCGCATCATCAAGCGCGCGCGACCTTTTTCGCGGGATCGCGGCGGGCTCCCGACATCAACATTCTAATCGTCGTTTCGCTCGCCATCGTCCTTCAGGGGTGCGCGGTTCGCCCGGCGATCCCCTTCGCGGGCGCCGATCCCGCCGACGCGGCGGCGCCGATTGCAGCGACACGGGTTCGAGCCGCCGGCTTCGTCGCCAACGAGCGACCGTCCAACGCGGCGCCCTGGACGAAGACAAGCGCTTCGGCGTCGGAGTCGGCGCGATGACGTCGCCGTCTCCATGCGCGCTCAAACGGAGACGCGCGTCTCGCATGATGCGTCCGCTCACGGCGGCCCTCGTCGCCGCGCTTCTATCGGCCTGCGCCTCCTTCTCGCCGGACGGAGGCGTCGATGTCGCCGCCGATGTGGCTCGGCGGGAACTGGGACAGGACGCCATCGCCATTCGCACGCCCGAGGATGCGGCGACCGCGAAGGAACGCGTCGCGCATTTGCTGAGGCGTCCGTTGAGCGCGAATGGCGCGGTCGAGGTCGCCCTGCGCTCGAATCGGGGTCTGCAAGCAGACTATAACCGCCTTGGGATCGCGGAAGCGATCATGGTGCGGGAAAGCCTTCCGCCCAATCCCAACATTTCCCTGGGGCGGGTCGCGGGCCCCCTGTCGTCGGAAATCGAGGGGGCCATCGCCGCCGACATCCTCGCCTTGGCGACCTTGCCGGCGCGGGCGGACATCGCCGCCAACCGCTTCGAGGCGGCGCAACTGGAGGCGGCCGAAGCGACCTTGAGCGTCGCGACGGAGGCGCGTCGGGCCTACTACCGGGCCGTCGGCGCGCGCGAACTGGTCCAGGTCATGGAACAGGCCGAAGCGGCGGCGGCGACCGCGGCGAAGCTCTCCCGCCAACTTGGCGAAACCGGGGCGATGCCCAAGCTCGATCAGGCCCGCGACCAGCTTTTCCATGCCGAGATCGCCGCCAAGCTCGCGAGCGCCCGCCAGAGGGCGTCCAGCGAGCGCGAGCGGCTTGTCCGCGCCCTGGGCCTTTGGGGAGCCGATCTTTCTTTTGTCCTGCCGGACGCGCTGCCTTCTCCGCCGGCGCATGGTCGCGACATGCCCAAAGTCGAACAGGAGGCGGTCGAACGCCGCATCGATCTCCAAATCGCCCGAAAGAAACTGGACACGCTCGCTAAGTCCCTCGGACTCGCCGAGTCGACGCGGTATGTCGATCTTTTCCAGCTATCGGGGCTCGGTTTGATCACGCGGGAAAACGTCAATGGCGAGAAGGTCACGTTCAACACCGCCGGCGCCGGCGGGGCGATCGAAATCCCGATCTTCGACCTTGGCGAGACGCGCGTCCGCGAATCCGAGCAGCGCTGGCTCGAGGCTGTAAATCTTCTGGCCCAGAAGGCCGTCGACGTTCGATCGGAGGCTCGCGAAGCCTATCGCGCCTATCGCGCATCTCATGAGATCGCCCGCCATCATCAGCGCGAAATCATGCCTTTGCACGCCATCATCAGCGACGAAACCCTGAGGCGCTACAACACGATGATCTTCGATGTGTTCGCCCTGCTCGAGGACGCGCGGCGCCGCGTCCTCGCGACGGGCGCGGCGGTCGAGGCTAAGCAGGATTTCTGGCTTGCCGACGTCGATCTGCGCGCCGCCGTCGCCGGAGGAGGCATTGCGCGCTCGAAGGACGACCAGCCTTCATCCCTATCGATCGCCGAAACCGGAACCCAACGCCCATGATGTCCAGAAGAAGCGTGATCAAGTCAATCGCGGCTTTCGCGAGCGTCGCCTCGGTGAGCGGGCGCGTTCAGGCGGCGGCCATACCCGAGGCGCCGCGCATGACGAGCGCCTCGACACAGCCGCCGTTGTTCCCGTCGACCGGCCCGGCATACCAGCCCGTCGCGACGCTGAACGGCTGGTCGCTGCCGTGGCGCATGAACAACGGCTGGAAGGAGTTCCATCTGGTCGCCGAGCCCGTGACGCGCGAAATCGCGCCGGGCATGAAGGCGCATCTTTGGGGCTATAACGGAACGTCGCCCGGTCCGACGATCGAGGCGGTGGAAGGCGACAAGCTGCGCATCCTCGTCACCAACGGATTGCCCGAACATACGGCCATCCATTGGCATGGAATCCTGCTGCCCGCCGGCATGGATGGCGTCGGCGGAGTCACACAGCCGCATATTCCGCCGAACAAGACCTTCGTCTACGAGTTCGAGACGAAGGAAAGCGGGAGCTTCATGTATCACCCGCATTCCGACGAGATGACGCAGATGGCCATGGGCATGATGGGCATGTTCGTCGTGCATCCGCGCGACCAAAAATTCATGCGCGTCGACCGCGACTTCGTCTTCCTCATGAGCGCCTTTCGCATCGACCCCGGCGCCTATCTTCCTCAAGTCGCGGAAATGACCGACTTCAACATCTGGACATGGAACAGCCGCGTTTTTCCCGGCATCGACCCCATGCCGGCGCGGCGCGGCGACCGCGTTCGGCTACGCATCGCCAATCTGTCGATGACTAACCATCCGGTCCACATGCATGGCCATCATTTTTCGGTGACCGGAACGGACGGCGGTTGGATTCCCGAGGCCGCGCGTTGGCCGGAGGCGACCACCGACGTGCCCGTCGGCGTCATCCGCGCCCTTGAATTCGTCGCCGACAACCCCGGCGACTGGCCGATCCATTGCCACAAGTCGCATCACACGATGAACGCCATGGGCCACGCCAACCGCAACTTCATCGGCGCGAAGCAGAAGCGCGAACTTGTCAAGGCGATCGGCAAGCTCGCGCCGGGATACATGCCGATGGGCTCCGCCGGCATGGCTGACATGGGGGAGATGGCGATGCCCGGTCCCGCGAACACGCTGCCGATGATGTCGGGCGAAGGTCAGTTCGGTCCCGCCGAAATGGGCGGCATGTTCGCGCTCATCAAAGTCAGGGAAGATCTCGCCGCCAATGATTACCGCGACCCCGGTCAGTACCAGCACCCCGCGGGCTCCGTCGCGCACGAGGTTGGGACAGACGGCGCCGATACGACCGAAAAGAGCGGACCGGCCGACGCGATGTCGCCCGGAGCCGGTTCAGGGGGCGGCGGGCACGGGCATCATCATTGAGATCCCGTCATACATCCAAATTCGCCACGCTCAGCGCGTTCTCCTGAATGAACTCCCGGCGCGGCTCCACGACGTCGCCCATCAGCTTGACGAAAATATCGTCGGCCTCGGCGGCCTCCTTGACACGGACCTGCAACAGCGAGCGCGCCTCGCGGTCGAGCGTCGTCTCCCAAAGCTGTTCGGCGTTCATCTCGCCGAGGCCTTTGTAGCGTTGGATCGTCAGGCCCTTGCGGCCCTGGCTGTTCATCGCTTCGTAGAGCGCAGTCGGACCCGACACCGCCGCTTCGTCTCCTCGCCGCAGCAGGAACGCCTGGCCGGCGAATATCTCGCGCAGGTCATGCGCGCGTTCGGTCAATTTGCGCGCTTCGCTGGAGGCGAGCAGCGAGGCGTCGAGCATCGCCACATGCTCCACGCCGCGCAGCGTGCGGCGGAAGATATAGCCGTTTTCGCGCGGCGCGCCGCGCCAGCCGCGCTCCGTCTCTTCCGCGACCGCGTCGAGCCGGCGGGCCACTTCGTCGGCGAGCTTTTGCGCCTCTTCGGGGTCTGCGGGCAGAGGCTGCAAGGCGCCGGCGATCGCCGCCTGTTCGACGACCCTGTTGTCGTAGCGCGAGTGCAGGCTGAGCAGGACATGGCGGAAGCCGCGCGCGTCCTCGAGCAAGCGGCGCAGATCGGCGCCGGCGCGATCCTCTCCCGAAGCGCTCCGCAGCACCGCGCCGTCGAGCAACGCATCGATCAGATAATCCTCCAGCGCGCGCTCGTCCTTGAGATATTGCGTCGATTTTCCCTTCGTCACCTTGTAGAGCGGCGCCTGCGCGATGAAGACATGGCCCCGCTCGATCAGCTCCGGCATCTGCCGATAGAAGAAGGTCAGGATCAGCGTGCGGATATGCGCGCCGTCCACGTCGGCGTCGGTCATGATGATGATCTTGTGATAGCGCAACTTCTCGATGTTGAACTCGTCGCGGCCGATGCCGGCGCCGAGCGCGGTGATCAGCGTGCCGATCTGTTCGGAGGCCAGCATCTTGTCGAAGCGCGCGCGCTCGACATTGAGGATTTTGCCGCGCAAGGGCAGCACCGCCTGGAACTCGCGGTTGCGGCCCTGCTTGGCCGTGCCGCCGGCGGAATCGCCCTCGACGATGAACAATTCCGATTTGGCCGGATCGCGCTCTTGGCAATCTGCGAGCTTGCCCGGCAGATTGGCCACGTCGAGCGCGCCCTTGCGTCGGGTGAGATCGCGCGCCTTGCGCGCCGCCTCGCGCGCCGCCGCCGCTTCCACGACCTTGGAGACCACGGTCTTGGCGTCGGCGGGATGCTCCTCCAGCCATTGGCCAAGCGCTTCATTGACGATGCTCTCGACCGCCGGACGCACTTCCGAGGAGACGAGCTTGTCCTTCGTCTGAGACGAGAACTTCGGATCGGGCACCTTCACCGAGACGACGCAGGTGAGGCCCTCGCGGCAGTCGTCGCCGGTGAGGTCGACCTTCTCCCGCTTGGCGAGGCCGGAGCTTTCCGCGTAGCCGGTGATCTGGCGGGTCAGCGCCGCGCGAAAACCGGCGAGATGCGTGCCGCCATCGCGCTGCGGAATATTGTTGGTGAAGACGAGCACATTCTCGTGATAGCTGTCGTTCCACCACAGCGCCACTTCGACGGCGATCTGCTCGCGCTTGCCGTTCACCATGATCGGCGCGGACAGCAGCGGAGTCTTGGCGCGGTCGAGAAAGCGCACGAAGGCTTCGAGCCCGCCCTCGTAATAGAGATCGTCCTGCTTGATTTCCGCGTGGCGCGCGTCGGTCAGCACGATATGCACGCCGGAATTGAGAAAGGCCAGTTCGCGCAAACGATGCTCGATCGTCGCGTAATCGAACTCGACCATGGTGAAAGTGGCCGTGGAGGGCAGGAAGGTGACTTCCGTCCCACGCTTGGGCTTGCCGTTCTCGATCGGCGCCGGGCCGGTCACGATGAGGGGGCTCACCGCGTCGCCATTGGCGAACTCCATGAAATGCTCTTTGCCGTCGCGCCAGATGCGCAATTTCAGCCAGACCGATAGCGCGTTGACGACGGAGACGCCGACGCCGTGCAGTCCGCCGGAGACCTTGTAGGAGTTCTGGTCGAACTTTCCGCCGGCGTGCAGCTGGGTCATGATGACCTGCGCCGCCGAAACGCCCTCTTCCTCGTGGATGCCGGTCGGAATGCCGCGTCCATTGTCGGTGACGGTGCAGGAGCCGTCGGCGTTCAGAGTTGCGGTGACCAGCGTCGCGTGGCCGGCGAGCGCCTCGTCGATGGCGTTGTCGACGACCTCGTAGACCATGTGGTGCAGGCCGGTGCCGTCGTCGGTGTCGCCGATATACATGCCCGGGCGCTTGCGCACCGCGTCGAGACCGCGCAAAACCTTGATGGAGCCGGCACCATATTCTTCATCACTGTTATTATTGTCTATATCGGTCATTTTGGGGTTCCGGATCGGGCCGCGCCGGCCCTTGATTCGCTTTGGCCCATTCTACGCGAGGACGCGGGGCGATGTTGAAGATTTGTGACGCCGCCCCTCATCTTAGCGCGTCGCCTCCTCCAACGCCTCCAAAAACGCCTCGCCATAGCGAGCGATCTTGCGCTCGCCGACACCGTGAACACGGCGCAAGTCCTCCAGCGTCGAGGGGCGCCTTTCGGCCATGTCGATCAGCGTGCGGTCGGCGAAGATCATGAACGCCGGCACGTTTTCCGCCCGGGCGAGATCGCGCCGCTTGCGCTTTAGTGCGGACAGCAGGCCGTCCTCCGCCGCTTCGGGGCCCGTCGGCGCGCCGCGCCAAACCCTGGCCTCGGGCGGCTTCACGGGATCGTCGCGGAGCGCGATCTTCTCGCGGCCAAATAATATTTCCTCGCCCTTCGGCGTCAGCGCGAAACCTCCATGCTCCGCGCTCGCGCTTTGCAACGCGCCGGCGGCGAAGAGCTGGCGGACAATAGAGCTCCAGCTCTGCTTTGAATGCTCCTTGCCCGCGCCGAAAGTCTTGATGCCGTCATGCCCGTTGCGACGGATCGCGTCCGAGGCCGAACCCGTCAAAACATCAGCGAGATAGACGGCGCCGAAGCGCTGGCCGGTGCGCGCCGCCGCCGACAGAACCTTTTGCGCCTCGACCGTTCCATCGCGCACGGCGACCTTGCCGAGACAAAAATCGCAACGCCCGCAAGGCGGGCTTTCCTCGTCGAAATAGGCCAGCAGCGTCTGGCGTCGGCAGCGCGGCGCTTCGCACAGCGTCGCCAGCGCCGAAAAGCGCGCATGTTCGACGCGGCGGCGCTCTTCCGGCAGTTCCTTCTGGTCGATCTGGCGGCGGCGGAAGGCCATGTCGTCCAGACTATACAAGGTCAAAGTGTCGGCCGGCAGGCCGTCCCGCCCGGCGCGGCCGATTTCCTGGTAATAGGACTCGACCGACGACGGCATGTCGGCGTGGGCGACAAAACGCACATCCGGTTTATTGACGCCCATTCCAAACGCTATGGTGGCCGCTGCGACGACGCCGTCCTCGCGCAAGAACCGATCCTGATTGCGCGCGCGGACCGCATGGTCGAGACCGGCGTGATAGGCGATGGCGTCGTGGCCCTCCGAAACAAAAAACGCGGCGAGTTGCTCGGTCGCCTTGCGCGAGCCGCAGTAGACGATGCCGCTGTCGCCTTTGTGCCGCGCCAGCAAGCGCGACAGCTGCTTGCGCGGCTGTTCCTTCACCGCGAAATTCAGCTCGATATTTGGCCGGTCGAAGCTGTGCAGAAAGACCCGGGGCTCCTTGTCGAAAAGGCGGCGGACGATGTCGGCGCGGGTCGCCTTGTCCGCCGTGGCGGTGAAGGCGATCACCTGCGCTCCGCCAAGCAATCGCGCCGCGCGGCCCAGTTCGCGATACTCCGGGCGAAAATCATGGCCCCATTCGGAAATGCAGTGCGCTTCGTCAATGGCGAGACGGGCGAGCCGCGCGCCGCGCAACTCGTCGATCAACCCGTCCGTCAGCAGCCGTTCCGGAGATACGAACAACAACCTCAGTTCGCCCGCGCGCAAGGCGCGTCGGGCCTGCGCGTTCTCGGCGGCGTCGTTTTGCGAATTCAGCGTCGTCGCCGCCACGCCTAGCAGCCGCATCTGTTGCACCTGGTCCCGCATCAGGGCGATCAGCGGCGAAACGACCACGGTGAGACTCTCATCGAGAACGGCCGGCAGTTGGTAGCACATGGATTTGCCGCTGCCGGTCGGCATGACGGCCAGCACCGGCTCGCCCGCCAGCACGGCGGCGATGATCTCGGCCTGGCCGGGCCGGAAATCATCGTAGCCGAACACGGATTTCAGCCTTGCGCGGGCGTCTTGCGGGAGGTCTGGCATAGCACGTTGTTAACGACGGGCGTTCGATCGAACGCCCTGATCAGCGCTGCTTAGCATGGCCGCGCGGGCTTGTCTTCGATCGCGGCAAGTCCGTTCCATGCGCGACGCGGGATGTCGGCTTTGGGCCAAATCCGCCCGCGATCCTGTCGGGAAAGCTTCTTTCGCGCCGCGCGAACGACTTTATGGAGCAAAAGCGACGTGGCGCGATAAATGCTGTTCAAGGGCGGGAGCCCCGCCTCGGGCGGCAAGGGCGCGGCGACAGGCGCGCGCGAATTCACGCATACGCGCCGCCGACTTCGGTTTGGAAGAACGCCGGCGCGCGCGAACGGCCCCACCGGGCGACGCTTCCAAAGCCAACCAAATCCATCGGCCGGCAAAGTCCCAGGACCTCTTGGGAATTGGCGGAAACCAGAAAGTTTACAATGACCGCCATCGAATCTACCGCCTTCGGCCGCCTCGAATCCGAAGGCAGGCTCCTGAAGCCCGCCCACAAGGCTCCGACGAATCATGCGGGACGTTTTGGATTTCGCGGCGAAATCGCCGTTTCGCTCGACCCGCCGGTCAATCTCGCGGCGGCCTTCGCGGCGGCCCGGGACGGGGAGACTGCGTTGTCCTTTCTCGCCGGATCGCTCGAATCCTACAAGCAACTTCCCGCTCTGGTCGAAATGCTCGGCGACAGCGCGGGGCCAGGGGGAAAATATTTCATCTACGTCAGCGACCTCGACCGCGCCTCGCGCTATCAGATCGGCTTCAACGGCGTGTCGCTGTATGTGCTGCCGATCGACGATACGTCCGTGTATAATGAATTGATCGACTTTCTCTATCTCGACAAGACGAAAATGAAGAAATTCGACACCGCCGAGAAGATCGACGTGATCGTCGACGGCGCGGAAAAATACGATCAAGCCTATGAGGTCATCAGTTACGAGGAAGGGTTGAAGCGGCTTGGACTCTAGGCGCGGGCGCCTCCCGTCACTCATGCCCCGCAGGCTGAAAGGAAACGAAAAAGGGCGCGCGGGTCGCGGCGATTCATGGTAGCAGGCGGCGTTTTATCCGCGCTCGGGCTCGGCGACGCCGATGACGGACGCGCGAATGCGGAAGAGTTCGCGAAATGCAGCCCAAGCAACAACCTCTCTCGCTACCCGATCGGTTGCGCGGTTGGCGCGACCGGCTAATCGCCGATCCGCGCTTCCAGCGCTGGAGCCTTGGCAATCCGCTGACGCGCTGGATCGCGCGGCGGAGCAGCCGGGCCATGCTCGATCTCTGCGCCGGCTTCGTCTATTCGCAGGTTCTTTTCGCCTGCGTGCAATTGCGTCTGTTCGATCTGCTCAAGGACGGGCCGCTGACGATAAGCGAGGTCGCGGCCAAAACGGTCCTGTCCGAGGACGCGGCGCGGCGGCTGCTCCACGCGGCGTCCTCGCTGGGGCTGGCGCAGCGGCGCGGAGAAGGCCGTTACGGGCTCGGCCGGCTCGGAGCGGCGCTGCTGGGAAGTCCCGAGGCGCTGGCGCTCATCGAACATCAGCCCATGCTCTATGCCGATCTGCGCGATCCCGTGGCGCTGCTGCGCGGCGGGGAGGAGACGGCGCTCGCGCGCTACTGGCCCTATTCGGCCGCGGAGCGGCCAAGCGCTCTGAGCGCGGGGGAAGTCGGCCCTTATAGCGCATTGATGGCGGCCTCGCAGCCGATGGTGGCGCGCGAGGCGCTCGCCGTCTACGGAATCGAGAAACATCGGCGCCTCCTCGATGTCGGCGGCGGCGAAGGCGTTTTCCTGGCCGAGGCTGCGGCAAGGGCGCCGGCGTTGGAGCTTGAACTGTTCGATCTGCCGGCGGTGGCGGAGCGGGCTCGCGCCCGCCTCGAAGCAGCGGGACTGGCGGGCCGCGCGCGGATTTTTGGCGGGGATTTCCTCAAGGACGAGTTGCCCCGGGGAGCGGATGTCATATCGCTCGTGCGAATTGTTCACGATCACGACGACGTGACCGCCCTCGCCTTGCTGCGCAATGCGCGGCGCGCCTTGCCCGAAGGCGGGACGTTGCTGATCATCGAGGCGATTTCCGGCGAAAAGGGGGTGGAGCCGCTGGACGCCTATTACGGCTTTTATACACTGGCGATGGGTCGCGGCGAGCCGCGAACCTTCGAGGAGATCGACGCGCTGCTGCGAGCCGCCGGGTTTTCGCGATCCAAGCGGCTACGCACGCGCTTGCCCGTGGTCGCGAGCGTGATCGTGGCGACGGCCGCATAGACATTCGTTCGCGGCCCAAACCCGCTGTTGCGAAATGGCGCGATGCTTGATATTGAGACCCTGCCGCGATCCAAAAATTGTGTCGCGGGAGACCCCTAGGGCGCTTTTCCGCTTCGAAGGGTTTCGACCATCGCCTTAGTCTTTCGACCCTCGGGCCGCGCCGGCCAGTTCGTTTGAACTCTCGTTTCTCCACACGCCGGTCGCTTCGACGCGGCGCGATCGAGAAACGTCCGAGAGCCGGGAGATCCCTTTAACGCCAACCCCGCCGGCGCAGCTCCTTAGATGGAGCCCCCCAGGAGAAACAATGGCATCCGCAACCACACAGCGCGCGCCGACGCGCGACGATTTCGCCGCTCTGCTCGATGAAAGCTACGGCGGCTCCGACGCTTTCGAAGGCTCCGTCATCAAGGGCCGCGTCGTCGCGATTGAAAAAGACGTGGCCGTCATCGACATCGGCCTCAAGACGGAAGGGCGCGTGGCGCTCAAGGAATTCACCGGCTTTGGCCGCGACCCCGCTCCAGTTGTCGGCGACGAGGTCGAGGTCTATCTCGAGCGCATCGAAAACGCGCTCGGCGAAGCCGTCATCTCGCGCGACAAGGCGCGCCGCGAGGAGAGCTGGGTCAAGCTCGAGAAAGCCTTCGAAAACAACGAGAAGGTCGACGGCGTCATCTTCAATCAGGTCAAGGGCGGGTTCACCGTCGATCTCGACAGCGCCGTGGCCTTCCTGCCGCGCAGCCAGGTCGACATCAGGCCGATCCGCGACGCCGCCCCACTGATGAACGTGCCGCAGCCCTTCCATATTCTGAAGATGGACCGCCGCCGCGGCAATATCGTCGTGTCGCGCCGCACCGTGCTCGAGGAGAGCCGCGCCGAACAGCGCCACGAGATCGTCGCCAACCTCGAAGAAGGTCAGGTCATCGACGGCGTCGTCAAGAACATCACCGATTACGGCGCCTTCGTTGATCTCGGCGGCATCGACGGCCTGCTGCACGTCACCGACATCGCTTGGCGGCGGGTCAACCACCCCTCCGAGGTGTTGACCATCGGCCAGACGGTGCGCGTGAAAATCATCAAGATTAATCACGAGACGCATCGCATCTCGCTTGGCATGAAGCAGCTGCTCGAGGATCCGTGGCAGGGCATCGAAGCCAAATATCCGATCGGCGCCAAGTTCCACGGCCGCGTGACCAACATCACCGACTATGGCGCCTTCGTCGAACTGGAGCCGGGCATCGAGGGGCTGGTTCACGTCTCCGAAATGTCCTGGACAAAGAAGAACGTCCATCCCGGCAAGATCGTCTCGACGAGCCAGGAGGTCGACGTGCAGGTGCTTGAAGTCGATCCGGTCAAGCGCCGCATTTCGCTTGGCCTCAAGCAATGCCTGCAAAACCCCTGGGAAGCCTTCGCCGAGAAGCATCCGGTGGGTTCGACCGTCGAAGGCGAGGTCAAGAACAAGACCGAATTCGGTCTGTTCATCGGTCTCGACGGCGACGTGGACGGCATGGTGCATCTCTCCGACCTCGACTGGAATCGTCCGGGCGAACAGGTGATCGAAGAGTTCAAGAAGGGCGACGTGATCAAGGCGCAGGTTCTCGACGTCGACATCGAGAAGGAGCGCATCTCGCTCGGCGTGAAGCAGCTCGCGGGCGACCCGTTCGCTTCGGCCGGCGCCGAAGAGGGCGGCGCGGTGGACCTCAAGAAGGGCGCCGTCGTCACCTCCGAAGTGACCGAGGTGAAGGAAGGCGGCATCGACGTGAAGATCGTCGGCACCGATCTTTCCACCTTCATCAAGCGCGCGGAGCTGGCGCGCGACCGCGCCGATCAGCGTCCCGAGCGCTTCGCCGTCGGCGAAAAGGTCGATGTGCGCGTGACGTTGTTCGACCGCAAGGCGCGCAAGATCGCCGTGTCGATCAAGGCGCTGGAGATGGCCGAAGAGAAGGAGGCCATCGCGCAATATGGCTCCGCCGATTCGGGCGCTTCGCTCGGCGATATTCTCGGCGCCGCCTTGAAGGCGCGCGAAGGGGAAACGCCGAAAAAGAAGGCCAAGGGAGAGGAATAAGTCTCTCGCCGCCCAGATCCGTTAACGGGTCGCGACAAAAAGAAAAGCCCGCGCGAACGCCTCGCGCGGGCTTTTTCGCGTCGAAGCCAAGGAAAAACAACGTAAACGCTTTGTTCACCATGCGCCGAAGTGGTTGCCGGGCGGTAACTTTGTTTTGGAAAATTCGATGCGATAACGATCGCGGTTAACGCCTACTGGCGAGAGCGCTTTTTTTGGAGTGGCGTCATGAGTGTCAGCGGATTCGATCAAGATTACGCGGTTCGCCCCGGCGCGGGGCCGCTTTATGCGCGCCCAACCGGCAATCTCGCCGCCGCGATGATCGGCGTTGTCGCCATCACGGTGCTTGGCGTCGCGGCGATCTTTATCAAACCACAGCCGGCGATAGAGGCGAGCGCCGATAACGGCGGGCGAAGCGATCCCGGCGACGTCGCGCGAGCGCCCAGCCCGGCCCCCAATGCGAAGCAAAATGCCGCCTTCGATCTAACGGCGCCGGAATTCGCCAAGGAGAAAAAAGCCTTTTCGAGCCGCCGGCTCGAAGACGGGAACGGGCGCGAAGACAGTTTAACGCTCGGGGAATTCGCGTCTGGAGGACCTTATCTGCGCCTTGATATCCGCGAGACGCCCGCCGACAAGCGGGGCAATCCCGACTTTTTTCTGGATGTGACCCGACATGCGGCTCAGGCCGGTCTCGCCGTCGTCAAGATCAGCCAACTCGCGCCGCTCGCCTCGCGTTTCGGCTCCTTCGAGACGGCCGATATCCGCCTGTCGCAAAAGGCCGGCGGCGAAAGCGCGCCGACCGAGCGCGCCTGTCTCGCGCTGCGGCTGATGGGCGGCAAGCGTTCGGTGGAGATCGCCGGCGTGGCGTGCGGCGCGCCCGCGAAACCGATGGACCGGCGCGCGCTTGGCTGCATTTTGGATCGATTGGACTACATTCCGAATGGCGAGAACGCGGCGTTCGACCAATTCTTCCGGGCTGCGGAGCAAGAGCGCGGCAAGGGTTGCGGCGGCGCTGGCGCGGCCCTTTCGCCCAACGCCGAGAAAAACAGCTGGCTGGACGCGCATTCAACGCCGCCCACGCTCAAAACAGAATCGGCGCCGCCAAAACATGCGAAGAAGGCCCACTAACGGGCGACACGGGTTGGATGGATCGCCGCGCGGAGCCTATCGCTTTGCGCGGCGATCCGTTACTGTTCGAGCATGAGTTCGGCCTGAAAGGAGCCTCTGAAAGATGCGCACCCTGCTGAAATACACTGTGGCGCTGAGCTGTCTCGTCGGCTTCGCGTCGACCGACGCGGCCATGGCGAAGCCGCGCCACCACCACCATGGCGCGGCTTATGCGCATCATGGCGCGGTTTACGCGCATGCCCGTCCTCCGCTCGTCGTCGAGCGCCGCAGCTTTCTCGATCCCGGGACGCAGGTTCCGGTCGGTTCGACCAATCGCTATGCGACGCAGCCGGCCTATCTTTGGGGCGATCCCGTCTCGACCTATCAGCGCAGCTGGTTCATGGACGAGAATCTGCACCAGGCGTTCGACCCGCAACCGCAAAGTCCGCTCGTCCTTCCGCTGCAAGGGTTCTGAACGGCGCGGCTGTTTCGGCTTTCGCTTGACAGCGGCGGCCAGCTTTTGTAGGCCTACCCATCCGGCGCGGGGCTCCCCGCGCCGGCAAGCACCCGTGGCGGCTCCCGTAGCTCAAATCATCTCCTTGGTAAAAGGAGCTTGGCTTTGGTTTCGATCGGTGAGCGGCCTGTCGGCTGAACTTCATGAAGTTTGAACGCTCGTGACGTTTGGCAGAGGAGGGCGCGTTTCCAGCCTTGCGGATTTATCGCAAGCGGCTTCGAGAAACGTGGTTCGGCGGCGCATCGCGCTTCCCAGCGGGGAAGCAGAGGGCGCGTCTGGTCGCCTCTTGAGCGCGCTTGCGCTGGCGTCGGAGAACCGGCGTCACGAACAGCATAAGAGGACTTAAGTGACCAAGCGCGCAGAAGCCAAATATAAAATCGACCGCCGTATGGGCCAGAACATCTGGGGCCGCCCGAAGAGCCCGGTGAACCGGCGCGAATACGGCCCGGGTCAGCACGGCCAGCGCCGCAAGGGCAAGCCGACCGATTTCGGCACCCAGCTCAAGGCCAAACAGAAGCTCAAGGGCTATTACGGCAATATTTCGGAGAAGCAGTTCCGCAAATATTACGCCGAGGCCATCCGCCTCAAGGGCGACTCGAGCGACAATCTGATCGGCCTGCTGGAGCGTCGTCTCGACGCCGTGGTCTATCGCGCCAAATTCGTTCCGACGGTGTTCGCCGCGCGCCAGTTCGTCAATCACGGCCACATCAAGGTCAACGGACGGCGGGTTAACATCCCATCCTATCTCGTCAAGCCGGGCGATGTCGTCGAGATCAAGGACAGCTCGAAGCAGGCGGTGACCGTGCTGGAAGCGGTCGGCCTCGCCGAGCGCGACGTGCCGGAATATTACGAGGTCGATCACTCCAAGATGACCGCCAAGCTGACGCGCGTGCCCCATGCTACGGAGGTTCCCTATCCCGTGCATATGGAGCCCAATCTCGTCATCGAATATTATTCGCGCTGACGCGGGTTCGATTTCAAGCCGGAGCCCCGCGCGGCTCCGGCTTTTTTACGCCCGCCGCAAAATTGCTTTGCCACATTCCGGCGAGAGACTATGGTTCCGCGCGCCTCCCAATGATGGAACGATCATGACGACACTGAACCTCTGGCTCTCCCGCCGCGCCGTCCTCGCCGCCTCCCTGCCCGCGCTGCTCGCCGCTTGCCCGGCGCTTGCCGAGAAGGCGCCGGCTCCGAAAGTGACGATCGA
>Ga0181527_1000729_pt1 | contig 37282 bp, 59 predicted proteins | sample PEATcosm2014_Bin_30_FD_119762 | JGI IMG/M metagenome (GOLD analysis project Ga0181527, IMG submission 119762) | Peatland microbial communities from MTU Mesocosm Facility, Houghton, MI, USA - PEATcosm2014_Bin06_60_metaG | ecosystem: Environmental > Terrestrial > Soil > Wetlands > Peat | place...
TCCTGGTGGCGTTTCGACAACTTCAGTTCCAGCTCCCGCACCGTCCGCTACCGCTGCTGTTCCTGCTCCCGCGATTTCTTCTGGCATTTTTCTTTCCTCCCCGATGTTTTACCTTCGCCCGATTCTACGCTAAAATAGCGGCTGAAGTCAGACTCCCATTCGAGGTGGGAATATGAAATACCGTGTGAAACGCCACACAGTCACTCAGCCGCTTGATAAACCTTACCGCTTTATCCCTCTGACACAAAATCAAAATGCCATCGTGGATGCTGCAGATTTCGAGTGGCTTTCTCAATGGAATTGGGTTGCAAACTGGAATCCTTTGGCGCAGTGCTTCTATGCAATGCGGACAGCTCCCAATCATCTTTTCATAGCGATGCATCGGCAAATACTCGGATGTACCAAAAGTGAAGAGGCGGACCACAGAAATCATAATACGCTCGACAATCGCAGAAAAAATATAAGAAAGTGTTCTCCTTCTCAAAATCAAGCCAACCGAAGAATTCAGCGTAACAACACAAGTGGATTCTGTGGAGTTAGTTGGAACAAGAGAAACAGCAAATGGCGGGTCAGAGTCGTGGTAAATAGGAAAGAAATCCATGTCGGCACTTTCAATTCTGCCGAGGAAGGCGGTCATGCTTATGATATTGCTGCGACCAAGTATTTCGGTCCTTTTGCCCACCTGAATTTTCCTCACTGAATCCTCGTTGGGGCTTGTTCTGGTACACCGGCAGGAATAGGTTCGGCTGGTCCTTTCGCTCCTGCGGGGGCAGGTACAGGAGGTGGTGCCTGCTCACCCGCAGAAGGCGTAACACCGGCTTTCATTAGGATTTGCTTTGCGGCCCCTGCGTCCACGGGCACAACGTCCTTAAAGCCAATCGAGACACTTGGCGGCTTTCCGACTTGCTGGGCTTGAGCCGCTTTGGCTTGAGCTGCTTCCACATGTGCGTCAAAATGGAGCGCACAATTTTCCCAGCCTTTAGGATTAGACCGTTTTTCTCTACGGCCATCGTCTCCATTTAGGAACATCCACACTGTCGCTGCTTCGGTCACGTTGTCATCGCGCTTCGCGTCAATCGGCAACGAACAAATCTCTTGAGGCATGGCCGCGACTTCCGCCTCTGCCTGTTGAAGCACTGCGGGGTCCACGCCCATTCCCTTCATCTGTTCGATCTTCGCTTGCGCTTCCATGACTGCGGGATTCGGAATCGGCTGCTGTCCAAGCATCACCTGAATTTCACCCAGTTGTTTATTGTGTGAAGCCACTTGGGGAATGTACACGTCGCGTTGGCTGGTCATGGCCTGCATGTATTCGAGATTCGCGGCGTTAAACATCACTTCCGCAAGTTGCGGATTCTTCGCGGAGGCGTCGAATATCTGCATGAACGCGTTCTTGCGTTGCGTGAAGGTCTCGGGGAAATTCTCATCGCTTTCCGCGAAGCACAGGATATTCGCTTTCAGGTCGTTCACTTCGAGGCGGATGATCTGGCCCCCGGGAATGCGCTCATTGATCGATCCATCGCGGCATTTCGCGCCCCAGCGCACCAGTTGCTTCATGCTCTTGGCTTCCGCGTTTTTGATCGAGTGCCAGGTTGGCGCGAGCCGGCCGAGAGCGGAGTCTCGCTGTGTGGCGATTGCGACACCGCTATCTGCGGTTCCGGTATCGCCACCAGCGAGTGCGGGATACGCTCCCGAGAGCAGCTCCGCGAGATCCCCGGCGTACTTGTTGATGAAGTCCGCAAGACTCACGGGCTGTGGCACGGCGGGTTCCACGAAGATCAATTCAGTAATGGGCTTGTTGGTCGTGTTCTTGAACGCTCCCACGTCACCAGGTACGTTGGTCTGCCCACGAATGGCGTCCACGTTGAACGCACGATTGTCCATCCACTTCTTCGGCACTGCGCGCACAAAGTAATCGTTCATCAAGTCAAGCCAGTTGTTGAGGCGTTTCTGCACGGGCAACGTCGAAGTGCCCATCGCGTTGCGGTTCTGCCCATCACCTGAATACGCTTGCCCGAGTGCCCATGAATCATCCATCGATTCATTGCGCGCATAGCAGAAAGTCTCGCCGGCGTAGACCACGAGGCATCCGTTCGGGAACATCTCGATCAGTTCATCGCGTACCGCTTCGTCCTTGATGTTCATCAGCCACGAAGGACGCATCCAAGCGCGCTGGATGGTCACATCCTCGGCCACGGAATCACTGGTCACATAGGTAGACTGCATCCCGAGTTTCACATTCTGACGCGCGAGACGGCCGATCTCCCCTTGTGCGGACTGATTCACGCCTGCCTTGATGTCATCAGCAACCCACGGAAACATGCCCTTCGCTCTCGAGGTATCCACTTCCGTCTCGTAAATGAAGACATCCGCTTCGTCCAAGTTGTTTGCGGACATCGGCACAATCTTCGTTTCGAGTTTCCCGTGGGCTGTGCGAATCTCTTGGCCGCGGGGCGTGCGCTTGACGGGCTCCTCTTCTTCTTCGCCCTCTTCCGCTTGATCCGCTTCGCCACCAGTTTCGCTCTCGGTGGCCGCTTCCTGCTCGACGTTGCTCAGTTCTTTCTGTGACTCTCCCGCGGCATCGCCTTCTTGCGCCGTCTCGGCCGCTTCGGGCGTGGCAGCGGCTGCAGCGCCTTCTGTGGCTGTTTGTCCCGCTTCGATCGGCTCGTTCTCGGGCACCAAGTCATCGGGTTCATCATCCTCTTCCCAACCGAACTTCTGGCCGTTCTTCTCATAACGCGACCAGTACGCGAAGCGCCCATCCGTCCAGAGATAGCGCGAAGCATCCGTCTGAATCATGATGAGGTCGTTGTTGCGCGAGATTACTTTCACGAACTTGTCGGCGGATTCAGCGGCGGTGATTTGCGCGTCCGAGTCGGCACGCTGAGGAGCGAAGCGTGTGTTCGGCACGGTGCGCGTCAGCGCAGCGATAATCATCTGCGCGCGAGCGGAATAGATATTTGTGGGAAGCAGCGCGAGATCCATCTGCATTGAAGGACCATAGCCAGTGGACTCACCAGGAATGATCCACCCGCCACCACGCTGAGGAATGAGGAACTGGAAACCGCGATAGAAGAGCGCGGCCTCCCATGCTGCAATCACTTCTATGAGCCGAGCGGGCATGTCGCGTTTCTGCGCGCATGTCAAACGCTCTTTGATCGCGTTCTTCTGCGTGTCAGTGAGTTTCGCGTTGGGGACGGGAGACCATTCGACGCCCGCTAGGACCCCTAAACCATACTTGGGTTCGTCCTGCTCTTCGTCGTTTCCCGTGTAATTGTGGACCGCTGTCGCCAAAGAAAACGCCAGTTCTCACCCGATTACTTGCGCTTCTCGTGCCTTACCCGTGACGCGCGCTTGCAAATGCCAGCGCCAATCTCGCGCGCTTTCCAACTTTTCCGCTTGAGTGCTTGTGCTCTTCCGCGAATTCGTGCGTGCTCTTTCCCGCGCGCTTTGCAGCGGCCTTGAACACGCCCTTGTGACCGGAAGATTCGATCTTGCTCGCAACCTTGCCCATCCACCTATTAGTGGCCATCTGCTCCCCTCTCTACCCGATCAACTCTTTTTCATCGCGCTTGCGATCCGCGACTTCTTCTCGAACAGTTTGCACCAGCCGCCCGGGTCAATGATTCCTTCCACTCTCGCGCAATGGCGCGGCGCGATACGCTCGAAGTAGGTACACGCTTTGCAATGCTCGGGACCATGCGCTTCGTCTTCGTACTGCGCGGCGTCCTTGGAGATTTTCACGTAGGTCTCAGCCACGCTTTAGCTCCTCCACGGGAATGGCGCGCGATCTCCCGAGGCCCGTGATCTTCGCGACGACCGCGTTATTCTCATCGCGAAAATGGACTTCGGATTCCGGCACGCCAGCGTCAACGTGAATATCCTTGCCCAGAAAACTCATGAGGGAAAGCGGCGTGAGTTTCTTGATCTCTTGAACCTGTTCGTTCCCCATCGCGAGATACGCGATGCCTCTCGCGCGGCGAAGAACCTGCACGCCCATCATGGGAGTGATTGACGCGCCGTTGGCTGAGATTTCAATCATCGCCGCGCCTTCCTAAAAGCAGCGGCCATACGCGAGGAGCCCTTGCGCATGTGACCCATCGCTGGGTTGGCGTGGAGTTCTGAGTGCATCTTCTCTTTCTGCTTGCCCGTGAGTGGTGAGCCAGAAGAGAAAAGATACTTCACTTGTCTGCGAGTCCAAGGCACAGCGCGCTCCTGAGACTAGGCTTCGCTTACACCAGGCATCGAGCCGCTGGATTCGCCGCCACCGTATTCCTCGGCATTCTCATCCGGCGTTTCGGTCTCTTCGTTCTCGCCAGTCACGCCAAGCGCCTTGCCGAGATGCTCATGCACCTCTTCGTGGCTCTTGTGCCGACTGTGGTGGGGAGGCCCGTCGCCGTGATGTGACGTGACATGGTGAACGCCTGAGGCTTCGTGGTGCATGTGACCGATAGCGGTCGCTGGACCGTGAATCCCCACATGCTCTTCAATCGGCGTCTTGGTTGGCGCGTTGTGCGGCCCTGGATTTGGTGCAGCGCCCTTTGCGGGCTCTTCGGTCGCTGGGCCTTTCTTCGCGGAAAGTTCGTCGTGCAGCCGAGCCCTACTCGCTGAATGATGGACAGAACCATCTTGAGCTTGCATCGTCATGCTGGTTTCTCCTCTGCCGCCACCTTCGCAGCGGCTTCACTGGCTACCCGATGTGCGATTGAGTCTTGCTCTTGCTGGGCCTTGATTGAACGCTTCAAGATTCGTTGCCAAGGCGTGCCCACTTCCTGGTCATCGAGCGCTGGAGGTGGCGCGTCATCCGGCTTGAGCGAAACATTCTGCAATTGCGGGGTGAGCAGGTAGCGCGTTCTAGTCAGCTCATCGCGCAACTCATTGGAAATGGTTATAGCACGCTCCAGTTCCGAAGCGTGAGTCTTTTCTATGCGTGCGATCTCCTCGCGGTGGCGTTGCTCCTGCTTTTCGAGTTCTTGCTCAAGCCAGATGGTGTGACGCGAAGCGAATCTCATTTCTGGGAACTCCTTGCTTTACGCTTGACCCAACCTGCTCTTATATTCGCCCTAGCTTGCTCGCTGCACGGACGCCGATTCAACCCCTGTTCAGAATGCGTCGCCCAGCGACAATTTCCGGGTTCATAGTTACCGTCGTTGTTGATTCGGTCAATGGTTAGTCCGATTGGCTTTCTTCCCATATCCACAAAGAAATTCTCAAAGGACTCAAGCCAACGCGGGCAGATTTTGATTCCTCGTCCACCATAATCTTTGTATTTTTTGTTTCTGGGATTGAGGCATCGTTGGCGCATGGATTCCCATGTTTTATATTCACGAGTGATTCTTCCGTGGAAGGATTGTCCATGCTTCAATTGAGGAATGTTTTTGAGCATCAGAGCACGCGAAGTGTCACGTACTAAACATCCGCACGATTGTACTTGCCGTTGCGTCAAATGAGTTCCCTTGACAACTTTGAGATTCCCGCATTGGCAAAGAGTCAGCCAATGAACATGACGACCATTAATTCCCGCTGGCCACTGTGCAGTGAGACGTCCAAATCGTTTTCCTGTTAAGTCGTGCATTGGTCTTCCAGGGTATCTCATTATTTTTTGAACCTCTGTTGCCAGGTCGGAATGATCTTGGGTGGACCGTCACCCTTTCTCTGCCGTGCCTGTTCGAGATTATACTCTTTAAATTGTTCAATATGGCGGCGAAATGGGTCCTTGATTCCTGCCAGCTTTTCCCTGAGCAACTGTTCTTTAGGCTTCTCGCCTTCGAGCAAAACACCAGCCACAGCATAGCGCAGAGAGTCAGCACAATCATCTTCTAAGCTACTGCCCTTCGGTTTTATCACGTCTTCCATCGAACACGTCGTACCATTCCCACGAACCAAGAGCGGAATGGAATCAACGCAGGCAGGACATTCTCCCTGGAGCAAGAACCATTCGTCGGTATCTAGCATCTCGTACATTTTTGTCCATCCCGCGATGCGATCATTGTTTGAACGTGTCGGGCGTGGAAGTCCAGCGGCCTGAAGTAAATCTCCGATCTCATCAGCCACAGTTCGATTGCTGACCGTGCGATTAAAACGCTCCCATGAGAGATGAATGCTGTCTATTTCCCAAGCGTAGCCAGTTTCACGACCCTCATCATCATGAAGACGGGGAATAGCCAAGATAAGAGCACTAGTTTGCTGCTCCACCGTTTTCTCTTCAAGAACCACTTCCTTCAGTGTGACATTTACAAGGCGCGGTTTCTCACCATCAAAACGTGGTTTCAACACAGCTTTGGTCCAGAAAGTCATCACTGACGAATGCGAGAAACCCCAGTCGTAGCCCACCCAAACAGGTTGCCACTGTTCAAATATGAATGCGCTCTTCGGAAGAATGTGGCGCTTCGGGTCCCAATTAGAGAAGTACTGCCCGCTGACCGTTTCGAGTTTGCCCCAACGGATCTTGTCGCGCAGCGGCGACTTCTCAAGCGAGCGTATATACCCTTTGTCGCGAATCAGGATGGGATTCTGGTCCACGGTCGAGTGTATATATTGATAGTCCTTCGGGTCGTAAGCCGCTGGGTCCATCCCGTGACACGGCTGGTGGTCCACCCACACTTTCTTGATCCAGCCCCACCCGATGCCCATGGGGTTGGTCACGCCGGCCATGCACGGCCGCGAGCCATGAATCGTGCAGCGGTTGCGCCCTTCCATCGCGTCATAGATCAGATAAGGAAATTCGCCCAGCTCCTCGAAGCCGATGAACACGAACTCAGTGGAGAGATATTTCCCCACGTCCTCAATGCGGTCGCACGCACCAAAGTAGAGTTTGCTCTGCTTCCATACTTTCTTTTGCTCGCCAGTTTCGGGATCAATAATGGGTGTGTCCGTGTCGGGGTCCCAGTCATCCACGAGAACGGGAGGGAAGTACACGATGTGGTCTGACTTGTTGTAGGTCCCGCGCTCTTGTGAACCGCGCTCGTACAGCGACTTAGGGATATCGTTCTCGAACTTATCCAAAACGGTGCGCTTCAGATCGGGGATGGTGCGGCGAAGGATGATGCTGTTCGAGCCTGGAAATTCAATGCAGTGGATAATCGCTTCCATGAGCAAAGGACGCGACTTTCCAGAACCGAATCCGCCCACGTGCAACCTGTGCTTCGCGGGAAGACAGTGCCAGGCATTCTGGTGGGACCACGGTTTATAAAAGTCCGTGATTCTCAGCACTTCATCTTCGCGGTATTCGAGAGTGGGAGAAACGCTGGCCACGCGAGAAGGGTATCACAAATAAAATGCGCCGCCCCGTATCGGAGTTCCTCTTTGGGGTTTCCTGACACGGTAAAAACGGCGCGAGAAGAGTATATATCACTCTCGCGTGCCTAGCTCTGGATACTTTGGGATATATACTGCGCTAAGATGCACTCTGAAATTCTTTCCGCCGAATATGCCACGCTCGGCAATGCATCTGCGCGCTCTCGTAATCCTCTTGCTCTTTCACGTCTGAAGGGATGGGTTCGTAATGGCACCCACGACGCCCGAGGTCCCAATTCAAACGGCATCCCTCACAGAGTTTGTCGCACTCGGCTTTTTCTTCCGGGGTCATTGGTTCTGCGTAATCACTTGCGAAGCGGTATAGCTCGATGACGCTGTGGTTGGCGATGATGTGTATACTAAGCCCGCAAAGTTACCCGAGGTTGTTCCGAGTGTACGGACAGCTACATCAACGACTGGTTCGTGCCGTTCCCACCATTGCGGATTCAAGCTAGAGCGCTCAAGATACCCTGGAAGCGCTTGCCCCGCTTGTGATGCCTCTGGTTTTGGTTGCCGCTTTTCTTTCTTTTGCTCAAGCGGCTGAGCTAGAAAGGGCGGATGCAGATTTCCACGTCGTCAAGTTTGTCGTCGTAATCGGCAGGGATCGACTTCGCGGCCAGCATCGCCACTTCCTTGTCGCTTCCCGCGAGGATGAACTTCGGCTCAGAGACAAGAATTGATTTCTTCGTCTCCAATGGATTCCCTGCCGCGTCTTTCTTTTCCTTGGGATGATAAAGCACCGCGTATTCAAACAGTTTTCCTCTGGCCATATTTTCTCCTTAGAGTTTGATAAATTCGCCCTCCACGTCCTAGAACGAAAAGAACGAAAACCGTGATGAAAAAGAGCCACTTCATTTCTGTCTCGCGCCAATCGCGATGAAATTGAATTTATTTCTCGCGAGTTCCACTTGCTTGAACTCCAGTCTCGGGAACTTCGCGTCAAGATGCTCGATCACGCGCTCCAGGGACGCTTCAATGTCCGCTGCGCTGTAGCCGCGCTGGGGCGGCGCGCGAAAGACGTGCGGCATTACCTTCTCGCCCACGATGATCTTCACTTCTAGGCGCTTCCAGAGTTTGCTTCCGTCTTTTGCTGGCTTCATTGCGTGGTAAGGCGCGTCAGGCGCGTGGCCTGAATCTTACGCCGCTCGTGTTTCGTTCGCTAGTTTCAGGAACTCCGCTTCCGCCGCTTCGAGCAGTAACTTCTGACTGAGCGCGGTATCCTCTGGCGGAATCTCGTGCGCGTTGTGTGGATGGATGCAAAAATAGCTCTGCACTTTCTTTGTCTCTGGATGGAGACGTTCCACGCGACATCCAGGCTTAACGCGATAGAGCCGACCGTTCACGTCCAGTTCAAAGACGCCTTCCTTCACGTATTGCTCGCGCTGTTTCTTCGAGAGCACGGAACTGAGAGTCTTCTTGGCTTTCTCGCGCGCTTCCGCGGTCTTCTTCTGACGCTCTTGATAGGCGACTTGCGCTGCAGCTTCACGCTCTTCGCGGACAATACGTTGTTCGTCTGTTTCCGCGTAGCCTTGACATGCAAGCATCTGGACGGTCTGGACCTGCGTTTGGCCGAAGCCATAATCGCCGTTCCATTGCACCCAAACATTCCCAGCGTTAGTGCCACCCGTGAGATAGTACTGATTCCATCCGCACCACACGGCATTCGCTGTGGTCCCAGCCGTAGTGCCTTGGATGTAGTTACTGTTCCAGTCTTGCCACACAGTGACAGCATTCGTCACGCAGTTCACGGTGTTTCTGGTCGTGTATCCTTGGTTCCAGGCGTCCCACATGACGCCTGTTGGGCTGAAGCCGACCACGGTCAGCCGCCGACCATCCGCGGAACCATAATGATGCGTTCCATGCTCGGATCGAACTTTGTGATTTGCTTCCCTTTGCGGCCATCGTCGCCCTCGGCTTGGAAAGCGAGATACTGCTTCTTGATAAGCGAATCGAACATCTCTTCGGCCGCATCTACCTCGACACGCTTTGTGCGATCCCAGATGAGTTTGGTGTCGCCGGATGGGTCAAGCATCTCCATCACGCCTTGCGTTGGTTCAAGAACCACGATTTCTTCCATTACGTTCCTCCCGATATTTGAGATGACTACTGGAAATCTTCAGCGGCCCCGTTTCTTCTTTTCCGGTTTCGCTAGTGGACCACCGCCAAGAGCTTTTCGTCTAAAGTCACATACGCCACATTGGCAAGAATCGGGGTGTCGCGCGGCGGCATAAGCGGCCTCGGCCGCAGGGCGAGCGGATGGCGCACTTCCACTTGGCTCATCAGATCGCGCAGATCCGCGAGCGCGCCGTCGAGCCAAAGGTAGGTCTCGAAGCCCAGCGGCGTCCTTCTGATCACGAACTTCATGGCCTGCCTCCTTCCTCGGCGCTGCGGTGTGTTTCGCACACGCTTCACGTATCCATTCCGCGAATTTCATTCTTCGCGCTTTCGCGGCTTTCAGGAACTCCGCGTAAAGCGAGTCATCCAACTTCAACAAGTATGTTTTCACGCGCCTCAACCTTCATCGAGAAGAGTATATATGGTAATCGGTTTGAGTCAAGAGTATATAAAGAAGCACCAGCCCTGCCACGACCTGCAACCAACGGCTCATGGGCGCTCCGCTTTCCAAATAGCTTCTTCCGCTTTGGCAATCACAGCAGGTCTATTGCCGCCCCAGTTGTGCTCAACCATCCATTCTGCTTTTAGAAGTGCCTTTAGGGCTTCTAATAGCTCTGGTGCCGCAGCGCATAAAAGCGCGTTTGCTCGATTTCTGAAAATCTGAATAGGGATTGGCGGATAACCATCTACGACAATACGGCGACCACCCTTATACTCATCCAATCGCCAAGGTCCAGGCGTGTACATGCTAATTTGCTCGCTCACTGCCTGCCTCCCTGCCCCGCTGGGGGTTGCTGCGCGGGGTTATGGCACTCACAATCGCACTCCTCATCACACTGTTCTCTCTCGCACCTCTCACAAGGTTTCACATACCGGGAACACGATGGGTCATGCCCTCCACGTAAATCATGTTCACATTCGCTGCATTCGAGACTCACTTCCCCCATCCTCTCTCCCGCTCCTCGGCGGGGCGCGTCACGGGCGGTCAACTCCGAACAGACAACTGTTGCCCTGTTCGCATGACACCGCCACATCGCATACAAGTGCCACACGTATTTAAGTCTGGTTGTAAGCAACAGCATAGATAAGCATTCGTTTGACTTGTGACCGAATTTGGCAAAATGGGCTGATTATCCCCAAATTGGAACCACTTACCAATCTTCGACCAAATGCCCTCGTAAAAGTATTGCATCTTTCTTCCTCCTTCTCCTGCGCGTCACCGCTCCAGCCACCAGGGCATGAACTTCAGCTTCCACCAGGCTAAAACTTCGTTGTTGCTCGCGCTCAACTCAGGTGGCTCGGGTGGCAGATTTGCCATCATGCTCAGTGCGGACTCTTTTGGTTCCTTGTAGTCTTCCCGCAAATCCTGCGCCAATTCCGCAGAAAGCATGGAAAGCGCAAGATCAAAACCATCTTTGTGGCCGTTGATGTAGACTCTACTATGCGTTCGTTCGTACTGACTGCTCATCGCTCCTCCCTTCCCTTGGGCGTCAAAACGTGCCGGTTAACGTGTATGGCTGCTGATACCCGGCTCTTTCAGCCCTCACTCGTCTGAGCTTGGGCAGATAACCCAATAAAACACATCATCGCTAGGAAGTTTGCCAGGAAAGTATTGTATTTGGCAGCCTTCTCCAGAGACAACGATATTCGGTTTATGTACCGGCTCAGATTGTTTCGTGTCAAGTGGCCTCACCTCCTCTTTGTTGCGCGTCAAAACTTTGCGCTGCGGGGCCGCTTAACGAAGTTAGGGTCCCAAAGTGCCCTAACCTCTCAACGGCCCCCGCGCATCCGGTTGCTGGCCCGCTACCGCGTCCGTAGCTGCCCCCTGTGCTGCATGCCTCTCGGCACCCTCGATAGTGTGTTGCTACGTCGAGGTCTGCTACCAGGTTGGAGCGCAATGCAATAGGCCAGCAACCAAACTTTTTCATCTCTTGTCGTCCTTCTCGAAGTTGCGATCCAAACGCTCCAAAGCCACTAAAAGCAGAAACACAATCAACTGTGAGGAAAGACTGTGTATTCCTTCACTCCACTGATCCAATAGCTTATTCATTTCTATTTCAATGTCACTGTTGCTCCAAGGCTTGAGCTTCATAGTTTCATCTCTTTCCACCCGGCTCCGGCTTCTCCGGCTTACCGTGGCTCACGGTGATGGGGTCCAGATCGGAACGAGCTTCGAGCTGGCCCTTCCAGTCGGGATGCTTTAGCTCCAGTCCCTTTATGTGAGTTCCCGCAAAGTAGGGCGTCTTCCAGACCGTATTCGGACACGGGCTAATCTGCATGCCCTTGAAGTAGATTCGATAGTTGCTCATCGTGTCTCCTCCTTCGCTCGCGCAGTTCTTCAAGCAAGGGCTTCAACCACTCCCATTGACGCGCTCGTTGCAAGTCCTACCGGCTCGGCGCGTCCCCCGGCTAACAACCATTGGGCACCCATCGCTCTCTCTTTACCATTCCACCGCTTTGCAGCGTTTCATAGTATTGCTCTGTGTGCATTCCGCCCATCACCTCCCTTCCCCTGCTGCTCACACTCGTCTTCCCGCCCGCACCCTTTACACTTCCACCGCTGGCTGGTGCCGAACTTCGATTGCAGCCATTGAATGCCGCCGCAGCCGGGGCACAAGCGCTTGATGAACCAGTTGGTGCGCCAGCGGGCGGTCATTTGCTGCCTCGCTCGCGCTCCAGAGCGGCGCAGATGGCGTCTTGGATAAATGAACGAATAGCTTCACGGCCTTTGACGCCGGTGCGCCGAACATGACAGACGGTTACATAAAATTGGTAGAACCAATCCGGCGGCGTGGTATCCGGTCCCCACTTTTGCAGACCAACTGCGAACTCCTTAAACGGTGCGCTCATTTGTCTCCCTTCGCGTGGGCGAGAGAGCGAATCATCGCGCCATATCTCGTGAACCTGCCGCACCGTCAGCGCCGGGGGCTGCGCGGCGAGAAGTTCCAGCACTTTCAACTTACAAGCATTGAATCCTGCTTTATAGCTGGCATTGCGCGTACTGTCGCCGTCCCATAATTTCTCGACCGCTTCCCTCAACTTGTCGCTCATCGCTCTCCTCCCTCTGCCCCGTGGGGCGCGTCAGGCTCTCAACTCCATGACATACTTTTTGATTTCCGGACGCGCAAGAAAATTCCTTAACTTACGTGCATTTTCTTCTGATACCCGCTTCTTTGGTTCATCGTCAAAATAAAGGAACTCAGCACGGAATATTTCCCAGGACATCTCACAGTCCATAAATTCCAAACAAGCCAGCAGAGCATCTTGCAATGATTTCATTTTTTTGTCGCTCATCGCGTTCTCCTCCATCCTCCAGGTCCCGCTCTGCCCGCTGGGGGCTACGCTCGTCTGCTCTTTTTCTTGATGCGCATGATTTTCGTCTTCGCCGATGGATGTACGTTGCGGCAATGTTCAATGGCATGCCTTTTGTAGTAGAACGTCGAGCAATGTCTCCACTTCGGCTTGTCCAACCACTCACGCCGGTAAAAAACTTTCCAGCGCAACCTCGGGCCTTTTGCTGGTTTTATTGGGTCGCCCATCGTCTACCTCACTGGCTCCACGTGAAAAGTATATACTCGCGCTTTTGGCCATTCAAGGGGAATATATACTCCTATTGCTGCGCTCTCGGATCTGCCGGCACGGGAAGGCGCGCGGCTTTCTGGGGAGTTACGTTGATCGCTTCGCGTGGTGGCCGCGGGATGTCCACCAAAATAACCTTGACGCCAACTTGCGCCGCGAGTTTCGGATCGACTGGAGGGAAAGCGTTCTGCAACTCAAACGCCATGCGCGTGCCGTAGCGCCGCGTGGTGAAGTCGGGAACTTTCACGCGCATCACATTACGCTTTCCGCGCTTTCCTTCACTCACAAATACTTTGGTCTCTTCCGCGATGAGTAGAGGTTTTAGATGGTTTTCGATCAGCCCGGGAACTGTGAGCCCCAAGCGATCCATGATGTCGGGGGTTTTCTCGCGGATGGATTTCAACGCTTGATTCGCGCTCTTTGTCGGCCACTTTCCCGAGAAGCCCGCGGCACGCGCCGCGTCTGCTTTGGTTTCCGCGCCGTTCGCGAACGCTTGAACCAAGCGGGATTGCTTCACCGTGAGTTCCGCGTGCCTGCCGCGCTTCTTACCCGATGTTTTCTTGGCCATGAGTCCCTACGCGAAGAAGTCTAGCACGCGTTCAGTTGAAAAACCGCGAAAGAGCGAACCGTCTCTCTGTCGTGGACCACAACTTTTCCACTCTGGTGCGCGTGGCGTCATAGAGTTCGCGGCACGGGACGCACAGGAAAGTCCCAAGTCGGCCGCATCCTATACAAGAGTCAACGAATCTCGCGCGCTTGGTGGAGATGATCCTTATCGGCATACACGCGTCCTTATTTTATACGCTTTGCCCAAGCGTTGCAGGCTTCGCGTATCCAGTGGGAAAGTGACTGCTGTTCACGTTTTGAACCTCGTTTGAAAATCCGTAGTTCATTGGCGTAAAGGCGAATATGAAGATGTGCATTTCTCGGAAGACCCTGATGAGGAACATTTCTGCTAATGATTGCTTTGCCGCGCCGCACGTTGCATTTTTGGCAGACTGGTACTACCTCAAGAGGTTTGGCGTAATCGCGGTGATCATAATGATTGGCTCTTTCAGGGCAATCCGCACAACGAATCTTTTGAGTTTTCAGGTTTGGTAGTTCTCCGGCCAACACAGCACGATGAGTGATTTGTTGGGCTCGTCTTGCAGCGCGAACATACGGCAACCGCTTATCAGATTGCTGTGGATACTTCATTGGTGCGCCACAGCAGTAAAGAGATGCGCTTCAAGTATCATCTCAACCGTGGAAGAAACGCTTCTATATTCACGTTTCGCTTTTGCGCGCACGGCTTTGTCTGTCTCCTCAGAGAGACGAATAAAGAGAACCTTGGTCTTTTTCTTTGGGGGTCTGCCTACGGTCGCCATATCCTCTATATATACCCGTTGCTTCTTTCGTGCAAGCGTTAAATAATTTCACTTGCACAAAGGGATATCGTGAGTATATACTCGCCCTGTAAGTCAAGGAGCCAACCCCAATGACCTCTCGAATCGATCACGCGTATTTGCGCTCCGCTGTCGCGGAAGGCGGCGGCGAGTGGGTGGGCATTCAGGAAGGAACACGCGAGCACCTAGTGCTCTTCAACGATCCCGTGGGACGCAGTACGCTTTCCTTGCGCGTGAGTGATGTCACTCCCGAAGCAGTAGGCGCGAGAATCCAGCAACAACGTGATTTGGAGATTCGCTATCTCAGCCAACTGAAGCGGCGCGTCACATCTGATGATTTGGTGGCTCAAGCGAAAGCACGCGAACAAGGTCACGCGTTCTGGGTACGCCAGTATACTTTCGAGCGGCGCGCGAAGAACATCTTCTTCGGCGTGATGGCACTCCTCCTCTTGCTTGCGGTGGCGATCCCCTGGATTCTGATTCTGTACGAAAAGGTTGGACACTGAATATGCCAACATGGGTGAATGACGAGCAAGGCATGATGCTTTCTTTTTTTCTCGCAGTACCAGTTGTTCCTCCGAGCGCGAATCGGACTGTCAGACATACGCGGCGAGGTCAGCATTACGTTCCCAGCAATGTCAAAGCATTTGACCAAGCTGTACGTTTATTTGCGCGAGGTCATACCTTCACTACGCTAAAAGTTCCGCTCAAAGTGACGGCGAAGGTCTATCTTGCTAAGGGACAACGCGGGGATGCAGACAATTTCCAAAAGCCTCTTCTTGATGCACTCGTGAAGTGCGGCGTCATCGATACTGACGCCAGAGTGAGACAATGCACCATTCGGAAGGAACGCGACCCACGAGAACCGCGGACTGAAATCACAGTGGAGATATATAAGGAGCAGATGCTTTGATTCGCGAATACTTCAAGCGCAGCACCTATGCTTTTCGCGTGCTCGTGATGGTCACTATCGTGGGCGCGCTTCTCGGGCTGCTCGCGGCTGAGGCCATGTTTTTCTATTTCAAATACTACTAAGGAGGAACATCGTGGCAAGTAAATCGGGTATCACGCCGCAAGGCGCGACAGAAATCATTCCCTCAACGGAAATGCCTCAGTTCAACGAGGCACTCGCGAAGATGGACGGTTTGGAATTGGAGTTAGAGCCTCTCTCGAAGGAAGCACGCGAACTCAAGATCACGGATAAGCCTTCACGCGAACGCGCCGGCGTTCTCAACGCGCAATTCAAGGACATCCAGAAAACGGGTGACGCGACCCTCGCGACGTATGATGCCATCGTGAAGCGCGTAAAGGACTTCATCCAGACGCGAAAACTCCGCGTGAAGAATCGCGCGGAAGAAGCCCGCGGCATCCTTATGGGCAAGATGGGCGACTGGGATCGCGCTGAAGAGGCAGCGGCGAGGGCGGAAGAGGAGCGCAAGAAGCGCGAGCTGCAAGCAACATTGGACCGCCAAGCGGAAGAAAAGCGCCAAGCGGACGAACAGGCCGCAAGAGAACTCCGCGTGAGTCGCGTTGCCGAAATCCGCGCTGACCTCAAGGCGGGAAAGATCACCAAGCGCCAAGCGGAGAAGTTGCTCCGCGAAGCTGGCGCGATGGAAGAAGCGCTCAAAGCCAAGGCAGCGGCCGACCAGGAAGAAGCGAAGACGCAATCCGCTAAGGTCGTGGAGACCGTGAAGGTGGAAACGAACGTCCCGATAGTCCCCGGAAATGTGCGTCGGAAAAATTGGCGCTTTCGCGTGGTCAACGCGCAGCAAGTGAAAGTGCGCTATCTCTGCCCGGATGAAGTGAAGATCGGTGCCGAAGTCCGCAAACTCACGAAGGATTCAACCGACACGGACAAAGCCGCGATAGAGATGGAAGTCGGCGGCATCGAAATATATGAAGACAGGTCCTATTGATGGGCAGAAACACTTCACACACATGGAAATCGGAGTACAGCAGGAAATGGTACGCCAAGAACAGAGAGCGGTTTCTCGCTTACTGTAAGGCACGCCGTCGTGGACCACGAAGAGAACACTTCCTTCGATTGGAACGGATCGCCAGCCATAAAAGGCAGATTGAAGGGAGGAGAAAAGTTACTCCAAGAGATAGAGAAATGATGAAGAGATGTCGGCAGAAAAAAGGCGGGGCTTACATCTCATGGGATGCCATGGTTCAGCGATGTACAAATCGCAAAAATCCCAATTGGAAAAACTATGGCAGGCGTGGAATCAAAATCTGCCCGAGATGGAGAACATTCGCATTCTTTCTGGCAGATATGGGGCCACGCCCAGAGGGAAAAACTTTAGACCGTTTCCCTGACAACGATGGCAACTATGAACCTGGGAATTGCCGCTGGGCTACTCGCAAAGAGCAGTTAGCAAATAGGAGGAAATATCGAACTTCGACTACTAGATCGATGGAAAGACTACGCAGACGCGTGCGTTGATAATCTCGCGAAGATGGACCCGGGCCTCGCGAAGACGCCGGCAGAGCGCGAGGAGATCCGCAAAGCATTCTACGGTGGTGCGTGCTGCATCTTCAATATCATGAACGTGGATATGATGGATGAAACGAAGAGCGAGCGGGAACGCGAAGTCGTGCTGGATGACTTGGCGCGCGAGATTCAACTCTACATGCAGGAACTGCAAAGCGAACTTCGCCGCTTGCTGCAGTGAGGAGGACGCGTGATTGCATTCATCCTTTGGTTCGCTCTCTTGCTCGTGATCGTAAGGTTCACGCGAGGCTGGGTTCGCGGAATTCTGGTGACTCTCTATCTGGTCGGTTCAATTCTTGTGGCGCTCTAAATGACGCTTGCCGACAAACTCCGCAAGTTAGGCTTCGAGGTTCACGCCTTTGACCGCTATCAGCATCGCGTGAATCGCGAGTTTGATTTCTGGCTCACAGACCACAATCGTGCGCTTGCTTGGCATGACCTGGTGACTGGCGAAAGAGGCCGAAAGCCAGAGCATCAGATAGTGAAGTTCATTGAAGAACGCTTAAAGAATCGGCCCACAGAAGTGAGCAAAGAATCATTCATCGCAAATTTGGTTGAAATCGGATGGTCGAAAGAGGAGGCAACACAGCAATGGAACGAACGAAAGTAACCAGCAAGAAACTCGCGAGTGTCGGATACGATCCCGCGACGAAGACTCTTGAAGTCGAGATCATCCCGTGGGCAAAACAAGGGCAACCCACGCCCAAGAATGTGGTATATACTTACTCACCCTTCACTCCTGAGCGCTTCGCGGAATTCATGGCTGCGGAGTCTCTTGGTAGCTATTTCCTCAAAAACATCGTGAAGGACAAAACTTTGCCGTACAAGAAAGTGGGTGAAGTCGATGCCAAAAAAGAAGAAGCACCCGAAGCGCCACCGCCCCAAGCTGCATAACGCACCAGTTCAGAGCAACGCTATTGTTCGCATTGCTCCTGCGCCCGAGAAGCCATGGCAACTTGACCAGAAAGAAATCACTATCGTCAAGAACAGTATCGCCAAGGGTGCCTCTGACGTGGAATTGGAATTCTGTTTGACTGTGGCACGCCGTTATCGTTTGGACCCTTTTCGGCAACAAATATGGTTCGTGAAACGCTGGGACAGCAATGCGGATAACGGCGCTGGTGGGAGAGGCGCGAATGTCTGGACACCACAAGTCGGCATCAATGGATTGCTTTTTGCCGCTGCGCGCGATCACAAAACAGAATTTGGTGCCATCTCTAAGCCTGAGTATGGCCCTATAGTGAACGGACACCCCGAATGGGCCAGCGTCAAGGTGACGAAAAAGAACGGCTCAATCACTGAGGCAGAGGCATGGTGGGAAGAGTACGCCCCAGCAGACCTGACGAAAGCACCATTCTGGAGAAAGATGCCACGACGCATGATTGGAAAGTGTGCGACAGCCCTCGCCATCCGAGAAGCCTACCCTGACTTGGGTGGACTCTATATTCCCGAAGAGTGCGAGCGCATGAACCAGGAGTTCGCGCAAGACGTGACACCGGAAGGCAGACGGATCTTGATTGACGGCAAATCGCCATCAGGCACGTACACCTCACCAGAGCGAAGGTATCAAGACGCGAAAGCCGCGCAAGGTGTCGTAGCAGAAGCCAAAGCCAAGGGGATCTGGTGCGAGAGGCACCAATGTCCCTTCCCGCAGTGCCCCGCAGACGAGCACAGCGACGGGGAGATGGAGATGATGGAGGCTGCAGAACGCGCCGCCAAAGCGCGGCCGGCAGAGGCTCAGGTTATGCCCCAGGGCCAAGGGAACGGCCAGGACGCACGAAACGTGACCCCTAAGCCCTCCCAGTCCACCCCACCCGCTAGGCCCGCTCAGGCACGCCCCGTGTCTCAGGGCGCTACCCACCAGCCGCCTACTGCAGTTCCCGAGGCGGAATTGGGCGGTATTTGGCCCAAGCGCCCGAAAAAGGATTCTGGCAAGCAGGAGGACGCGCCAGAAGCACGAAAGGCCGGCAAGGGGTCGGTGCTGGGCGGCTCGACCCCTTCTGGCCCTACTTTGCTCTGTGGCACGCTCCACAATGCCGTGATCGGGCAGGCTAAGAATCAAGCGCCCTACGTGAACGCGAAGATCAATCAGGCGTGGTACTACTGCTGGACGCCAGCGCTTCATGACTTCTTGCTCGGCAAGCGCTATCCGCTAGTTGTGGAAGTGTGGCTCGACAAACGTTCGCAAATTGTTGGGCTCAAGAGAATCAATGATCTCCACTTCGATGAAGACGGCCGCACACCAATCGTGCAACGCAGTGAACAGCAACCTGGACAGCGCACGCTCTATTGAGACGAACATGAACAAGACGCGCTTTGCCGTAAAGATTCAACATCCCGAATGGCTTAGTAGTTCCAAGCCGCAAGATTCAATCCGCCTGTATCTAGAAGGAAAGATGCCCGCGACGATTGCTGGGTGGTGCATTGTCGTGGGACTCAAGCATCCTCTTTGCGCTGTCTATGGAAGTGATTTCAAAGCCGCTCGTGCCCTTCTCTATCAAGCATTGCAAGACAAATGGGAAAACAGAATAACCGAACCATCGACCAGGCTTTGGTATCACGTGCCGTTTGCCTATGCTTGGGTGTGGACATTCTTTGCCAGCAAATTGACAAAGTATCCCGTTTGGGGTCGCCGCGAATCTCCCGAAGCAATTCGTTGTGAGATGTGCGGATGGGCTGGGATGAGACGCTGGGCGATTCACGGTTATCAGGACGATGGTAGCGGTCAGGATGTAGAGCCAGCGGATGAATGTCCGCGATGTGGCGATGAAGTATGAAAGAGCAACTCAGCGATGCTGACAAAGCCACATTTAAGGCAGCGGCCGAGCGCAGAAAAGCCAATAACATCAAACTCGGCCAGTTCCGCGTGCTGTGTGACACCAACCAAGTGGTGAGCCTCACGGAGTTCTATGAGGGGTTCGTCGCGCGATTAGGAAAGCAGCACGCGGTTGATTACATGATCGTGCTGATGCGGAAAGGTTCTGAAGCGCTGGATCGCGCAGTGGAAGCGAGGAAACTTGATCGAAAACAAAAGAGATGAGCAGGCCACTCTCGCACGCCACTTTCACAGCAAAGATTCTTATGTGTCTCTTGCTGGCCACGAGTATCTCGCGGGAGTTTTGGATCACGCTTTCCGGCGCGCCGAGGTCTACCGCCAAGCGGGCGGGGAAGTGCAGCTCATCATCGAGCCTGGGAAGCAGCGAATTCAACACTGGGTGAACGTCAGGAGCGCGCTATGTCAGGGATGCCCACGGCCTCATCCAGTCAGTTGGGTATTTGGTCAGTGGCACCACAACGTGAAAAGCTACGGCGGTCGAAGATGCGATTGTCTGAAGTGTGCGCTTTGGGTTTGTTCCCCGTGGCACGAGCAACATCATAATCGGGTGATCAAATGGACGAAGAAACCCTCAAATATATAGTGACCTGTCTTGACGCTCAATTCCGCGGCGAAGAACTTTCTCCCGCCACGCACACGCGGCTGATTCAATTGGTGGACGCAGGCCTTGTGGGTATGGATGGCTTCAAGTATTGCTGGCCCGAAGTAGCGAAGGAGAACAGGAAAATCTTCCTTGAGCATCAACGCTAAAATCAAAGTTTGCGGTAATCACCCGAAACGCGTGTACTACGACGGGAAGAAATGCCCTTGCTGCGAGCTAATGAAAGAAATGCCGAATCGCACGAGAGCAAGAGTATTTAGGTTGGAAGGGAAACTTGAGAGACTGAAAAAACGGCAGAAAAACCTAGTTGACAGGTTACAATAATGCGTAAACAATCCAGCCTGGAGGTTACAGGCGTGAATCCAAGATTCGGTCGTCGTTCGTGGGTAAAACTCTGGGTTAATGAATGGCTGGATGGAACCACAAGATTTGAGATGTCTGATGCTCAAAGAGCGTTTTGGATTGATCTTCTTGCTATGGCTGGCCGCTCTAGGTTCCCCGGAAAAATATGCGCTGGACAGGTTGACGGAACATTTGTCGGCTATCCCATTAATAAGTTTCAGTCCCTCATGGCCGAGCCTATTGATATTCAGGAAACTCTCCAGTTGTTTGAACGCACTGGCAAAGTCCGATTGACCACAACATCTGAGAAGCCGATTAAACTCGTGATGATTGAACTTGTGAATTGGGATCGCTACCAGTCTGAATATCAACGCCAAAAGAAGTATCGAGGGAAGTTACAGCAAAGTGACTCGCAAAGTGACACTCAAAGTAACAAGACAGAGACAGAGGGAGAAGTAGAAGGAGAAGTAGAAGAGAGGCAGAGGTTACACCCCCGCCGCCTCCGCGATGCTTTTCAACTTATCGGCTGTGAACCCTTTGGAAGTCAAACATTTCAACTTCTTTGGGAATATGAAGCCGAGCATCACGATGGAAAGTCATCTTGGGCAGACGCTATGGAGCGAGTAATTCAGCAATGTCAAAAAGAGAAACCAAAAATCAAGGTCCCAGGAAGATTCTACGCGCACAAAAAAGAGGTAGAAAAAATCGAAGCTCAACAAACATACAAAAAGACCCCGTTGTGACCGATACGATCAAAGGAAGAAAAAATGGATGACCGGATGGTGCCACTCAGTAGCGTTTTGGATTTGATCGGAGACATCTGCTTGGATTGTCAATCGAAAATACGCCAGAGGCTAGGTAGCGCTCCACTCAAGGGCAATATCATGCGCGACAGAACGCGCGAGCTTCTTGAGCAGGCCAGCCGCGAAACTGGCATCACCATCACGCGCATGCTCGAAAAGAGCAACGTCGCTTCTGTGGTAGCAGCGCGGCGCCGCTTCGCGATACTGGCACGCGCACAGAATTTCTCCTATCCCGAGATTGGCGCGGCCCTCGGGAAGCACCACACCACGATCATGCACCTGGTAAAGAGTCAGAACGGAGCGCATTAGCCTCTTGACTCGCGAGGCCAAGAGTATATATTGAGAACGCTCTTCCACGCGCCTTCCGAGGCGCTACGCCGGAAGGGAATCAAAAACACGAAAGGAACGCCATGTCAGCCAAGAAAGCGAAGAAAGCAGCCCCGAAGTCCAAGCCCAAGGAGAAGCGCGGCCCTAGGCTCCCTAAGGCCCCGTCAATGCCCCCTGCAGCGCCCGAACCACCCGAAGCACAAGCGGGAGGCACAGAGGCCCCGGAGAACGCAGCGGAAGAGGAACATCCCGCGCCAAAGCCACCGCCCCCCAAAAGAAGCGGAAAGCGTGGCCTGACGCTCGCCAATGCGGTTCACAGCGCAGCGCTGGACGCGGACAAGGACTTCGACACGCCAACGCGCACGCAAGCCACAGTGCTTGGTGGTGCACAAGGTTCGCTCCTAATCGAACAGCCTCCCAAGCCGAAAGTGGTCGGGGACCGCTTCGAGGTTTTCTATCTCAAGCCCATTTTCGCGAAGACGCCAAAGGGCGACATCACCGTGTCTCTCGCGATCACCCTCCCGCTCGAGGACAGCCACGATGGCCTACTCCCGAAGATCATCCATGACGGGTATCGCGACATCACGAAGAAGGGCCGCAAGGGAATGACCTTCACGGAGCTGCCAGGTCAGCACGCGATGTTCTTCTTGACCTCGGACATTCGAGAAGAGTCGCTCGTTCTGCCGGCCGCGAAGATGATCAACGCGAGCCTCGCGCTAGTCCAGCGCAAGGGAGAAGGCGAAGCGCGCAAAGTGATCCGCCTCTCTTTCCGCCTCCAGGTGAAGCTCTCCAAGGAAGTCGCGCACTTCGCGGAGCAGAACCTTGGCAACAACTTCTGGCTCTCACTCAAGGAAACCGATGAGCCCTTGTTCGATGAAGAGGATGAGGACTAGTGGCCATTCCTGAAAAACGCGAGGACTTACTCTCCGCTGGATACGTGTTCAGCGGAGAGTCTCGCTGTCGTGGATGCGGGGAGTATATGGAATGGTGGATTACTCCTCGAGGGAAGCGCATGCCAATGAGCGTTCAGGACGTGAAGGATGAATCCAAGATTTTCCCGCAGCCAATTCTCCGCACGATTCGCGTCCCTCACTGGGAGGTCTGTCCTAACGCTGCGGATTTCAGGAAACCGAAAGAGAAAAAATGAACGACACAATAAGTCCAGCTTTCTTCAACTTTATTTCCCAAGTAGCACACTGCGCCACCACTTATGCCATCACCTTCACTATCTACGCCAAGTGGGGATTTCACGGCTGGCTTATTGGAGCCATCGGCGTACTGTTGTATGCGGCTGTGAAGGAATTCTGGTATGACGCGAAATACGAGAATGCCGCGACCCGCGGCAGTGACCTCGAGGACTTTTCCTTTCTCGTTGCTGGCCCGCTTCTCGCGCTGGTTATCGGGCACTATCTTTGCTCGTGGAAACTTTAATTGGAGAAGCCGCTCACCATCGATGACTTCGCGCCGCTCTCTCCCCTAGTGCGAGGCTATGAATTCCGCCCAGGTTGCGCGTATCTCATTCTCTGCGATGGCAAGGAATTCTCCGCAAGCGCAGCGTATGCCCTCATGCGCGATATCCGCCAGATGCACCCTGATGTCCAGATCGCGATTGTTGCCACACCAAAAGTGAAGAGTATCGAAGTGCGCGAGAAAGAGTTACCGCAACAGAGCGATGGGATGCCCGCCAGCGATCAAAAGCAAGAAGGCAAGCAATCCCGCAAAGAATGAAATCCGGCCTACTTCTTGGAGTTTCGGATTCGCGCTAAAGGCGTACATCAATAGGCCGACAAGAGCGACTAAGAGACTGAGAAATATAATCATGAATTCCTCCACGCTGAGACTATCGTGCGCTTACTCTTGCGTCTGTTCGTTTTGGTACAGCTTGCGATATTACCCGGTTGTCAGTGGTGGCTTCCCGAGGCGCACCAGTTCCGCGTTGATCGCGGCAAGATCATCGTTGCTCAGTTTGTCCACCGCCAAGAGTTCCGCTTGGTCGCCGGCCACGAGCAATTGATAATCCTCGCTGTCCACGGAAGTGAGCGCGGATTTGATCTTCGTGACCACCGCTTTTCCAATCGGCACCAGCACTTCGCCAACCTGAATCGCGAGGCCCACGTAACCGCCGATCTGACTGAGTTGATCGAGAACAGACTTCGGTGTGACTGTGTTCGGCATGTTCGTCTCTCTTTCTTAGAATGACAAAATCAGCGCGACGGCACCAGTGATTTCCGCGATCAACCCGTTGACCTTCTGCAAACTCGTCTGGTCCTTGATGCCGGTCACGCCCTGCGTGTTGAGCGTAAGGATTTGCGCGGAGATTTGCTGCATGTAATCTCTGATCTGCGCTTTAGTCGAATCATTGAAATTATTCGGCGATTGCTTCAGCACCGTACTTGCGGAAAGCTGAAGCTGATCAATCTTCCCGAGAACTTCCAGGGTTGTCGCGTAATTGTTGCCATCGGGGAAAAGTCCCGACTTGTTCAGTTCAATCACGGTCTGTCGTGCAGTCGAGGTGACATTCGCGATGGTGCTGAGATCCTGAACAGCAGAATCCCAGTTCTGCGCTTGAACTTGCGTGACCCCAGGTGGCAGATTCGTTACGGTCTTCACTCGAGCGGCGCATCCGCCGAACGCGAGCGCAAAACAGAGAAACAATACTGCGAATGGCCGATTCTTCATGTTGGTTTGCTCCTTACTCGATGACTGTCACGTTCGCGGCTTGGGGGCCGCGTTCGCCTTTTACAATCTCGAATTCCACTTTCTGGCCTTCCTTCAATTGCCGGTAGCCTTCGCCATTGATCGCACTGAAATGGACAAAAACATCGGGACCTTTTTCGCGCCCGATAAAACCGAACCCTTTCTGCGCGGAAAACCATTTTGTGATTCCAGTTTCTCTCATGCAGCTCTCCTTCGCAATCTCTTAAATTCCTTTGCTTTTTCTCGTCTGCATTTTAAGCAATCACGCCACCTTGGATGGTCCGGCCTATGATATGTATTTGCAGGAACAAATTCATGGCCGTTGGGACAATGTGTCTTTCTAAAATTTCTAGCGGAGCGGCCATTGCCTCTTAGAATGTTGATCCTCATAGTGACCGGCTCAAGATGGTTTGGATTACAACATCTGGGAACTCTACACAAATGATCCAATGTTAATCCTTCAGGTATAGGCTCTCGAAGTAGACTCCAGATGAACTTATGGGCTTCCCACTTTTTATAATGGACTGTGATTTGTCCATAGCCATGACCATTAGGAGCCGTGTTTAGAAGCCAACAATCACTTTTCAAACTGGAAATTGGACATTTCACTGGGACGATTTTACGGCGGACAAAATCTGGAAGTCGTTCAAGCATTCATTGATCCCGAACTGTCTGGCGGATTATAGTCCACAACCTCCCAAGAAGTATAGGGAGATAAATTATGGACAGCTCCCTCCAACGCTTGACGCACGCCAGGTGCATCAAGGTTTAGCGAAACGTGAATGATACTCGATCCATCCACTGAGTGTTCAAAAATCACCTCGTGGAAAGGAATCGTGGGACTCGTGCGAATCCAGTCAAAAACCGCACGCACTGAGAGCATTGTCCCAAAAGTCGTGTTGAAGGTGAAGTCGGCCGCTATCTTCCGCGGCGTCCAGATGTGCTCGCTGTCTTTCACGCCATGCGTGGCGGTGTTGGTTGCCACTGAACGATATCCACTCGTGATCTCTAGAGGCCGATGGATGAACGCGCGAACTGGCTCCAAGATTTCCGCGCAGAATTGACGAAGCAGAGGCAAGCAATCATCGGGGATCGTGGTGCCATGCTCGAATTCAGAAACATCGAAGTGAGCGCTTACGTTTCCCATTTTCTTTCACTTCCTACTGGATTCGTCAGGCAACATCGGGCAACGCAATGAGACTGCCACAGATTCTAGATGCTCCAGCCGCTTTTCTGCGATGTCCACAAGGGTTGTGAGCTTGACGTTGGTTTTTTCTATCTCGCGAAGCAACGTATCGCGGTCATCGGCTTCGCCTTCGTGGATCTCCTTCCATCGCTTGAGTTCCTTGATATCTGCGGTGGCGGTACGTGCATCCACCAAGCGCGCGATGATCCACGCGCACGCGACGATTCCCCAAGTGAGAACATTGCCTATATCGAAGTGCCAGAAAGGTTGTCCTTGTATCACGGATGATTGGCTCCTGAAGGTGGGGGCGTTGTGACTGGCGCCGTTGAAGCGGGCGGAACTAATGTCGGTTGATTTTTGCCGTTCGCAGGGATGCTCTCGGGCGTACTTGGAGCAGCGCCGTTGCCATTGCTCGTAGCCTTCGCGCCGATCGCGCCCAGGAACGCACCATTCACAGCGGAAAGAATTCCCACGATGGTGGTCTGGAGTTGCGCGTCGAACATTTTCCAGAAGTGAATCAGCAGGAGCAGCACTAAACCGTCTGAGACCCAAAGAAGCAGAAGCTGACCGCCCTTGGATTCAAAACTATCAAGAAACGCTTGCCACGCTGTGATGCTCGGGAACTTATGAAATCCGATGATGTAAAACGCGAAGAACACAGCGAGGATGATCAGATAATTTGCTTCAAACCATTGTAGGAAATTCATTTCGTACCTTTCTTGGAACGACGAACACAATCACAATCTGGACCTTGGCAGTTCTTGTGCGGTTTCACGCGCACTTCAGCCACCACGTAGGGAATCTGGATGATATTGGTAACTACGAGGCCGCTTTTCGTTATCGTAGGCACCGCAAAACTCCAGATTCCCACTTTCATCGCGTCATAGTCCCCACCACCAGCACCAAAAAGCGTACCACTTGCATTTCTTAATTGGAGGTGATGGACACGACTGGGGCGGCTGGCACACCGGGAAAGGTAGCGGAAACTTCGTTAGAGGGCACGCTTGGCGACGTGATCCCCGACGCAGTTTCCACCGCCTCAACATAGTAAAAATAGCTCTGAATCGAACTCGTCAGCGTGATCGCGTCCGTATATGTCAACGCCGTGAGAGGCGTCGAATTGAGCGGAGTTGAGGATTCTGCTCCCGCTGCTGTGCCCTTGAAGACATTGTAAGCGAACGTGCAGTTCGGTGCTACGCAAGCCGCTGCGCTCGTAGACGCGACCCATGTGAGCACAACCGCATGACCCGTAGGCGGGGGAAGCATCGCGCTCGGAAGCGGGGGAAGCGGAAGAGGTTCCATTGCTGGAGCCGCTGCCACGATCCCGCCGAACAGCAATAACGCGAGAACCATCACAACAATCTTGCTTTTCATTGAGAGTCTCCTTTTCTTAAAATCTGAATCTAAAATCGTAACCGAGGCCGCTACTGCCCGAGATATTCGTCGTCGCTGAAAAGTTTACACCAGTGATGTCCGACCCGCTAATCGTTTCGCTTCTGCTGGTGGGCGAGAAGGTGTAGCCGGTCTTGGATGGAGTAATTACGTAGCTGCCGAATGGAAGCAACGCTTCGCCTGTGTTGTAGTTGCCCGAGCCATCCGCAGTCACAGAGCCAGTCGAGTCACCCGTCCACGAAACTGTGGCTCCTGCGCCGCCTGCGCCCAATGCACCTTGTATCCCATTATCAGGGGCAGCTTGAAAGCCACCGGCGCTCCACGCGCTAATCTGGGCATCCGCTACATCGGTATTTGATTGGATTGTTATACCCGGAGCGCCGCTCGCGATATTCGTATCCGTTGCCTGGGTAAACAAGAAACCTGGAGCCGCAGTCCCAGAAGGCGTCCAGTAAACATAGAGATTCGAGCCTACAACGGCTAAAGTAAAACTATCTCCGACATTTGCAGTTATAGTCCCCGAAGTCAAAGCATTGTAAGTGCCATTCACATACCTTTGCAGCGCCCACTGTCCGCTGTTCCCTAAGCTGCCACCATTGGCATACCAGTAAAACAAATAGTAGGTTGGGGTGTTGGTCCCACTGGCGGTTGCTCTTACAACAAGCCCAACTATAGAAACTCCCGTGCACGTCTTAACTACTGCTGTTGCCCACTGGTCATTGGGAAAGCTGCCGACATTGTAAAGGGCGGAACAGTTGGTGTTTGCAGCACCGGGTTGAACGTTGCCCGTGGAAAAAGCGAGAGAACTTCCCGCCCAATTGCCCGTTGTACCCAACATTGTCCAATTTGTGTCGCCGCTTGCAAAGGAGTCTGAGGCAATCGTCGTCAGGTTCAAATTAGAACCGGGAATGGGGACATTCAACACGCCTTCATAGCCCGTCACCAACTGCGCTAGTGTTACGCCCGATGCAATATCACAAGCAATGCCACGTGATGCGCCGAGAACTGTTACCGTGTAATAAAGATATGTGCTTCCATTTACCTCTAAAATAGTCGGGTCAACGGGACAAGTATTTACGCCGCCAGAAATGAGTTCAGTCTCAAGAACGCTGTAACAAGTTGAAGTCGGCGTTTGTGTCCAAGGGCCGTTCGGGTTTGTGGCTTCAAAGCGGAACAGGGGGGAGTTCCAAAGAGTAGCTTGACGGGCTGCAGTATGGGGGTCATTAGGAAGTGGCGCACTTGACCAACCATAGTACTTGCTGCCGACTTTAGCAAAACAGAAATTGGATGTGGAAACTTGAATGATGGGATTGTGCGCGTTGTCCTTCGTCCAGTTGACACCGTCCGAAGATGTGGCCAAACCCATATAAAACCAAGTCCACGGATCGCCGGAAGGATAGTTCGGACCAATCCCCGAGTAATAACCATACCAAGTGGTGGTGCTTCCAACCGTGATAACATCAACGACGTTCAGTTGAGTGACAAGACCACCCTCCCAAGTTTGGTTTGCGACGATGGCATTCGCTTTCGCAAGAGTCCAAGTAATGCCTGCACCGGCACCGGTGGCAGGAGATGTGTAAACATCAATAGCAGGACTCCCTACATATAAATAGTAGGTGCTGCCATTCTTGTAGACGTGGGGATAGGAGACATTGGTTCCCGACGCGAGCACGGGATTGCCGGAACCCGCCGTATACTGTGTCCAAGTCACACCATCGTTGGATTCAGCGTAGTAAATGCCGAAAGGACCATACCACATCTTGAAGATCTTACCGTCACCGTTGGCAGACAGAATCTGGGGGTTGGTATCATAGAGGACTGTAGGATTTCCTGCAGCACCGCCGACACCACTGATAACGATACCTTGCGGAGTCCATGTGTTGAATGACATCAAAACACCTCAAGCATCAGCGCACTGTACGTGAGAGCGGAGATAACGGGATTCGGCATCAGCGCGAGCCGCTACGACAACAAAATTTTCCCGATGATCGTGGGCACTGTTCCGCCACCAGTAGCGGTGACATTCAATTGATCCTCGCCCAATGTTCATACACCCTACAAATCCAATCTCGAAAATCAGATTGGGTTGTCTTCAACTTGGCCTTATTACATGTTTCACAACACGGAACACAATTGCCCAGAACATATCCTTTAGTGCTATCGATACGATCAATTCCGTACCCTGTTTCTGGGAGTGTTCCACCGCAATACTCACAGGGCTTGCTTCGTAATTTTTTAAATTCTTCAAGCGACAAACCGAGTTCTATTCCGCGCTTCTTCGCCCAATAGACCAAACATGAATACCGGACGCCATCTTTGCGCGAATTCTTATATTGCGCCAGACGCGCTCTCTCTGGATGACGAAGGCGCCATCTCTTCGCTCTGATGCAATCATCTTTTCTGCGTTCTGCAAGTGTCATCTTGGAACCCTTACGCTAGGAGTATTTTCGCAATGATGGTTGGGACGGTCCCTCCCGTCGTTGCCGTAATGTTTACCCTTAGAAAATTGACAAGGTTCGGCACTTGTGCGACCGTCTCCACCCAGCCGGAAGCGGTGGTCTTGGAAGTGCCGATGATGGTGTACTCGCCATCCACATCATTCACAGCGCCTTCGAGTTGAATCGCGATGGTGGACGGCGCGGAAACGCAATCATAGGCCCACGTGATTCCGTAGCCTCTCCCGATGGTGTTCTGGATCGCGAAGGCGCGGCTCGCGATGGCTGAGAGCGCTTCTGGAACTTCGGGCACTGCAACATAGGCCATTCCCGTATCCGCTGTTGTGAGTTGAGCGCCCGCTGTCGCAGCATACGTGACTGTGCCTTTTCCCGTGAGCGCGGTGATCGTCACGGAGGCGAGTGCAACATTCGCTACGTTCGCGGCACCGCTGTCCGTGGTCGTGTTCACGACAGTGATGAGATCCCCAACTGCGGGGATATAGCCGTCCATGATCGTGACGCCAAGTGTAATCACATTGGCCGCGGCCGCCACCGAAGTGACGCTCATCTTCACGGTGGGACACGAAGTGTTCTTGCTCCCGAAAGCGTAGGCTGGCTGCCCGGGGATGAGCATCTGGACTGGCGTGTTCGTGGTGGCCGGGCGAGTAATATAAGCGGGCATTTGAATTCCTCCTCAGTCGTGAATCGCGATAGTGTGCAGTGTGATGACATCACCGGGAGTGGTCGCACCATTCACATAGATTTGAGCGGTCATTCCACTTGCGGTGACAAGATGATTTTCGCCTGGACTCACAGCGTTGATTACGTCCAGCGCTGCGCTATTCGTGATGGCTTGAGATATCGTGTAATTTGTGTCTGCAAAAGGGATCGGAAAAACGATGGGGATGTTCGCGTAGCCGTTATTTATGTCCGTCTGCGTGATGGTATAGGTAGTGCGAACAGTCTGAATCAGTCCAGAGGGACCATAGATGGAATCATTCGGAGTGATCCCGCGGTTTGTCGAGGCTCCCCAGATAATCGGTTGAAGCGTTGCGCCAGCCATGAATCCTCCAAAAGCGAGAGATCACGTGCGCTGCCCGACTTCAACGCCTTGCGATTAGGAAGATAGCACAATTTCCGCTTCACGGGGAAGATTTACAGAGTTCACCTTCCGCGGAAGACTGCCGATGGAAAGTTCCGAAGTAAATTCACTGCTCCAGCCATCTGGAAGTGTCACGCGATATTTGAACTGGCGCGGCAGAAGTTCGTGGCCGATCTCGCGTTCCACATTACTGCGCTCCATGACACTTGCGCGCCAGTAGGGATCATGGGCAAAGCATTCCACTTTGGCCACGCGACTCGCGAAGGTCGGACAGTCATCGAAGAAAGCCTCGTACTGAATGAATCCCCCGCGGTTGTAACCGCCCCAGCCCTGATGTTGGACCTTCGCTGTCGCGCACCAAGCGACTTGGAGTTTCTCTTTCATGATGATGCGCTGCAGGAGCCCGTCAAGCTCGTAATGAACCACATCGGGATAAAGTTTGTTGATCGGATTCTCGGGGAAGTTCTCCGCAACGTACTTCCACATATCCGCGTAGTAGAGCGGCCCGAGGTAGGGCACCACCAGCGCAAGTTTCTCGCGGCGAATCGAGAATTGCGGTATATATATCCAGGGCACGAAGTATATATCTTCAGTGAACGGCATGTGGTGATTGAACACCCATCCGCACGTGCAGAAAATATCGTCCCACTCTTCGTGCGTTGCGCGAGTCCACGCAAGAAGATCCGGCTTGGCAAAGGCATCATCTTCCACGTAATGCACGAGTTCAAATCCCGCGTTGTATGCGAAACGCAGAGCTTCTCCAGCGTTGAAGGAGTTCCCGAGGAACTCGTGCTTCGGTTGAAGGATGAGTGTCGCCCCAAATTTTTGGCAGATTTCTTCCAGTTCAGGACTTGTCTCGCCGCGGTCGGAGAACACCACGATAGGCACGTCGCTGTCCTGACCGCGCAGCCGACGAAGACAACCGTGGAGAAGTTCTGGCCGGCGATATGTGGGCACCACACAACATTCTTTCATTTTGCCTCCAAGTACAGCGCCTCGTAACGCTTAAGATCCTGAGACCAATATCCAGTCATGAGGAATAGTCTATCCATCCGCTGGATCACTTGATCGTGCAATTCCTGAGGAGTCCAAGGGTGAAGTTCCACGTACATGAATTTCACTTGCTTGAGTTTCTCTTCCGACACGGACATCAGTATCTCGGCCTCGCCGCCCTCAATGTCCATCTTGATGCAGTCCCAAATCTTGTCTCCGAGGGCTTCGTCAAAGGACAGGCACGGAACTTCAATAAATTCGATGGTTCCCGGCAGATCGTGAACCCCTGGGCAGGAAGCCCTTCCGTTATGCCAGATGATTTCGCTGCCCTCATCAGGAACGGTATGGCTCTCGAAGCGGACGGTGCCACTTCGCGTGTAGATAGCAACACAGCGCGCTTCCACTTTAGGAAATTGACGGACCACCGTTTCCAAAACGCGATAGGTAGAGGGATCGCATTCATAAGCTGTCACCAAAGCGCCGTTCGCCGCGCAGAAGGCGGTGTAGATGCCCACGTTGGCTCCGACATCCATCACGCGCTTACCAGGCGCGGGCTTGAAGAGCTTATTGGCTGGTGCCCAAGTCCTAGAATCTCCTAGCACGATTTCCCGCACCATGTGATAGTTGTTCGTCACGTCCATGGCCTTGGTGAACTCGGGATGCTCCGTTGCGATCCGTGCCCAGACTGAATCTCTATCCCTTGATTGTTCTTCTCGCAAGCATCCTCCCGGCCGCGCCGGCAAGCGCTATGTGTTTGTCGCGGCATTTCAGCAAACGGGCCACCCATTGGGGATTGTCTTCGGTTTTGCTTTTCTCTTCGCACTTGCCCGCCCATCCTCTCGCCCACTCGATCTCCAGTGCCAATCGTTCTTGTTCGTTGTTGGCTGAGGATGCAGCGTTGCGGCGGTCAAATAAGGGGAACATGTCATCCAGTCCATATATCGGCTGCGTACCGTCCAGCTTGAGCGGGCCATAGTTGGCTACCGAAGGGCGCTCTCCCATCTCGATTTCATAGGTCAATGCCCACGCCAAGGCTACGTTGCTGAATCCCGTGTACTCCTCAAATGCGCCTCCGGTCGCTTCGTGAGCTTGATGAACGGCTTTCGCGTCTATTTGCACCACGGGAATGCCGCGGCGATTGAGCAGCCAAACAAAGAAACTGTCTTCGCAGCCGTACCCGAAAAACTGTTCCTCGAAACCGCCCATGGCCTCGAATGTGCCACGCCTCAATGCCTGGGGCCTAGCACCTACGATCCCAGTGACGTAATGACCCTCGGGCATCTTGGCCTGGGCCACCGCTAGACAGTCCTGAGATCGAACGGTTTCCGCGAGTGGCGCAATAACGCTTCCTTCATGATAAGTTTCTCCATCGTGCATCACGAGAATGTCACCCGTTGACGCTTTCACGCCAAGGTTGCGCACCACAGCGATGCTCTGAAATGCCGGATAGTATTCGGCTCTAACGTGACGGACGTACTTTGCTCCATATTCACGCGCGATCTCTTCGGTGAGCCCATCGTCATCGTCTTCCGCGACAACGATTTCCAAACCGGGATAGTTCTGCTCGTGAATTGATCGCAACGTGGGACCGAGTTGCTTGGCGCGATTGAAGCAGAGAAGAATTATGGAAACGCTAGAAAACGAGTCGATCATCAAATTTGCATTCCCCCGCCCGTCCGTTGCTATGCCCGCTTCGCCTCATATTCTGTCCCGTGCCCTCGGGGTCGTAGACCGTGAGCTTCCAATCTTCCCAGGCGCCATAGCAACAGGATGAATATATCGCGTCCTCGATGAAGGTGCGGCACTGTGGCGAAAAGTGCGCTTTCAATTTCGCGCGGTAGAAATCGGCTGAGGCGAGATGAGGCCGCTGGTGCCACTGATTGGTTTTTATCAGATACGGAGTCAAGTTGCCCAGCATCATGTGCTGGTGATCGGGATGAATCGTTTCGTCATAGTGCAAACGGATATGGTTCGTCGCGTGGGAAGCGAGCATGCTTTTGAGCATATCCCAGTGGATGAAAGCGTTCACGAGCGGCGTATCATGCTCGACAAAGAGTATATACGGAGCGGTCACGAGTTCCAGCGTCTTCATAGTCATGGCCGCTTGGTGCGTGAACTCCTCGAAAGGCACCAGCGAGATATTCTTCCATTTGAACACGGAGAGTCCCACGAGGCGCTTGATGTATTCGAGATAAGCCGCTTCGCGATCTTTCTGCTCTTCGCGGAGGCCGTCCAGCATGATGTACACGCGCGACTCGGGAAGATGATAGCGAATCGAGGCCAACGTCTCTTCGATAATCGCCGTGCTCGGATGGCTGGGAATGACCGAGGAAGAGATGAGCACCGCTATGTCTTTGTCAGGCATTGAATATCCTTTTCCAGCCAGGTGTTCCAATCCGCGAGATATCCTTCCCACCAGGTCAGACACTTATCCCGTAGAACTTCGTAATTGGGGAGCCACTCTGTTTTGAATTGGTGCGGAAATGCGGACCAGTCAGTGACAACAGGGAGAGGATGATCGCCGAGCACCAAAGACCAAAAACCGCCAGTGACTTCGTGCAATCCTTCATACCCGCCGCGTGAATCCAGAATTGGAATCGCTCCGCATTGCAAGGCTTCCCACGGCCGGGCCGAGTCTGGCGAACTGGGGCCGCATGGACACGGTACGAATTTCGCGCGGCTCATCATGCGAAAATACTCTTCGCGGCCTACTCCCAGCGTGTATCCCTTCGAGAGAACCATGACGACATCCCAATCGAATTGATCGCGCAGTGCGTTCACGCATTCTTTGCGCCTCAAATGTGTATCTTGCCCCCCGAAAAAGAGAGATAGGTCTTTGGGGACATCAGCCCGTTTGCATCCAAACGTCCAGCCATCGAGGATGTAGCGGTCTGCTTCGTACACTCTGGGCACGGGCTCTTGGAGCCAAAGCCTTTTGTTTTCGTGGCGGATAAATTCTGGATTGACCATGTGCGTTTCATCGCCAAGCAACACGACGATCACCCACTTTAGTTTTGCCAGCGAAGCGTTGAGACGAAGTATCTTGTTAAAGCACGATTCTCCATGCACGACCACGACGGCCCCCTCCAAACCATCGGGAATGTCGAGATAGTCATGCTGGCAATCGTAGGTACTCAGCATTTCGCGCAGCATCACCGTGCAGTTTTTGTGCTCCTGTCCCGCCAAAAGGCCGTACCAGATAACCGGGATCATATCTGACCTCCCGGCTTGACCCAACACTTCCGGGTGGAATCAAATTCGATGGCGCCATAAGGCTCAAAAAGAAAATGTTCCTCCTGGTCACTGTTCAAAAGAGTGCGCTTGTAAAAATAATAGTCCATGAACGCATAGAGGTCTTCCGCCTTCTGACCGAAACGTTCTTGCATGAATTGCGGATGCACGGAAATCCAAAAAAGCGGCCGGATTCTAGTCAGTGTGTGTTTCGCCCCGAGTAGCGCCTGCAATTCCGAGCCTTCCACGTCCATGGTGATTCCGAGTTTTGTGGATGCCAATTGATTCACTATGGTATCAATGGTCAAGCGAGGAAGCGCAGCGCAACTTTCGTCTTCGTTCACGTAGTGCAGCCAGCGGAAATCTAACTTGTCATCTGTCCGCATGGGATTGCCGCACTGTGGAGGCCATTCGCCAATGTAGAAGCGGGAATTTGGTTTGTCTTCCGACGCGACGAAGCCGGGAAACGCAGCTAGGGGCATCTGCGAACCATATTTCTTTTCCCAGTTGAGTTTGATGGTGGGCCAGTTGTATTCAGCGGGCTCCACGATCACGAGATTCTCAGGCCCCACTTTGTCAGCGACGATGAGGCTGGTCGTGCCATCATAGGCCCCGATGTCAATGAACGTATCCCCTTCGCGCATGTGCTCCAACACGCTGCCAAAGTGTTCCGGCTCGTAAGCGAGAGTCATGGCGTCACCACTTTCATGCACAGATCACAGTTGGGATTGATGATTCCTCTTTGAAGGTGCCATCGAGTATGAGCACCGAATGGGCCACCGATTTTCCCACCGATTTTCCCATATTGTCTTTGTTGTTCAGGAGTTCTTAATCTCATTGCCGCACGACCACCCATAACCTGTATTTCGTGAGTTAAGATTTTCCCGCTTTGATATCTTTTGCGCGCGGCCAAACACATGCTTCTGTGTCCTTCAACAGACATTGGTCTTCGATTCTGCAACTGTTCTCTCCTGGTGGCCCATTTACAATTTCCCGGTTCATAACCAAGATCATTATTTTTTCTCTCTATGGTCAATTTCGGATTGAGCTTTAATCCCATGTCTCTCAAAAAATCGGGAAATGACTTCCTCCATCGCGGACAAACGCATATTCCCCGAGCACCGTAGTTCTTGTAGTTGGTGGATTTTGGATTATGACAACGCTGAATCATGGCATTCCACGTCCGGTATTCTGGACTAGCCATCCCAAAATGGGTCACTCTATTGTGTCCATGCTTTATATGAAGAGTTCCTCTTCTGCAGCCACAACTGGTACGATCACCCATTTTCAAAACCCAACCAAGAACAGCCATTTCTTTTCCGCAGCGACATCTACACCACCACAGTCTTCCACGTTTGCTCGCTTTATAATCTCTGAGGACTGTGAGCCAGCCGAATTCAGTCCGTACCGGCACTTTCAGTGCTTTCGTCATGAATAGTTCCCAGTACTGATCTCAATCTTTCTGTCCACGTATCGAATCGCCTTGCATATTCAGCGCACTCTATTACCTTGGCACGTCTTTCATTTTCATGCGAGAGCCAGTATTCTATTTTCTCGTGAAGGTCAAGCAAATCTTCTGGCCTGAAGGTGGCAAGTGGAATATTCAGTCCCTCAATCTCTGGCGAGAGAAGAAATCCATAACGCATCGGAGTCTCTACCATTCTGTCAGAAAAATAGAACGGAATTTTTCCTCCACCGAAACAGTCTCCAATGCACACGCGACATGAAGCGTAGAAATCATTCAAATCATGACCGCGGATTCCCTCAACTAATTTGAACCTATCGCCGTAGGTCTGTTCGAGAAATTCTATGAGTACGGTTCTGAACTGGTGCTCTTGGTGATACCCTCTCGCGCCAACGAAGGCCACATCGCAACGGAAATTCTCTCTTGGACAACCTCGATGCGAATAAACTTCGCTCGCAGCGGCAGGCATCCAAATGTGGTTGATTCCAAACTTCTTGAAGTCCTCTTGGCGCGATCCATCTGCGGTGAATAGATATTGGAGTTTCCAGAAGGGAATCTTTCCGATGAGTTTTTCGCGCTCGGGAATGCCCCAAAATTTGTCCAAATGTACGCCAAAGCTCGGGATCTTGCGCGCTCGAAGCGAATCAAGGAACGCGAACATCTCGCTATCGGGCACCTTGAGCCAGGTTGGCGTGCGGACCCAGAGGAAGAAGTCGTTGAACTCGCTTGCGTCCTCTAGTGCGCGAAGATTCGTTTCGTTCTCTTGGAGCGCTTCCACTTCGTAGCCGAGGCGCTCTTCAAGTGCCCAGCGAATCATGTTTTCGGTGCTCTCGACGTTCTGGAAGTTCCCGAGGAAGAGGATATTCTTTCCGCTTCTCACTCGCGTGGGTCGCGCTTTCTTCCCGCGCTTCTCTAGGTCCGCGAGTTGCTCGGCAAAGCGCATCTTAAAATCATCGTTCGCGGAAAGGAACTTGGAGCGCGTGTCTTCTTGGCACTCGGCCAA
>Ga0181527_1000732_pt1 | contig 37136 bp, 33 predicted proteins | sample PEATcosm2014_Bin_30_FD_119762 | JGI IMG/M metagenome (GOLD analysis project Ga0181527, IMG submission 119762) | Peatland microbial communities from MTU Mesocosm Facility, Houghton, MI, USA - PEATcosm2014_Bin06_60_metaG | ecosystem: Environmental > Terrestrial > Soil > Wetlands > Peat | place...
CGACGCGCTCGCCGGGCTGGACTGCGACCAGGGTCAGGGGTTCCTCTTCGCGCGCCCGCTGTCGCCGGAGGCGGTCGCCGCGCTGGTGGCCTGAGCATCGCCCAGTTGCGCTGCAACGAGCGAGTAGCCGGTCACAGCTTCTGCGACAGCTCTGACGAACTGCATAGTCGAGGGGCTGTCGGCCGGGACAACGCAGGCCCGTCAAGGCGGGCCGCGGCCACCCAGAGCGGAAGCTTCGACGGGCCGGCCACGCTGCGGAGGACAACGAGGCAAAGCGCGGCGTCAGGCCCTCTTCGACGCGACTGCCTGCAGCCGCAAGGGGATCCATGACTCCACCCGTCACAGATACCGTGGCGACAGGACCGCTCGATCGCCGCTGGCACGGTGTTCCCCGTCCGGAATGCCTTTGCCCTGTTCCGGTTGACTTTCCCGCGAGCTCAACAGATGTACCGGTTCGTCAGCGGTCGCTGTTGGTGGGCGGACGTGCCCCCACGACTGCCATTCCCACGCAACACGGCGCCTCAACGGCGGCCGGCCCGCTGGATCGTGCACGGGCTTGTGGCCACGACGCTGCCAGAAGCGCTGCCAGGGCGGACACGATCACCCACCACACCCACTCGGCGTGAAGATCGGCGTTGCTTGCCAAGTCCGCGAGGAGGGCAAAGACCAGCGTGGCGGCAGTCCTCGATCGGCTGGTGGCACTGAGGCCGATCAGGGCGACTGCGATGGTCGGCCACACGTAATAGGGGGCGATCACAGTCTCAAAGGCGCACCACAGCGACAAGGTGAGCGCCACGACCGCGATGAGAACGCCGAGCTCCCGTACGGCTCGGCGGAACAGGACACCGACGATGACGGAGAACAGGATCGCCAGGAATCGAGAAGGACCATCCCCAGTCGCCGCCACGGCGGTTGCGCCGATGTAGCCGCCGTGGCCTAGCGATGGAGCCAGATGAAGCCAGGGCGTCGGCCGATTGAGCGAAGGATACGTAGCCTGGCTGAAAAGGGCGTGAACTGTCACTGACCAGTTCATCGTCAGGGGCAGGACGAGCAATGCCGCTGTTGGTGTTGCCGCGCGCGCCAGCAAGCCCGGCACTCTCCTCCATCCGGCGGCAAACAGCAGCGCGGGCAGCGCGAGAAGGACGACGGGCTCGAAGGCAACGGCCGCTCCGATGAGCCATCCGAACCTCGACCATCGCTTCTCCGAGGCGGCAAGACAGGCATAGAGCAGACAGGCCACGGCAACCGCGTCCTCGGGATGGCCCCACAGCACGACGTTGTAGAGCGCGTACACCTCGCCTGCGCAGATAACTAGCCTCCGAGCGGTAGAGGCTCCGAGGCGTACGGCCACCGCGTCGACGGCAAAGAGGGCCGAGGCACTGAGCAGCGCTTCGTAAGTCCCGAGGACAGGCCACGCCGTCGGGTGCCAGAGCGGGAAGACATACGAGACCGACATGCCGGCCGCGTGGATGATCCACCACACAGGCGCGAGAACGAAGACGATCCCTGGTGTTTCGACAAAAGATTGCCCATAGATGGCCGGATAAGCACCGATATCTGCAAGGTGGGCAAGCTGGAAGTTGTCCCAGATGTCCATGGTGTAGGACCATCCCCGCAAATGGTGCAGTTCAGGCAAGACCCAAAGACTCATTCCCATGAACACGCAGACAAGCGCAATGGTTCCCGCGGCGGGAATCGTATAACGGCGAACGGAGCAAGACGCCAAGGTTGGCCTGTGCACTCGAGAAGAAATGGTAGCAGGACGGCGCGTCTATCGCGCTCATGGTGATCCGCCCCGAGCGTTCGTGCTCGGTTCCCGTCATCGTGCGAGCAAAGCTCGAATCCCCGGTAAGGGCACTGGCCATACACGATGCTGGCTGCAAGAGGCCGACAAGCGGTGGAGCAAGCGATGACGATCAGCATCACGCTCAACAGCCACCGAAACAGGCAGGTTTGCGGGATGGCGGTTCGATCACTCCGTCCGCGACAGATCTCGCCGGCGTGCCGGTACCCGGCACTTGTCGACCTCCGTGCGCCTTTTGCTCCCCCGCCGGCGAGCAGGCCGCGTACCGCGCAAGCCTCGACAGGGACAAACGCGGGACTCTTCCGTCATGTCGTATTGCAGGCCGGACCGTCCCGCGGCATGAGAGATAGGCCTCTCCCTCGCCTCGGGGTTCGAGAGTTACAGACCTGTGGTCTCCGTCATGCCATAGATCTCAGTGTTGCAGGTCGCGCGGTTCACTGCGGTTTGCAACTGCAGTGACCCGATATCGCCAGGGGTCCGCGGTGCGCCGCGTGAGCGATGCGCCAGTGGGCGTAGACTCCGCAGCGGGTGCGCGCAATCATGGAGAACGCACCGTTGCGCTCAAGTCCGATGTCGAGGGTTCCGCTGAACAACCGTACGGTGCCGCCCGCTCAGGCCCCTGATGCTGCCGCGCCCTCGCCTGCGCCGGTGGACGGCCGGTGGCGCACGACCAGGCCGGCAGTCGTTGCCGCCACCGCCACAATTCCGAGGGCGACGAACGGGAAGGCGCTGTACGGCGCGGGCTGGCCTGGTTTGCACAGCTCGACGAAGGGGACGACCAGGGTGCCCGATCCCAGGAACGGGACGACCAGGTGGCGTACTGGGGAGAACATCGCGCGGTGGCGGCGCCACATGAACACAGGCAGGGAGAGACTCGTCAAGAGATAGACGACCAGGATGACGATCGTGCCCATCGTGGAGCATTCTGCGTACAGCCCGACGGGGTTCATCGACCCGGTTCCGACGCCGAGGACGTGGGATATCCCCCAGACCCCGATGATGCCGAGGCCCATCACGGTCATGGCGACGAGCGCGTTCACCGGCGTGTCGACCCGCGGACGGACGCGCCCGAGCCATGCCGGCAGGAGCCCTGTCCGTCCTCCGTCGAAGAGCATGCGCGATTGTGAGCTGCAGCCGGCGACCAGCGTCGCGAGGACGGACACGATCCCGGCGACCCAGGCCAGGACGGCCGCTTTGCCGAGGGAGTTGTCGGCCACGGTGAGAAACGGCACCGAGGACCTCCCGATGGACGAGAGGTCGTAGTGGAACCCTGTCACGGTCGCGTAAGCGAAGAACACGAAGAGCGCGGCGCCGATCGCGATCGAGAGGTACAGGGCTCTCGGAACGGTGCGTTTCGGGTCGCGACACTCTTCGGCGAGGGCCGGGCCGTTCTCCCAGCCGATGAACATGTAGAGCGCCAAGGGAAACCCCGTGGACAGACCGGTCAGTCCTCCAGAGAGATGCGCCCAGGAGAACGGCGCGCCCGACAGATGCCCACGCTCGTCCACCAGAACGACCGCGCAGACAACCAGCATGATCGCGACCTGCGCGACGACTGCCATTCCCACCGCAGTGGTGGAGAGCCTGACGCCCCGGGCCGTCAGCCAGATCGCCCCAACCGTCAACACCAGCGTCAGTGGCCCCCAGGGCACGTGCCACGACGTGTAGTGAGCCAGCGTCATGGCCGTCATCCCTCCCGACATGGTGAAGACCCCCGCCATGGCGGCCGTGTACCCGACGGTGACCAGCAAGGCCGTCGCCACGCCGGCCGCCGGTCCGAGGCCGGTCTCCACATAGGTGATGAAGCTCCCGGCCGACGGCTCGGCCCTGGTGAACTCGGCGACGGTAGAGGCCAGGAGGACCACGGCGATGCCGGCCGCCAGGATCGTCAGTGGCGCGGCTATGCCCGCTGTCACTGCGATCACTCCGAACGCGAAGTAGAAATCGATCCCTGGCCCGATGTTGGCCACCGTCGAGGCCGTCAGGTCCGCCGTGCCGAGCTGGCCGGACTTGAGCAGGCCTCCGCTTTGGCGCCGAGCGGGCCCTCGGGCCGGGCGCTGTCCCCTGCCAGCGTTCCCGGTCACTGGTGTCGCAGTCCGCGCCCGATCAGAGCGCGTCGAGCGAGTCCAGGGCCGCGAGCGCGGCCCCCCTGGCTCCCGCCATGTCCAGGTCCGCGATGAGCGCGAACGTCACTACCCCGAGCTGCTCCTCGCGCAGCGAGGTGTGCTCGCGAACTCGTGCGAGGAACCAATCGCGGAACTTGGGCGAGGCCTCGACGACGCCACCTCCGAGAAAGTAGGCGCTCGGATCGATGAAGTTGCTCGCAACCGTGAACAGCCGACCGAGCGCCATCGCCTGCTGACCGAAGATCTCGAGCGCCATCGGGTCTTCGCAGTCCGCGTAGCCTCGGACCAGCTTCGCGGCCTCGCCGATCGACCCCGCTCTGGCGAGTTCGTGATCCGGGTATCGCCTCAGCCAGTACGGCAGCAGGTTCCTCTCGATGCCTGTCAGTGAGGCGACGCTCTCGACATCACCGACGAAGCCGCAGTTGCAAACCGGGATAGGCTGCCCCTCGGCGAGGAGTCCCTGCATCGGTATGTGGACATGGCCGAGCTCGCCCGCCATCCCGGCGGCCCCTCGGATGATGCGCCCGGCCTCTATCACCCCTCCTCCCAGGCCCGTGCCGACGATCGCCGAGACCGAGGAGTGCAGTGCCGCCTCGTGGCCGAAATGCGCGTGATGAGCGTAGAGCGCGGCGGCGTTGCCGTCGTTGTTGTAGATGACGGGGACACCGAGGCGACGCTCGAGCACGGCGCGAAACTCGAACCCGTGCCAGGGCGGTTGGGAGAAGTTCGTCGCTCCCCTGGAAGAGATCACGCCATCCGCGCTCGCCGGACCCGGCGTCCCAAGGCCGACGGCCCGCACCGACTCCCTCGGCACGCCTGTGAGGCCGAGCACGTGATCGAGGGCCTCGACGAGAGCCCCGAGTGCCACATCCGGCCCGTCGAGGACACGGCTTGGGCTCTCCACCAACCTGTCCACCAAGAACCGCCCTGAGCCGTCGAGCACTGTCGCGCTGTTGCACGTGCCGCCGTTGTCGAGGCCCACGACGACCCACGAGCTCGCAGTCACCGGTGACGTCGTCACAGTTCACCCCCGTGAGGCTTGCCAGGGTCGGCTAAGCCCTTGTGTCCATAGAAGGCCGCCGAAGACTCACGCGGGAACGAGGCGACGGTCAGCCGGTGGCCCCAGACCAGGACACGGTACGACCCGATCACGTAGACGTGCTTGGGTGCACCGTAAGTCCTCGTCGCCGTCTTCATGTCGACCTCGGCGACGTGGGGTATCTCGTAGACGAGGAACTGGAAGTGCTGACCGGCGTACCAGCTCGCGCACGACAGGCTCGTCATGGGGCGAACCTCACCGCCCCCAGCAGACACGGGCCGCACCGTGACCGCTCCGCTGCTCTCGACGTTGGTGACGCTGGCGGCCCAGTAGTCGCCAATCCCGCTCCGAAGACCATGGGCCTCGAGCCAGGCGGCCAGCGACGAGACCCGGCTCGGCGGCTCGGGGCTGGCCAGTGCATAGCCGAGCCCGGCCGCGTAGCCCAGTGACACGACCATGCCCAAGATCGCGACCCCGCGGACCGGCCAGCCCGTCGGGAGCTTGGACCAGACACGAGCGACCATGCGACCGGTAAGAACGCCAGCGAACACGACACTCCCGATCAGGTAGCGGGCCCCTTCTCCGTCGGGCCCTGCGAAGACGACGAAGGGCACCACCGAGCAGAGCATCGCTAGGAGGAGAACGTCGTCGAGCCGCCAGAGCTCCGTCTCGCCCGCCGAGGGCTGTCGTGGCCGCCCTCTGAGAACGCCCATGACTAGGTTCGCCAGCGCGGCCAACAGGCAGGCCAACAGGCACGCTGCGCCCACGACGTGTGCGGCGCGCAGCACAAGGGGGACTCCCCCACTGCTGACCAGCCCGTTTCTCAGGCCGATGAGGGCAGCCCCGTAGGTCGGCACGTTCTTCAGATTCGTGAACATCTGGCGGAAACTGACCAGGGACAACGCCGGCCGGGACGTGAACGCGCCCAGCGTGACAAAGAGCCAGCGTGCGAGTCCGGCCGCGCACAGGCTGGCGGCTGCGGCAGAGACATATGCAAGACCGCTCCGCCATCTCTGCTGGCGCAGGGCGGCCACGAGACCCGCAAGAAACAGGGGCACGACTGCGTAGGCGACAAGCAGCAGATCGCCGAGCATCCCGAGCGCGAGCAGCACGACTGCCAGAGCCCATCCCCAGCCGAACCGTCCTCGCCTGAGGGTAGCGAACACCACGAGCGCGTACAGGGCGGTGCCTACGTGAAAGCCCCTGCCGACAAGGTAAAAGGCCAGGGCAGGAGTGGCAAAGGCCAGGACGGCAACGACCGCTGCGCCCCCGACGAGAGCGGACGCGCCACGGCGAGCCTCCCTGGCGATGAAGACGCCCGCCACGATGACGAGAGCGGCGATGACCGCCGGCCCGGCGTACAGCAGTCCTGGCCGAAGACCGCCGAGCCCAACAGCCACGGCGTAGAAGGCCGCGTCACTCGTCCAGTACGACGCGAAGGTCAAGGCCCAGCCGTGAAGCAGAAGGTGCCCCGCAGCCATGGCCTGACCCTCGAGGATCACTGTGGCCGTGTCTGAGGTGCCGGCGCGGTCGTGTGCCGAGATCGCGTAGAGGAGCAACACCAGGCCGGCGAAGCCGGCGATCGTGGCGGCTGAGCTCACAACGAGTCGGACACGTGCACGTCTTGACCATGCGGGTCGGAGACTCGAGGCACGGCTGTCCCCGTCGCCAGCGGCCACAGGACCTGACCCAGCTGCAAGGTCGCGACGCATCAAGCGAACCTTCCCGCTGTTCACCTTGCGGGACTCTAGCCCCCAACCAGGTGGCGAACCTCCGAGAAGTTGTTGCCGTTACGTGATGTTTCTTGCCCCTCTCGGTTCTCGATCGTTCTACGCTTGAGCTGTGCCTGCCCCTGCACTGAAGGGCAACGGGTCAGCTGAGAGATCGGCCGACCTCTCCGCTCTAGTTGCGCTCCAGCCGGTGATGGACCTCCAGGACCGCACGGTGTTCGCCTACGAGGCCCTCCCCCGCGGGCCGATGCGCCATGACACGAGAGAGTTCGTCCGCGGTGCGCTCCCAGCGGTCCAGTACACGAGTCCCGCGCTGCTTTTCGTGCCGCTGGCCGCAGATCTCCTCCAGGACGACGGGTTCGACCCCCTCGCCGGAGCTGACGAAATCGGAGCCGTACCGGGAGAGGTCGTATGGCTCATCGCCGAGGCGACGGCGCTGCAGCTGCCCGAGCTTGTCGAGCGGCGGGTCGCCCAGCTGCGCGACCAGGGATTCAAGGTCGCCCTTGACGAGGTCGCACCCGACGTGCTCAGCCGCGGAGCCGTCGGTGACCTGATGCCGAGCTTTGTGATCTTGGATCCGACGTACAAGGACTACGTCTCGACGGGTGTCCGGGCGCAAGCCGAGCTCGCCGGTCTGCTCGGATACTGCGCTCGGCTGAACGCTCGTGTCATTTCTCGCGGCATCACCGACGACGCCGTTGCCCGCCGCTTGATCGGGCTCGGCGTGCGACTGGGGATCGGCCCGCACTTGGGACCGCCTGCGGTGCTCAGCGCTGCGGCGGCCGAGCCGGGCGACGAGGTCGTCTCGCCGGCCTGGTTCCGCCAGCAAGGAGTACGGGTGCTCACCGCGACGGGCGAAGCGCTCGATGCCCCGGCCCTCGTCGCCAGGCTTCCGATCGCCGGAGGACTGCCGGTCGATGCCCAGGGTTTCGCGTGGTCTCTCGGCCAGGCCGCCCGCAACATGCTGGCCGAGCACGATCCGGGCCGACTGCTTCAGGTCGCTGCCGAGCAGCTGCCGCTGACTGTGCGTGCCGACCGCTTCGCGATCTTGGAAGCCGACTGGGACCGATACCGGCTCCGGCCACGCGTCCTCGCAGGCGAGGCGCTGGAAGGTCTCACCGAAATGGACATTCCGCTCGACCGGGGTGTCACCGGCTGGGCTTTTCTCCGCGGCGTCCCCTACAACTGCCCGGACACTCGCAGCCACTCCGAAGCCGCGCCGATCCCCGGACAAGACGAGTCGACCTTGGAGGAGTCCCTGCTCGTCATACCACTGATGGCCGGTGACCACCCGCTCGGTGTCATCGACGTGTGGCGCAACGGCAGGTCCCAGTTCACCCAGGAAGATCTCGAGCGTTGTGCGATCTTCGGTTACATCACCGCGGCCGCTTGGCGGAACGCGCAGCTGTATGCCGAGCTCGAGCTGCGCGCGATGACCGACATCCTGACGGGACTTCTCAACCATCGCTGGTGGGTCGAGCTGGCGACGCGCGAGGCCGCCCTCACCAGCCGAGCCGGCACTCAGCTGGGGATCCTGCTGATCGACCTCGACCACTTCAAGAGCGTGAACGACCAGTGCGGGCACATGGCCGGAGACGCCTTGCTCCGCAACGTGGGTCGCGCGATACAGGCCACGCTTCGCACCGGCGACGCGGCCGTCCGCTACGGAGGCGAGGAGTTCCTCCTGATGCTTCACAACACCGACGAGGTCGGGGCCATGCGGGTCGCCGAAGCCGTGCGCAAGGCCCTCACGAAGCTGTCCGCGCCCGGAAGTGTCGTGCCGCGCGTAACCGCTTCCATCGGGGTGGCATTCTTCCCGCGCCATGGCGCCGTGCTCGACGAGGTCGTCAATGCCGCCGATGTCGCCATGTACAGAGCCAAGGCCGAGGGACGAGACCGCATCGTCCTCGCGCCGGATCCTGCAAGCGAACCTCCTCCGGCTCGTCGCCGTGAGGCGGAGGGCTAGCCGGCGCCCAAGTCAGCAGCCGTCAGTGCGGGGCCTGTGCGAAGCGAGCCAGCCCTCATCTCAACTCTGAGCCCCGGCAGGCCCATCGTGACCCGGCCGCAGAGGCCGAACCGTGGAGCAGCTCGCGTCCCGCCAGCCCCGTGCCATGGCGCAGGTGTCGTACGCAACAACAAAGCGGCCGTCTCCTGCCAGCACGATCGCGCCGCCGCGCCCACCCCGGGCGCGAACCGACCCGAGGGCATCACGCAACGCCACTTCGAGGGGTGCCCCGGCTGTCACTGCCCACTCGACTAGATGGGCGAACCCTGCGACGAGGAACGACTCACCTTCACCTGTCCCGGAGACAGCGACGCCCCGGTCGTTTGCCCACGTTCCTGCCCCAGCGATCGGCGAGTCACCCACCCTCCCGGGCAGCTTGCCGAGGCGGCCTCCTGTGGAGGTCGCCGCGGCGAGATGACCATCGCCGTCGATGGCCACGGCGCCGACCGTGCCGCTGCGGGAGATCGGCACGACACCCTCGCCGGTGAGCAGGGCCGGATCTCTGCGCGCAAGCCCTGCGTTCTCGCAGAACCGGTCGGCGCCCGCGCCGGCCAGCAGGATCGGTCCCTCGGCAGGACCTCCCAGCGCCAGGACCGCCCGAGCGGCGCGTATCGGGCTCTCGGGCCACGTCGCAGCGCAGATCGCCCCGATGTTCCCGCTGGCGCCGTCCATGACCGCCGAGTCGGTCTCGACCGTTCCTTCGCAGGTCGCTACGGCGCCTCTCCCCGCGTTGAAGTGGCCCGAGGCCTCGAGGGACGCCACGGCCTCGACGACGGCTCCCAGGGCGGGCCCACCTGGGTCCAGCACCTCCCACGCAGCCCCGAGCGCCGTGACCAGGTCCCCCTCGAGCCGAGCGAGATCGGCTGTCGAGGTCGCGCCCCGGAACTCCCCGGCCCCACCGTGGATCACGACGGCGGGTGTGCCCAACGCACCGCACTCCAGGAACACGGCTCGAGTCATCTCGGCACTCCTAGGGCCGGCCCGAAGCGGGCGTGGCGCCGTCTGCGGTGATGACCTGTCGCCCCCCTGTGATCTGGCGCGTCATCCACCGTTCGACCACGAAGGCAAGCAAAGGCACGAATCCCGCGGCTACCAGTGCGAACACCTGGCCGAGGCCCAAGCGGAACCGACGGACGAGATCGGCCACGGAGACGAGATAGACGATGTACAAGAACCCGTGGATCGGGCCGACTACCTGGACGACGGCCGGCTTTCCGGCTGCGTACTGGAGCGGGACACCGACGAGCACCAGGACAAGCAGGCCGACGCCGACGACGTAGGCCATGGCCCGGTAGCGGACGAGGGTGGATCTCTGGGCGGCGTCCACGAGCCTGTCAACGCAGCCTTTTCGCGTCTTCGGCGTTGAGCTGGGCAAGGTAGCGGTTGTAGGCAGCGAGCTCCTCGTCCTCGTCCTCTTCCTCCTCATGGCGATGTGGCTCGTCAGTCGAAGGCCCGTCGGTGGCGGTGTCCGACGCCACCAGGGGAAGCTTCGTGGGCTGCTCGTGAAGGACCCTCCACCACGTGTAGACGCCGTAACAGGCGAAGAACGGCCACTCGACCGTGTACGCCCAGCTGAGCGTGTTGCCGGACAGCGCGCGATGCAACTGCCACCATCCGAGAGCCAGACAGCCGGGAACGACCACCAGCGCAGTCAGGTGGAGGAGGACCGCCCGACGCGAGAACCACGCGGGACCCACGCTGTGAGGTTAGCCCTCCCCCACCTGCGCTCTCCCACCGGCCGAGCCTCCTCGGGCACGACAACGCCCGGTGCATCTCCAAAGCGCGCCACCTGCACGTAGGGTTGGCCTCATGCGTCCCTGGTCATCGACATACGTAGGCCGTCTCGAGGAGCTGGAGATAACGAGCCGAGCCCTCGAGCACAACGCGCTCGGCGACTCCGCCCGGCGGCCGCTCTATGTGTACCTGCCCCCGGGCTATGACGACGAGCCCGACCGCCGCTACCCTTCGGTCTACGTTCTCCAGGGCTTCTTCGGGGCGTTGCCGGCGTGGAAGAGCCGGGCGAACAATCTCCGGCCGACCTATCTCGAGATGGCCGACGAGCTGTTCGCGTCCAGCGGGGCTCCACCGTGCATCGTCGTCTTCGTCGACGCCTGGACCTCGCTCGGCGGCAGCCAGTTCGTCGACTCACCCGCGACGGGCCGCTATCACAGCTACCTGTGCGAGGATGTCGTCTCGTTCGTCGACGCCACCTACCGCACCCTCGACGACCCTGCGCACCGCGGCCTGCAGGGCAAGTCCTCGGGCGGCTTTGGAGCGATGATCACCGCGATGCTGAGACCGGACCTGTTCGGCGGTTTCGCCACCCATGCGGGCGACGCCCTTTACGAGTACTGCTACCTACCCGGGATCCTCGAGGCCTATCGGACGCTTCGCGATCACTACGGCTCGAGCTTCGAGGCCTTCTTCGCCGACATGGCCACAAGGTCCGCCCTCTCACGGCGCAGTGATGCGGAGGTGCTGTCGGTCTGGGCGATCGGGGCTTGCTTCTCGCCAGAGGAGGACGGGACGGTGAAGGTACCGTTCGACCTCCGCACGGGGCGCATCGACGAGGCCGTGTGGGCACGCTGGCTCGCCTGGGATCCGGTCAGGATGGTCCCGTTGCACGCACCGGCTCTGCGCTCACAGCGGGCGATCTGGGTCGACGCCGGTCGGTCCGATGAGTACCACCTCGACGTCGGCGCTGCGGCCTTCGTCGCCGAGCTAGCGACGATCGGGGTCAGCGACGTCGCGTTCGAGCTGTTCGACGGCACCCACTCCTCGATCGAGTACCGCTACCCGCTGTCGCTCGCCTATCTCGCCGAGCGCCTCTCGTAGCCGGCTCTCTCGCCGCGCCAGAGGCCTCATGACTGCGCCAGCGACCTCGACCGGCTCACTGCGCACTGCGCTGGTCGAAGGTCACCACGAGCTTGCGAGCTGCTCGCGCGTCGTCCACGCGTCCCACCGGCGTGGTTCTCGGGGCGGCCTTCGCGTCATCGGCGTTCCCGGCCTCTAGCGATTCGCGCGCGACCTGGATGAACGCGTCGGCGAGCGCCGCCAGCGTCTGTGGGCTCTCGGTCTCGGTGGGCTCGATCATCAGGGCCTCCTCGACGATGAGGGGGAAGTAGACCGTCGGAGGATGGAAGCCGAGCTCCATGAGGCGCTTTGCGACATCCAGCGCACTGAGGCCCACCTGGTGGTGGAGTGACTTCGCGGACACGACGCACTCGTGCATCACGGTCCTGTCGTAGGCGATGTCGTAGGTGCCGCGGAGACGTTCCTTCAGCCAGTTCGCGTTCAGAACGGCCACCTCGGACACACGCTTCAAGCCGTCGCCCCCGTTCAGGCGGAGGTACATCCAGGTGCGGAGCAGGACGACGGCGTTGCCGTGCCACGAATGCACTCGCCCGATCGAATGCTCGGGCATCGTCAGGTCGTAGCCCGATTCGGTACGCGTGGGTCTCGGGCCGGGGAGGAACGGAGCCAGCTCGGCACAAACACCAACCGGGCCGGCCCCGGGGCCCCCTCCGCCGTGGGGTGTCCCGAAGGTCTTGTGCACGTTCAGATGCACGATGTCGAAGCCCATGTCACCGGGACGCACGATCCCGAGAATCGCGTTCAGGTTGGCACCGTCGTAGTAGAGCAAGCCACCGACGTCGTGGACCGCTTCGGCGATCTCGACGATCTCCTCCTCGAACAGACCGAGGGTGCTGGGATTCGTGAGCATGATCCCCGCCACGTCGTCGTCCAGCAACGCCCGGAGCGCGTCGAGGTCGACCCCACCCCGGGCGTTGGTCCCGACCGTGGCGACCTCGAAGCCGCTCAGTGTCACCGAAGCCGGGTTCGTGCCGTGGGCAGAGTCGGGGATGACAACACGGCGCCGACGCTGGGACTGCCCGTGTGCGTCGTGGTACGCGCGCATCAGCAACAGGCCCGTCAGCTCACCGGCCGCCCCGGCTGCGGGCTGCAAGGTGGCGGCCTGCATCCCGGTGATTGCGCAGAGGCTCTCCTCGAGCTCGACGAGGAGCTCGAGCCAGCCCTGGGTGCACGAAGCCGGAGCAGCCGGGTGGACCTGTGTGAAGCCCGGAACAGACGCGCCGGCATCGGCGGCCTTCGGGTTGTACTTCATCGTGCACGAACCCAGTGGGTACGCGCCGAGATCGACCGAGTACTGGCGGTGAGTGAGGCGTGTGAAGTGCGCGACGAGATCACGCTCGGAGACTTCCGGCAGCGCCACTGACTCGGTCTGCCTGAAGGCTTCGGGAACGAGCTCTTCGGCGGTCCACGCCGGCAGGTCCGTCGTCCGGAACGAGGCGGCGTGGCGCCCCGGTGCGGAGAGCTCGAAGATCGTCGGCTCGAAGTCGTGAGCGAGAAGCGGTGCCCCCAGGGCCCGGCCAGCGGGCATCGGCGCGCTCACCGGACCGCCTTCTCGAATGCGGACGCGAAGTCGTCGATCTCCGCTCGAGTGCGCTTTTCGGTGGCCGCTACCAGCAATCCACCGTCATACGCGGTCCCCTCGAAGCCCGGCCCAATCGGCACACCGGCAAGGAACCCGTCTTCCACGAGGCGCTCGATGAGCTTCTCGGGCGCCACGGGAGTGCCGATTGCGAACTCACGCAGCACCGGGGCGCTCGTCAGCGGTTGCACACCGTCGATCCTTAAGAGCGCCTCGCGGGTGTAACGTGTCGCTCTCGCGCATCCCAAGGCCACTTCGCGCAGGCCCTTCGGGCCCAACCAGGAAAGCTGGATGGCCGCGGTCACGGCCATCAATGTCTGGTTCGTGCAGACATTCGAGGACGCCCGTTCCCGGCGGATGTCCTGTTCGCGCGCTCGCAATGTCATGACGTAGGCGTGTCGGCCCTCTCTGTCCAGGGTTTCCCCGACTATCCGTCCGGGAATGCGCCTCACATCCGCGAGGCGGCACGCGAACAAGCCCAGGTAAGGTCCGCCGAATCCGAGCGCGGTACCAAACGGTTGCCCCTCCCCCACCACCACGTCGGCACCGAGCTCGCCTGGCGGGCGGAGCAGCCCCGCTGAGACGGGATCGAAGCACACGATAAGGCGGGCTCCGAAGCGGTCGGCGATCGCTCGGGCGGCGCCGATGTCCTCCAGGCAGCCGAGGAAATTGGGAGCGGCGACTACTACCGCGGCGAACGGCCCGCCGTCGACGACCTCGTTCCAGGCAGTGACGCCCGCCGACAGCGGCACAGTGTCGATCTCGTTGGCAGAACCGTGTGAGAACGTCTCCAGCTGCTGGCGCCAATGGGGATGGACGGCCTGAGAACAGAGCACGCGTGGGCGGCCCGTCGCCACCACGGCGAGATTCACCGCCTCCACGAGCGATGCCGCCCCGTCATAGAGCGAGGCGTTGGCGACGTCGAGGCCACTGAGCCGGGCAATCATCGTCTGATACTCGAAGATGGCCTGCAGAACCCCCTGGGACACCTCCGGCTGGTAAGGGGTATAGGCGGTCAGGAACTCCGAGCGGGAAGCGAGAGACCTCACGACTGCCGGGATCTCGTGGTCGTAAGAACCGGCCCCGGCAAAGCACACGAGGTCGCGGCCGCACGGCCGATTCCGGGAGGCGAGGTCGTCGAGTCGCCAGGCCACGTCCGGCTCGCTCATCGCCGGCGGGAGATCCAGACCGCCTGCGAGCCGTAGTGCCTCGGGAATCTCGGCAAACAGGTCATCGAGATCCTCGAGACCGAGGAAAGCGAGCATCTCGGCGATCTCGGCGTCGGTGTGTGGAACAAACGCTGCGCTCAAGGCCCAGTCCCTTCCCTAGCGCCCGAGCCGGCGACCCGGAGAGAACCGCCACCGTCCTTGCTCGACGGGACTCTCAGCCGCTGGAACGGCGGCTTCACCACGACCGCCCGAACCGGACCTCCCCGCTGCGCGATCTCGACACTGGCACCCATGGCGGTCCCGGGGGGCAAGAACGCGAGCGCAATCCCGCACTGGAGCACGGGAGAGTAGTTCCCGCTTGTCACCACACCCGAGACCTCCCCGTCGACGAGGACAGCATCCTCGTTACGGGGCGGCCTGCGCCCCTCGGCGAGCAGACCGCGCAGGCGTCGCCACGGGCCGGCCGTGCGTTCGCGCTCCAGAGCTTCGCGACCCCGGAATGGGCCCTTGTCCCAGCTGACCACCCACCCGAGACCGGCTTGCAGCGGCGTGATGCCGGCGCCGAGCTCATGGCCGTGGAGGGGCAACCCCGATTCGAGGCGGAGAGTGTCACGGGCACCGAGACCGGCCGGCCTGACCCCGGCGCCGATGACCGCCCGCCAGAACGCGGCGGCCATCTCGGACGGCACGGCGCACTCGACACCGTCCTCGCCGGTATAGCCGGTGCCGGCGACACGGCACGGTGCCCCGCCGAACTCGAAGTCGGCCACCGCGAAATGCCCGACCGCCGCTGCATCCGGGGAAACGGTCGCGAGTCGCTCCCGGGCCCGCGGCCCCTGCACGGCGATGACCGCCCGCTCGTGGGTCACGTCATGGCCGCCGAGCACCGAGATCACCCGCGCCGTGTTGGAAGCGTTCGGCATCACGTCGAATCGATCCTCGCCCACCCACCACACGATCAGGTCGTCGAGCACCGATGCATCGGCCTCGTCGAGGAGGTGTTGATACTGGGCGCGCCCCGGTCCGATCCGGTGGAGGTCGTTGGTGAGGCTCGTCTGGAGCAGCTCGAACGAGCCCGGCCCTCCCACGCGCACGGTGCCGAGATGGCTCACGTCGAAGACCGCGGCGTCGTTCCTACAGGCGAGGTGCTCCGCAATGGTGCCCTCCGGGTACGACAGCGGCATCTCCCAGCCGCCGAAGTCGACGAGTCGGGCGCCGAGCTCGACGTGCTCGGCGTGCAACGACGAGTGCCTGAGAGTCACCCGGCCAATCTAGCGGTGGCTTCTGGCAAGTACTTCCCCAGGAGGCTGAAGACCTCGCGGCGATAAAGGACCCTGACCCGGACTTCGGGATAGAGCTCGGCCATCTGGCGCAGCTTGCGGTTCTTCGCTGTGACGAGCTCCTGGCGAAGCGTCGTCAGCTCTAGGAACAAGTCGTGCTCGACCAAGTAGAAATCAGGCCGGAACGCGCTCGTCGGCTGACCATCGGGGCCCCACGCGAGAACGAACTCCACGGGCTCGTACTCCCAGAGGACCTCGTAGTAGTCGAGAAGCTCGGCAAACAAACGTTCGGAATCGTGTGCGAACCGCACCGTTGCGCGCCGCCGCTCCGGTGCCGGGCGGGATCGCCGGCAGGAGAGCGTCTAGCCTCCCTCGGCAAGCCGGGCCGGACCGGAGGTCGTCGCGCTGTCGGTCGTGCCGGCGTCCTCCAGGGCAGCGGGCGGCGAGACACCGCTTACGACGCGGCCGCTATCGATGCGGTGGATGGCCGCGTCGACCTCACCGACCACCCCGGCAAGCGGGACGACGTTGAAGACGCCCTGACCGCCTCGCAGCAGGTCGATGATTTCTTCGCCGGTGCGCAGAAGCACCGATCCCTCGCCGACAAGAACGAGGTTCGCCGTCGTGAGGTCTTCTCCGACTGACTGCCTGAGGCATTCGATCGCGCGCCTGGCCTGGCGCAGGTTGACACCACCGTCGAGGAGCTGCTTGATCACCTTCAGCTCGAGCAGGTCCCTGTAGGCGTACAGCCTCTGAGATCCACTGCCGCGTGCCTTGGCGAGCGACGGTCGGCTGAGGCCAGTCCGGTCCCAGTAGTCCAGCTGACGGTAGGTGATACCGACGATGCTGCACACCTGCGGCCCACGAAAACCGACTTGGTCCATCCTGTGCCCCTGTCCTTGGCTCCCACGCTCCCGCGCTTGGCTTTCGACGGAGCACAGCGCGGTAGTTACACCCTCGTAAGAAAGGTTACGGCTCGCGCGGCTCGACGTCAACGACCGGTCGACCCCTAGAGCCCGAACGGCGGACGTCTACTGCAGCTTCAGCTTCACGGTTGCCATGCAGGCTGACCGTCAGCCGCGCGGGAGCTCAGGACGTGAAGTCCTCAGGTCGGATCCGGTCCAGGAACTCCCGGAACTCTCCGACGAGCTCGTCCGGGTTGCCCTCGACGGTGACGTCCTCGTCGTCCGGCTCGATCACGAGGCCCTCGGTCTCCATGAGGTCGTCGGCGACATACAGAGGTGAATGCGTGCGCGTCGCGAGCGCAATCGCGTCAGAAGGACGACACGACACGACAACCTCACGCTCGCCGGCTCGAAGGTGGAGCTCGGCGAAGAAGGTCCCGTCGCGGAGCTCGGTCACCAGCACGCGCACCACCTTGGCACCGAGCGTCTCGACAAGCTCCCGCATGAGATCGTGGCTCATCGGACGCGGAGGCTCGACCCCCTGCAGAGCAAAGGCGATGGCGGTCGCCTCCGGTCCGCCGACGAAGATCGGCAGCGAGCGGCGGGCGCCTTCAGTTTCTTCGAGCAGCACGACCGGGGTGCTCGACCCCAGGTCGATTCGGACGGCTCTGAGATGCACCTCGACCATGACAGCAACTTACCGCCGTGAGAGCCGCTCGAACATCGCAGCCGGCTCAGCGCGGAGCTCCGCCTCGTCGACGACCTGCAGCCCCGGCAGGTTCCGGTAGCGCTCGTCGAGATCCAAGCCGTAGCCGACTGCGTACTCGTCGCTGATGAACTGGCCCACGTAGCGCACCTCGACCGGCAACAGCCTGCGGTTCTTCCGGTCCAGGAGGGCGCACGCCGCCGTCGAACGAGCGCCGCGCAAGGCGATGAGACGGAGCACATAAGCGAGCGTAAGGCCGGTGTCGACGATGTCCAAGACGACGACGACATCCCGACCCGCGACCTCGAGGTCGAGATCCTTGATCACCCGCACCCGCGTCCGCCCGTCGCCGTAGGCCGACAGGGCGAGGAAGTCGACCTCGCAGGGGCCGTGCAACTCCCGGACGAGGTCTGCGAGAAAGCAGATGCTTCCCTTCAAGAGGGCAACCAGCACCACGCCATCGGGATAGTCGTGATTGATCTCGCGTCCGAGCCGGCGGGTGATCGCGGCCAGTTCCGTGGCATCGAGCAGGGACCTGACCCGGTCTTCTGGCCGGCTCACCCCCCGGTCAGCTCGCGTAGCGTCGCTTGCGAGAAACAACGCATCAGCGCTTCTCCGAGCTCGGCGAGCTCGGAGACCTCTTCGATCGCACGGGCTCGCGCCTCGGGGTTCCGCTGCCTGAGCAGGGGTGTGACGACCTGGGCGAACAGGCCCGTCTGTCGGTCCGCGGCGTGCTTGAAGACCTTGAGGTGCCGTGCCTCGATGCCATATGGCGCGAAGCGGGCTGCAAGTTTCGCGACCAGAACCGCCTCTTCGTCATAACAGTGGACTCCTGCCACGGTCCGGCCGGCGATGAGGCCGAAGCTCTCGAGCTCCTCGATGCCAGGCACACCGAGACCGCTGGCATTGGCAAGCTCGACGAGCGTGAGGCTCGCACCGGACAGCCCGGTGCCGGGCAGTCCTGAAGTCGAACGCGAAGAGGCGCGCCGGGCTGCTCCGCCGCCGTCCTTGCGTTCCTCGGTACCCGGCTCGCCCGCAGGACCAGGTTCGGCCGTGGCATTCTGCGATCCGGTGTCGGGTTCGGGCCGGGTGCTGCGCGAGCGGCGGCTTCGCGAAGGACCGGCGTTGCCGGTTGCCGTCGCCTCGGGGTCCGGCGACCTGTGCCCTGACGCCGGCTGGCGGGCGCCGGGCGTGGTGCCATGGGTCGATCCCCTCGGGCTTGGTCCCTTCGCGCGCCCAGAAGCCGGCGCCGTCTCACGGCTCGCCAGGACCCGTGAGTCGTCTCGGTTCGGTGTGCGGTCACCGGCGGAGGCGACCGCGGCAACCGGCTCCAGCGCCTGAAGCTGTGCCCCACGAGTGGCCTCCGCCGTCTGGCGCGCGCCCACGAGCACCGCCTGCGACTCTCGTTGAGGCGGCGGGTCACCCATCTCGAACAGCTGCGGCGTGGGCGCGTCCGGGTCCGTCATGCCGTTCTCGAGACGACCCTTGATCACCTTGAGAGGCAAGAAGTGCTCCCGCTGCTGGCGCAGGATCCAGCGAAGGCGTTCCACGTCGGGCTCGTAGAACTTGCGGTAGCCCGACGGCGTGCGCTCGGGGACGAGCAGGCCCCTGCTCTCGAGGAAGCGGATCTTCGAGATTGTGATGTCCGGGAATTCCTCGCGGAGCAAGGCGAGCACGTCGCCAATTGCAAGGTAGGAGCGCTCCCCCACTGGGTCCTCAGCCTGCGCTCGTGGAGAGGAAGACGAGCTTGAACTTGCCTATCTGGACCTCGTCGCCACCCTTCAAGGTGGCGGTCTCGATCCGCTCCCGGTTGACGTAGGTGCCGTTCAGGGAGCCGACATCCGCCACGACGTAGTGGGAGGCTTCGCGCCGGAACTCGGCGTGGCGACGCGACACCGTCACGTCGTCGAGGAAGATCTCGCTGTCGGGATGCCTGCCCACACGCGTGACCTCCCCCGTCAACACGAAACGAGCCCCGGCATCCGGCCCGCGTTTGACCACGAGCACGCCCATGCCTTCCGACAGATCGCCTGCGGGAACACTGATCTCCTCGTCGGCAGGACCACCCGAGGAATCCTCCGGCAGGAACGAGATCGTCGTGTCGGTGCTCGCAGCGAGAGGCGCGCCACATGATGAGCAGAAATTCGATTCGTCCGGGTTCCGGCGTCCGCAGTTGTTACAGAACACTCCCGTACGGTAGCTGAGACTCACGGGGGCGTGCTCGGCCAACTGAGGCTGGACCGTGATCTCGATCGCCACTGTGGCGCTCGTGGTTGCTCGCGCTCGAACCGGCGTGTCCCGCGGTTGGACCCGACCCGCGATGTCTCAGGATTCAGTGAGCGAGAGGTAGCCAGCGGCGTCCAGGAGCTTCCCGAACTCGGCGGGAGCAGAGGCTTCGATGACGCAGAGCCAGCCTTCGCCATACGCGTCGGTGTTGATGCACTCGGGTTGTTCAGTCAGTGAGGCGTTCACCTCGACCACAGTCCCGCCCACCGGCGCGTACACCTGCGACACGGACTTGGTCGACTCGACCTCACCGAGCTCTCCACCCTGGACGACGGTGTCACCGACGGAGGGCAGTTGGACGAACACGATGTCTCCGAGAGCTTCCTGAGCGAAGTCGGTGAGGCCGACCCTGACCTTGCCGTCCTCGAGACGCGCCCACTCGTGGTCAGAGGTGTATCTCAGGTCCTGCGGGACATTCATCTCACACGCCTCCTTCGCCAGGGCGGGGAACTCCAACGCTGCGGCGATGGTAGTCACTCGCCCGGCCCAGCGCCGCTCGTGCTGTTGAGCGCGCCGAGCCTGTGCCGTGCCCGGCCTTCGTGCGCGGGTCAGGCCGTGCCTTCGGCGAGGATCCGTTCGATGTCGTCGGCCGCCCGTTCGGCCCGTTGCTCGGCCTCGGCCCGGGTTCTCGCCTCGGCGTGGATTCGGGTGACCGGGGTCTCCGGATCCGGTAGCACCAGGGTCCAGCCGTTTTCATCGATCGTCTTCACCCCATCGAGCAGGATGAGCTCGGCCGGATCTGCCTGCTCCACCAGGGTGCGCATGACGAGGCCCTTTTGCTCGAAGGGTGTCGGCACCTCACGTCGGACGACAGAGGTCTCGGGCAGGCCCGCCACGACGCGCGAGAGCGCCTCTCGCCTGGAGGCGAGAAGCGAGAGAAGCCGTACGAGAGTGGCCACCGCATCGAGGGCCGGCAGGAATTGGGGGAAGACGAAGCCCCCAGAGGTGTTCGCCGCGAAGCGGACCCGCGGCGAGCCGGCAGCCTCCAGCAGCTGCGTGGCCGACAGCCTGGTCCACAGCACCTCCGAGCCCGTCGCGGCGCATATTGCCTCCACATGGCGGCTCGCGTCCACCGGTACCGCGATCACGCCTCCGGGCTCCGCGCTCGAGACGAGCAGGCAGAGCGCGAGCATGGCCTCGTGGTCTTCGAGCACGTGGCCGGTGTCGTCCACGAGGGTCAGCTGCTCGCCGTCGGGGTCCAATATCGCCCCGAGGCTGGCGCCCGAGGACCGGACGAGTTCGACGAGCCGAGCCGCGTGCACTGTCCTGTCGAAGCTGATGACGCCGGAGGTCGATACATTCGGGTTGATCCCGAGGACGTCGGCCCCGAGCTTGGCCAGCACGCTCGGCATGACGAAGCTCGTGGTACCGAAGGCGTAGTCGACAATGAGCTTGAATCTCGCCGCCCGTATGGCTTCGAGGTCGACCAGGCTCGTGAGCTCGCTGGTGTAGAACTCGAGCGTTCTCGACGCGAAACCGACGTCGCCGATCTCGGACGCGAGCACTCGCCGCGATTCTTCGCGGTCGCAGAGCCGCTCGATCTTGCGCTGGGCGGCGTCATCGAGGTCCATGCCGTCCTCGTTCAAGAAACGCAGGGCCACCGACTGCGGATCCCCCGGTACGAGCCGGACCGTGATGCCTCCGACGGCGGTCCCGGTACGGGTCAGGAACCTGGTCAGCGGTACCGTCGCGGCCTCGAGATCCTCGACATTGCAGCCAGCTGCGGTGATGCCGACCATCGCGGCACGCTTCAGCATCCGCGCCGCCCGGCTGGAATCCCGCGATGTGGCCACGGTGGCGCCCTTGGGCAGCGTGGTCGCGTATGCCAAGGCGACGCGCAGCGCCACCTCGGGCGAGAGGTCGACGTTCGCGATGCCCGCGACGCCGTATCGCCCGAAGAGGCTCCTCGAGCCTCGGGACTCCCAGATGATCGAGGAGTTCACGACGGCGCCCGCCTCGATGATCTTGCGCGGGTAGACCTTCACGCCGGCACCGACGACGGCCTCGCGCCCGACTCTTGACCCTTCGCCGAGGATCACTCCCTCGTCCAGGTGCACGCCCTGGCGCACATCGCACGAGCGCGCGATGACACAACCTCTGGCGCTCACAGCCGAGGCGATGTAGACGTTGTCGTGGATGACGCACCGCTCGATGACGGTGTTGTCGCCGACACGCACGTTGGCGCCCAGCACGCAATGGCCTTGCAGCCTGACGCCTCTTCCGATCCGGCAGTTGTCGCCGATGAGCACGGGCCCCACGATCTCCGCCGAGGGATGGATCTCCGCACCTGCGCCGAGCCACACGTCGGGACGCAGCCGAAAACCAGGAATGTCGATGTGGACCTTGCCGTCGAGGATGTCCGCGTGCACCCTCAAGTAGGCCTCCAAGGTGCCGACGTCTTCCCAGTAGCCGCCTCCCACGTACCCGTACAGCGGCCGGCCGGCTTCGAGCATCAAGGGGAATACGTCAGCGGAGAAATCGACTGCGCGGCCGCCCGGTATCCAGTCGAAGACCTCCGGCTCGAGCACATAGATGCCGGTGTTGATCGTGTCGCTGAAGACCTCGCCCCAGCCCGGCTTCTCGAGGAAGCGCTCGACGCGCCCGTCCGGGTCAAGGATCACGACGCCGAACGCAAGGGGGTTCTCCACAGACTGGAGGGCAAGCGTGGCGACCCCGCCTTGCTTGGCATGGAACTCGACCATCTCCGTCAGGTCGACGTCGGTCAGGACATCCCCCGAGATGACAAGGAAGCGATCGTCCAGCTCGTCCCTCGCGTTGAGCACCGAGCCGGCGGTCCCGAGCGGTGTCTCCTCGGTCGCATAGACGAGACGGACCCCGAGTTCCGACCCGTCCCCGAAATAGGTGCGAATCGTGCTCGCGAGAAAGCCGACCGTCACGAGGATCTCCTCGAAACCGTGTCGCCGGAGCAGGTTCACGACGTGCTCGGCCATCGGCGCGTTGGCCATCGGGAGCATCGGCTTGGGCTGGCTGGCAGTGAGCGGCCGGAGCCTGGTCCCTTCCCCGCCCGCCATGATCACGGCCTTCACGAGGTCACCGCCTCGTGCCGAGAACGCTCTGGCCGGCGCTCGCCGAGCGCCCGGCGGGCAAGCGGGATGTACGCGCCGGCAGCGACGAAACTGAAAATCAGAGCAGGTACGACCGCCACCCAGGTGACGTCGGTCAGCACACGAGCCCACGTCGCCTGTTGGTCCCCGAGCAGGAACAATGGGAAGCAGCACAGGAGCCCGAAGGTTCCCGCCTTCCCCACCCACACCACGTCGATCCGTCTCGCCCGGAGCGCAGCGAGCACCACGACGGCCCCAGAGACGAGTAGTTCGCGGCCGAGCACAACTGCTGCGAGCCAGGGTGGGACGGCACCGTAGATCGCAATGGCGAGGACACCGGTCACCAGCACCACCCGGTCGGCGAGCGGGTCGAGGACCTTCCCCAGGGTGCTGACCTGGTGAAGTCTTCGCGCGAGATAGCCGTCAAGAAAGTCGGTCGCACCGACGAACATCAGCGTCACGGTTGCCGCGATCCGCTCGTTGGGGCCGAACAGGAGCCAGCAGAAGACGCCGAGCAGCACGATCCGGGCGAAGGAGATCAGGTTCGGCACGGTCCAGACGCGGTCGAGGCCGCCGTCCTCGCCGTTCACGGCTTCGGTCGGCACCGCCTCCACGCTGGCAAGTGTACGGGTGGTGAACGGTTCCGGGCCCGCGTTCGGTCGTGGGCTTGCTGAGCAGGTATCCGGACCCGATGCCAGGGCCCTGGCCTGAGTTCAGTGCATTGAGACCTGGCGGACGCGCATACCCGTCACGATGTTGGGCTCGAGGCAGACATAGCGGTCCGGTACCCCGTCGAGTGCCCAAGGCTCGAGTGGGAGCTCCTTTGCCCGTTCGAGCTCCTCGACATCGGTGATCACGTGCGCCAGTCCTTGGACCATCACGCTCCAACCCTGCTGATGGTCCAACTCGTAGTGGTCGACCTCGAAAGCCACGACGAACCCCGCTGCGGCGTCGTTCAGCTTCGTACCCTCAGCCGACCGCCAGACGATGTCGCCGTCGAGCAGGGCGAAGTTCACCGGGAGCACGATCGGCAGAGCGTGTGCTGTGAGGGCTACGCGGCCGACCGGCTCATCTCGCAGCAGCTCGAGACAGTCCTCACGGCCGAGATCCTCGAAAACCCGTTGCCGCTCGCAGTCCACGTGTCAAGAGTCGGCCGGTGCGGCCCTTTCCGGTTAGAGGCGAAAGTCACGTTTCATCCGGCCGTGCGGCGCACCCGGCGACAGATGGCCGGCTTCACGACCCGATTGGCACACACCATTCGACCAAGGTTCCAGACGGCAGGCGAGGCGTGATCGAGACCGAGCCGGAGAGCGCACGGGCCCGGTCGGCAATGTTCCGCAACCCGTTGCCGGCGGTTCGCCCCGCAGGAGGTCCGACGCCGTCGTCGGCTACGGAGACCAGGAGCATGCCGTCCTCTGCGGCGATGACCACTTCGACCGACGAGGCCCTGGCGTGTCGAGCGACGTTGGAGAGCACTTCGGTCAAGACGGCGACGACCTGGGGCTCCAGCTGCACGCTCGTGACCGAGTCCACCGGCCCCTGGAACCCGACACGGGGTGAGAAGCCGAGCTGTTCTGCGGCAGCTGCGGCGACACCGGTGACCGCCGAGCGAAGGCCCCAGTCGGACATCGCGGGCCGTTCGAGACGGAAGATCGTCTCGCGGATGTCGCGAATGACCTCGTCCAGGCCGTCGACAACGTGATCGATCCGCTCGGCCACCGCACCGGTGGTCAGTCGCTCGACGCTCTGCAAGCCCATGCCGAGCGCGAACAGCCGCTGGATGACAGTGTCGTGGAGGTCGCGCCCGATTCTTTCGTGCTCGGCCGTGACCTGCAGCTGCTCGAGCTCAATGCGCGCCTCTCCCAAGGTGACCGCGACCATCGCGGCGTTGGCGAAGACCTCGACGAGAGCCGTGTCGTCTGGGCTGAAGTCCGGAGCTGCGCGGAGCCGAGCGACCACGAGGGCACCGAACACCCGATCCTCGGCGTTCAGCGGGCAGAACAGGCCAGGTCCCAAACCGAGCGCCCTCACCTCGGCTGGAACGTCTGTCTCGGTTGACAGGTCCGCGACGATTATCGACGTCCCCTGTGTCATCGCCCGCTTCGCGATGCTCGTCTCGGACGGGACCTCGATGCCAACGAGAGATCCGGTTCCCTCTCCGTCACTGGCGCTGATGACAAGGTCGTCCTTGCCAGACGGTACGACCACCCAACTCGCGGCGGCCTCGACCAGGCCGCGTGCCCGGCGCGCGACCAGCCCCAATGTGACCTCGCTCGGTTCGCCGCCGAGCAGGCGCTGGGTGATCTCGTTGATCGCTTGCAGCCTTGCCTCTAGACGACGCTGATCGGTGGCATCGCGCACGAACGCCCCGACGAGCCGGCTGTCACCGATCGTGAACGGGACGAGGCTGACGTCGATCGGGAACACGCTTCCGTCGCGCCGCCGCCCGGTGAGCTCGAGGCCAAGACCCATCGGACGCGCCTTGTCAGCCTGTGCGAACGTCCTCCGGTGCTGCTCGTGAATGGACCGAACCTCCTCCGGCACGAGCATCTCCAGGTCGCGGCCGACCACTTCGTCCGGATCGAAGCCGAACAGCGTCCTGATTGCCTCGCTGGCGAGCACGATGATCCCGTCCTCATCGACCGCGATGACGGCATCCGGTGACGACTGCAAGAGCGTTGCCAGCACATCGGCAGTGTCCGCCACCCGCGATTCCATCGGCACGATACGGCTGAGCGGTCTCACCGGGGCGCGAGCCTAGCCAGGGCGTCACCTGAAGCGCCTAAGGCCAGGTAGACAGGGCTCTCATCACCAACAGGCCGGACCGCACAAGCCTGTCACGGCCAGCTCGTCGGTCCGCGATACTTGAGCGCGGGTCGGCTCGCCTTTCGCCGGCACCTGACGGTGCGAGGGCGTCGCTTTGGGTTCGCGTAGTAGAAACTCCGGAGGAGTTGAGCTTGAAGAAGACCGTTCAAGCGCGGGCGACGATCGCGGCATCGGCCGCCACGCTCTTCGAGTGTCTGGCCGACTACAAGCGCGCGGATGTGTTCATCGAGGGTCTCCAGCAGCTCACCCCCATTGGGACTCAGACAACAGGCAAAGACGCTCAGTTCGAGGCGGTGCTCAAGGTAGGGGCCCACACGCTTCGGACCACCATCGTGATCGCGTCACTGCAACCGGGTCGGAACATCACTTGGTCCTCGGCAGGTGACGACGGCCAGAGTCTCACGTTCGAACTGAGTCCGGTGCGCGCCGGGACAACGGTCAAGCTCACCGTGACCTACCAACAGCCGGCCGGAGTCGCAGCCGCCCTCATCGCCCCGTTCGTAGAGCACACAGTCCAGCACCGAGCAACCGGCGCACTGGAGCGACTCCGCGAGCATGTCTCAGGTGCGTGACGACACCTCTGAAGCGGCGGCCGAAGCCTTGTTCGCACTCGAGGGTCGACAACGCGGCAGCTCCTGTCCAGTTAGCACCGCCTCTGGCACGACAGTTGTTCAAGGCCGGAGGCAAACGTGTCGATAGATGGTGCACGACCCCCGTTGCCTTGCGAGGGAAGCAAGGGGCCGTGCACCGATACGAGTATCTCGCGAATGCGGCGCGCTGCACAGTCAGTTCCTGGCAGTCCACCGACGCAACCCGCGCCTGTGGAACTCGCCGACGTGAAACCGCCGGCCCTTCCGGGCATCGCCAGCCCCCGTGCGCGGAACCAATTCGGGAACCGCAGTGTCCTCCACCTGCTCGCCATCGCACCACCGGCCGGGCACGACATGCCGGCAGCGGCAAGCTGAGCACGTGGGGTGCCAGGTCTGGACCCCGTCTGTGAGGAACCGCCTTGGTGCCCTACCAGAGGTCGCGAAGAAGGTCGTCGGCGCTGTGTCGAACACGATCAGTCTCGTGAGAGCGTGAACGCGGTCCAAGAGTGGCACAAGAGGCTCCCACGGTCCCGATGGCCCACGCGTGGAGCCAGGCGTCGTTGTCGAGCCCGTCGCGCTCCTGCAATCCCGGCTCGTTCGCCCGTGCCCGGATGGCGCGAAGGATCGACCCTCAGTTGACGTCCCATTCGGAGCCGGCCTGGACCTCGGCCATGCGGGTTGGCATCCTGACGAGCCTCCCTCCGTGGCGGACCGCACCATGTGCCCGCAGTTGGATTCACCGTTGGACAGACTTGACCAGGGACAACGCGACGCGGCCGGATCTGAACCGGCAGTATCTCGACCCCTTTTCGCGCCAAGGCGCTCGCCGCTCGACACCGGTCCTGGCCATTCACAACCGGTGGTGCCCTTGAACACCGACCTGCCTGAGCTGTCATGACCGGCGACGACCCGCCGCAACCGTCCGTGCGTTGGTTTCGCACGGCCATGGCTCTCATGGCGGTTCTCTCCGACGGGCGCCTCGGGCACCCTCGTGCCGTCACCCGGCTGGGACTCCGGCAGAGACGAGCCGTCGCGCCGGCCCGGCGCTGCGGCCTGCGGGAGCCCTGGGCGCGCTCCCCGACGAGGATCTCGCCCGGGCGCCAGGTGATGGCTGTCCTTCGAGGACCCGTCCGTCGGGCAAGCCCGCAGGGCGGCAAGGGGCTTCCCGCCCGCGGCCAGTGCGACTCGGTGTACGGGCTATAGGGCCTGGGAGACCCGTCACCGGAAAGGGCGTCGGCCCGGATTCTTGTCCAGAACTGTTCGCAGACCCCTACGACAGCAGCTTCGTCTTCTGTGCCGCAAGCACCTCCTCGGAGAGCAAACAGGGCTCTTTGAGCTCAGCAAGCAGTGCGAGTTCCTCTGCAACTGATGCCCGAGGTGCCACGGCATGCGCAGATGCAGCGGCCTCTCTGTTGTCAGCCTTGGGCTTCACCTCCGCAGCTTCACGGGAGCGAGCTTCCGCTTCAGCATGAACCTGAGCGTTGGCGGCAGCCTCAACAAGAGGTGCCGACCGCCGGACTTCAACAAGAGCCCGGACACCCTCCCTGCGCGAACCGAGACATCAACGGTGAACTGCGTGTTGGGCAGCCAGCACACGTGCTCGACCACAATCTGAAAGTTCTGGGTGGCGCCACCCCTGGGCGGGTCAATCAGGTATTCAAAGGTGGCGACAGCGCCTGGAACCACGTGGTCCTCGGAGAAGCAACAGGCCCTGTCGGCCCTGATCCAGGACGGGTGGGCCAACAGGGACGGACCGTCGCGTGGCAGCGTCGTCCCGACGAAGATCTCGTCGTGGTTCGTCCATGTTCTTGTGCCGAGGTTGCGAACCTGCACCGAGACCCAGCCGTTGGCCGTGACCCTCAAGCTGCCGAGGACAAGCACTGCCCGGTACTCACGAAGAGGGTGAGGACCAAGCCGTGCGCCCGTACAGGACCTGCAGATCGCCGGTGTCGAGCGGCCGTCGAGAAGGCTGCGACGGAAGACTTCGTAGGCCTGACCCGACCACACATCCTCAAGCGTGGCTGGACCCAGCTGCCCAAGTGGTTCCTCGTCGGCAGACGCCGCGTAACAGCACGTGAAGACCTTGCCGTCCTTGTCGATGTAGGGGAGCTCCCATGGCAGCAGGCACTGACGGGTGTCGTGCTCGGTCCCATTGGGGCCGCGGAAGAAGTCGGCCCAGGCACGATCCGCGTCCTGTCCTTCAATGCTCAATCTCTCGGATGTGGTTATGTCCAGATCCACCCCATGAGCCTCGCATTCAACACGCAAGTGGTCCAGCTCCTCTCGTAGCCGGGCCCTGCCCAGAAGTCGCTGTTGCCCCGCGTAATCGTTGTACTCAACAAGCCCCTGCACGATGTAGTGCCTCACGCCTAGCTCGGACAACAACGCGGGGAACTCTCCGAGGGTCTCGATGTTCGATTGCATCGCCACCGACGACACCGATACGCGATCGTGCTTGCCCACAGCAACCATTGCGGCCATGAGATCGCGCAGGCCATCGAGGGCCCGATCGAGGCGTCGCCCCCGGATTTCGCGGTACCGGTCGGCGTCCGGGGAGTCGATCGAGACGTTGATGTGCACCAGATGCTCCAAGGCGGCCAGCTGTGCCGCGATAGTTGGGCTCAACGCCAGGCCGTTTGTGACCAGAGTTGTGCGGACGGCCTGCTCATCGAGGTCTCGAAGCAGTTCCACACATCGGGGACTAGTCAGGGGCTCGCCGAACCCCGCGAGGAAAACCTGCCGGGATCGACGCGCGGCCTTGATCACTTCGGCCCACACGAGTTCACCGATGTCGCCCGGGGCAGTCCGTGAGGCGGTGGAACCCGATGTGACAGGGCACATCTTGCAGCGGAGGTTGCACCGGCTCGTGATCTCAACCTGCAGTGCGAAGGGGACCTCCGAACCAAGCAACTCCAAGTTGACCGCCGCGTCCTCCAGCCGGTCAGGCGCGCCGCCCTCGCGTGGGATCGACCCCCGCTTCAAAGCCATCTGCTGCTTTCTCTCTAGTGTGCCCGGTCTCTTGTGAACACCGATCGAACCCGCCGGCAGTGCCGTTTGCCGAGCCAGTCTGCCCCTCCTGAGACCCCGCGACCGCGCGCAACAAAGCCGGGTCATCCCCGCGCAGTCCGAAGCCTTACGAGGGCGCTCCGAGTCGACACAAACGACTTGTCGAGGGTAGCCGACGCAATGGCACCGCTTTGCCAACAGGCAGGAGTCTGTCGTCTGCCTCGTTGATGGGGCCACCCGGTCGCCAGTCCTGGGACACCTCGGGATCCCCTGCTCCGGTCGACCGGACAGTCTGCTCGTTCCCGACCTCCAGAGCGGACTGGAGCAGCGGCATGGGATACCGGGAGGCGTCGGTGGTTGAGATCCGAGAAGCGCTACGTCGGTGGTTGTGCAGGGAGAGCCTACGGGCGATTGCCCGCAACTCCCGGGGCGGCGTTACGATCTCGACGTCCCAACCCAGAAGCTCGAGACTGTCGTGGACGAACCGGGCGCCAGTCGTCAACTCGACAGGCGCGACCACCGGCTCCGAAGGCGCCTGTCTCGCCGACGAGATGGCGCAGTCGGCCAGCGTCTGGCAACGCGGCCATCAGCATGACTCTGTCGCTGTGTTCATCGAGGACACAGACATCGAGGCTTCCTGCTCAGATCCAGGCCAGCGTGCAACATGGCGTGGGAACCTCCTTCGGTCTTGTTCCAGCGCCCGAGTTCTCACCGGAGGGCATCGCTCTTCCGGACATTCATTGAGAAGAGCCACCTATCGTGACCCATGTCGGCCTCCGCTTCCGGAGTTGCTCGACGAGGCATAGACGCCCGGCGGGGACGTGGAAAGAGTCGAGGACTTGCCGCTGGAGCTCCGTGAGCTCGGGGTCGAAGACCTGCACCACCTCTCCTTTGCCCATGAGCAGTGACGCCGGGCCCCGCCGAAGATCTCCAAGTCCCACAGCACCGTGGCAGGCGCTCAACTTTCCGTTTTGCGCGCCGATAGACCCTGGTGTGCAAGTTGCACCTGTTGTCAATGGGGAACATGTGAGAGGCCGAGGACGACGATGAGCAACGCTGATGAACTTGGCAAGTTCCACGCGCTCCATCGAGCCACTGCCCCAAGAGGTACCGAGCTTGCAGCCGAGGAAGCGGCGGGCCACCAGCTATGGCGGGGCCAACGTGCAGTCCGCGGCGGACTCTGATCCGGATCACCCTCGCGACCCCCGTCTGGAGCCCGACCAACACATGCACGTCTACATGTCAGCGTACGAAGCGGTCGGGCCACCCCTGCTCGTCCTCATCACCTTCGTCGGCGTCCGCCTGCTCTCCTACTGGCGGAGCTTCGTGTTCCACTCGGATCGTTACCGACACACCGACACCGTGTCGACCCAGGACCTGCACATGTTGTCGCTGCCCTACCTCAAAGTGCAGATCACGACCCGCGGCTCAGCGGGGAGCACCGAAGTGGTCCTCCGCGGCATCAGAAACGTGCAGGAGCTTGGTGCCGAGGATCCCGCTTTCTATCGTGAGTTGTTGTCGGTGGAGCTCATCACCGAGTCCAACGCCCAGGCCGCGCGCGTCCAGCGTACCTTTGCGGGTCACCCCATCGCCGTGGACGCGGTGGTCCTCCCCAACGGCTACGAGACGCCGAACCGAACCAAGCTCAAGGCCCGGGCGCTCCACTTCGCGGTCGAGCGGCGTCGCGCTGGATGGAACCGGAAGCCGGGTCGGACGTTCATCCTCCACTACGACGAGGAGAGCGTCATGGTCCCAGGGGAGCTGCGCAAGCTCCTGAGGGCGCTGGCGACGAACCCCCATCGGATACTGGAAGGGCCGATCCATTACCCGCTCGAGTACATGAACACGAGCCCCCTTTGCCGTGCCATGGAGGCCAACAGGCCGATCGGCTGCTTCGAGTGCCGCCACGTGATGGAGTCGGGCATACCCCTACACCTCCACGGGTCGAACCTGGTGGTGGACGAGGACTTCGAGAACGACCTCGGCTGGGACATAGGCTGCCTCGACGACGAACCCTTCATCGCCGAGGACTACGTCTTCGGAATGAGCGCCTTCCTCTCGGGCGGGACGGACGTCTTCGACTGGCACGGGTGCGTCATGCTCGAGCAGCCGCCCCTCTCCTACCGCAGCGCGTTCCGCCAGCGCTATCGGTGGATCTTCGGTGTCCTTCAGGGCCTCACCATGACCCGGCGCTCCCCGGGGTTCGCCACTCTGCCGCGCCTCGTACGCCTTCGCCTTGTACTCGGGACGCTCTACCGGATCGCCACGTTCGCGCTGGGAGCCGTCATCGGCATCTTCGCTCTCGGCTTCGGTCCCCTCTACTTGATGCTGGCGGGCCAGAGCCTGTTGGACGGCCACCATTTCTACCTCTCGACGTGGATCACGCTTTGGCTGACGATCGTCGGGGGCCTGTGGCTGGGCTCGATCTTCATCGGCGGGTGGTACAACGTGGCTGAGGCGGGGCTCGCGCCGCTCCAACGCATCGGACAGCTCGCGCTTGTCGTCTGCTTGGCCCCAATCGCCGGCATCCTCGAGAGCTGTGCCGGGCTCTGGGCGCTGCTCGCCTGGTGCGGGGGGAGGCGGACGGTCGAATGGCAACCGACGCCCAAGACCGCGGTGGCGGACGCCAACAGTCCCGGAAGAACCCGGCCGAGCCTGCGGGATCGACTGCCCGAGCTGTGTGATCTCACCCACTAACCGCCGGGCGGCCGACCACAGCAGCATCCCCCGGTTGCACGCCGCCCCCTAACCGCAAGGACCGAAAGAGATGAAGGCAGACAACTACACATCCCTTGAGCGCAGAGCACCACGAACTCCAGCGCACCTGCGCGGACACTCTCGGCGTAGTCCGGGTGGGATGAATCCTCTCCGGCTGAGGATGTCCGACCAGAACCGGCGACGCGCGCCTCAGCACCTGCGTCGCCGGCGCGCGGTTGCGACCTTGCCCGTGCGAACTCCGTCGTTCCCAGTTGCCGATGTTCGCGGCCATGACCACGACACGGCCATCGAGAGCATCATGCCCAAAGCCTCCGCCCGAACCGGCCGCGGCCTGTCCTCGGCCGTCACACTGCCGGTCGCTGCCGTGGTCGCGTGCATCTACATCGAAGTACCCCTCGCTCTGTTCACGCATGACTTCTCCGACCGTCTCCTCGCCAGCCTCGTGCCCTCGGTCCTCGTGCTCGCAGCGGCGTTTGGCGGCGTGGTCCGGGTGCTCCGGGCGACGACCCGTGCCACGGCGTCCCACGACCTCGCCGAGGTCCACACGGCTCCCGAGGTGACGCGCCTGTCGTCACCGATCTATGCCCACTGGGCCGCGGAGCCGGGCGACTATCGGCAGATGGCCGAAGCATGACCTTGATGCCGGACCGCTTCCACGATCAGGACCGTCACCGCTCTGGCGGGATCGACGGAGTCGAGACCGAGATTGACAAGCACCCTCGTTAACCCGCTCAGCGTCGCATCGGCCACCCCTGATCGACGGCGCCACGCGACCCGTCGGGCCCGGTTCGGTTCCTTCCGGGCCGACATCCAGGGCGTCAGAGCGCTGGCCGTGATCCTGGTACTGCTGGCCCACGGTGGCATCCCGGCGTTCCAAGGGGGGTTCGTCGGCGTCGACGTCTTCTTCGTCGTGAGTGGCTTCGTCATCACCGGCCAGCTCCTGCGACAGCAGCACGAAGCCCCGATCCGGGCCAAGCTGGCCGAGTTCTACGCGCGCCGGGTCAAACGCATCGTCCCCGCCGCCACCATCACGCTCCTCGCGACGTTCGCGCTCAGCTACTACTGGCTCGGCACCCCGGCCGCGCGCTCTCTCGCCGTGGACGAGCGGTGGGCGTCCCTCTTCGGCGCCAACTGGCGGTTCGCCGAGACCGGGACGAACTACTTCATGGCGCACCAAGGATCCTCGCTCATCCTCAACTTCTGGTCGCTCGGAGTCGAGGAGCAGTTCTACTTGTTCTTCCCGCTCCTCATGGTCGTGCTGGTGGCCATCGTCGCCACTCGCTACCGCCGAACTGTTCTTGCATGTGTCTGCCTGGTCCTTGTGTGCGGATCGGCGTGCTGGTGCGTCTACCAAACCCACGTCGACCCCGTCGGTGCCTACTACTCGCCGTTCGTCCGCTTCTGGGAACTGGGCCTGGGCGCCCTGATCGCGCTCGTTCCCCGTCCGTGGTGGATCCCCGACGCCGTCCGAGCGGTCATCACCTGGGGCGCACTCCTTGCAATTGTGGCCGCGGCTCTCGTGCTCACCGACAACGGCTCGTACCCGGGCGCAGTGGCATGGTGGCCCGCCGGTGTCGCCGGGTTACTCCTGTGGTGCGGCGGGCTCGGGGGACGCCATGGGGCCGAACGCCTCTTGGAGCGCCGGCCGATGCAGTTCACCGGCAACATCTCCTACTCGCTGTACCTGTGGCACTACCCGATCCTCATGCTGGCAATCGTGTACGCAGGGGGTACCCTGCCACTGGCGGCCCGCTTGGAGCTTCTCGCCCTCAGCTACGGAGTGGCGATCACCTCCTACTACTACATCGAGAATCCGGTGCGTCACTGGAAGCTGCTCGGTCGCCACAAGACCGCCGCTTTCGGCATGGCCGCAATCATGCTGGTGTCCGTCTGGGTGGTGACGGGGCTCGGGCTCAGCGCATCCTCGCCAGCAGAAGCGACCACCCCTTCGCCGGCGGTAACGCCTGGGTCCCCGGCAGCCGTCACGAGCGCCGTTGCCGCCGCACGAGCGATCACGGCAGTTCCGGCCGATAGCCTCCCGGCACTGGCGACCTTCGACACGGCGCAGACCTCCTACGCGGCCTCCGGTCCAGCGTTCTTCAGCGCCTGTGACCCGTACCTGCACCCTGTGCTGGCCGAGCATCCTGCGCCGTGTCTGTTCGGCGACTTTGACGCGACACGGACGGTCGTCCTCGTCGGGGACTCCACGGCGGGCAACTGGGCGCCGGCGCTGAACATGGGGCTCAAGAAGAGCGGCTACCGCCTCGCCGTGTTCGGCTACGCCGGTTGTCCGGCTCCCGACCTCCTCTACACGGCCAGCACGGCATCGCAGTATCAGCGATGCAACCTGTGGCACTCGCGCCTCGGGCCTGCGATCCGGGCGCTGCACCCCGTGGCCGTGATCGCCGTGTCCGGGGCGACGGACCTGGGGCAGATATCGAACCGGGCGTGGACCATGGGCTACGCCCGGCTCTTCGCCGACGCGACCAGGGCCAACCCATCCGCGGTCCGGGTCTTGATGGGGACCAGCCCGGAGTTCGCAGAGCCCGTTCCCGCCTGCCTCGCCGCCCATCGCAACCCGCAACAGTGCTCCTCGAGGTACACCTACGGCGCCGGGTACTACGGGGCCTACCTCGCCCGTGACGCGCAGGTCGCGGCTGTGGTCGCGACTCGACTCGTCCCCACCCACCAGTGGTTCTGCGACCAGGACGTGTGCGAACCCGTGATCGGGCGGTATGTGGCCTTCGCCGACGTCGAGCACCTCACGATCGACTACAGCGAGTACCTGTCCCGGGCCGTGACCGCACGTGTCCTGACCTCCTTCAGCGTGTCGTGAGAGCCTCCAGTCCGCAATGGTGGCCCCAAGACCACGTCTGTCTTCGGTGACAAAGGAGACTGACGGATCCAGCCGAGGAACGCCGAGGTCAGTCTTGGCTCGCGCGCCGTGACACCCTTCAGTGAAGATGAGGCCGGGCTGCAGGCGTCAGCCTCTGAGCGTGAGGAGTGGACCTGGGCAAGGCATCGGAACACTGGCCACGCCTTCGGGCTTGGTGACAACCTTGCCGCGGCGTCGCGGACCTGGCCGGTCGGAGAACGAGTAGGCATCACTCCGCTCGGCGCTCTAGCCCAACAGCATGGCTTGCAGTCTCGCCGTTCTGCCACGAGGACCATGCAGGGTCCGTGCGGAAGGCACTCGTCATGAGTGACACTACCCAGGGAACGGGTCGGCCCGAAGGAAACCACAGCGTCATCTCCGGTCACGATTCTCGTGAGCAGTCTGTCTAGCTCACTAGACTTGATGCAGTCTAGTAATGTAGACTTAGCCTTGTGAAACGGATGGCCCTGATCAAGCGGATCTCCGGTGCGGCGAAGGCCAACGGCATTACATGGACTCAGGTAGCTAGCAAGGGCAATCACGAGAAGTGGAGACTTGGCACGTCAGTGCAAGTATCCATTACTCGCCACGGCGAGATCAACGAGAATCACAGCGCTAGCAATCTTCAGATCCACCGAGTCCGAGTTGGGTGAGGGGTGGTGGAAGTGAAGACATACACGGTGACTACTGAACGATCGGGCAGTTGGTGGGCATTCTCAGTTCCGGAGATCCCCGGTGCCCATGGACAAGCCAGGCGCCTCGAACAGGTCAGAGACGAAGCGCGAGATGTCATCTCGATGATGCTCGACGCCGAGCCCGACTCATTCGACATTTCGCTTTCAATGAAACTCGATCCCAGGATCGAGCACGCGCTCGACGAGGCGAAGGCCGCCCGCCGGGAGTTTGATACCTACCAGCGAGTCGCCCAGGAAAAGCTCCGGCTCGCCGCCGAGCAGATCAAAGAAGTCGGTGGACTTAGCATCCGCGATATCGGCAGCCTGCTCGACGTGTCATTCCAGCGCATCTCTCAGATCCTCAGCGACCAACGGAAAGTCTCCTAACCGGGAGCAATCGGTCTGACAACCCGAGTCGAGGCATCCCATCTCCCGGATGCGGGACGCCGATCGCGAGAATGCCCGGCTTCTCGAAGGCAAACGGTTCCGACTCGCCGCTCAGATTCGCGAGCTCGAATGATTCCCAACAAGCGAGAGCCGAGTTCATCAAGATCCACCCTGAGCTCATCGACCGGATCAACCAGTTACGCCGAGCCATCGAAACCCAACAAGCCGGCCCCCATCGTTCCCGCCCACTCGCCAGGAACACTCCGAGCATGTCTATATCCAGTGGTGCCGTCATCCGTGGTCGGCTCGCCTCGAACGTGGCGGTGAGGTCGCGATCCATCACTCTAGATTGACGCGCCAGACGCCCAGGATGTGACACGAGCGCCCATGGGCGAGCCGGTCGGCCGCCCCGCTGAGCGCCTTCGCCCCACCTGCGAGGTCCGTCCGCGGTAAGGAAGGGAGGGGCAGCCCGGTTGTCACACATCGGTCGTTTGGCGCGTCATAGGGACCATGACGGCAAGATCGACCGGCAAGACGAAAGGAGCCATCGTGACCGAATCATCCACCGAGGGAATCACGATCATGTTGCACCCCGTCTCTGACCTGGGCAAGGCCAAGGCGGTCTATACCGCGCTGCTCGGGATCGAGCCCCAGGCCGACGCTCCCTACTACGTGGGCTACGACACCGCGGGCCAGCACATCGGCCTTGTGCCGAACGACGGCTCCCAGAGCATGACCTCGCCCGTCGCCTACTGGCGCGTGGCCGACATCGAGGAGAAGCTGGCCGAGGTCACGGGCGCCGGTGCCAGCGTGAAGGAACCCGCGCGCGATGTAGGCGGTGGCCGTCTCGTGGCCACGTTCACCGACGCCGACGGCAACGTCCTCGGGCTCGTCCAGGACACCTGAGCGTCTGACATGAGCGCGTCACATCGCCCCCGCACCGAGCGGGGCACCGACACCGAGCATCGGCCCAGCTGCGAGACCGACGTCTGGGTAGCCGCTGCTGGACCGAAGGCCGCACCGGATGCCGCTGTGCGTCGACCGGGACGGCGAGGCACTCTCCCTGAGTGGAAGGAGGACGCACATGGGTGCATCGGATGAGCGTGACGACTGGCGCGGTGCCACCCTGTCTCGGATTCGCAGATGGATCATGGAGGCCGATCCTGAAGCAGTCGAGGAGAGGAAATGGATCAAGCCGACCAATCGAGACGGCGTCCCCGTGTGGTCGCATGACGGCATCATCTGCACGGGCGAGATCTACAAGAACCACGTGAAACTCACCTTCGCCAGGGGCGCCTCGCTGAAGGATCCTTCACGAATGTTCAACTCCGGTGGGTGTGATCATCTGATTTGGCCCCACTCGGGACCGGGCGAATTCTAGGAGTCGTCGCAACACGAGCCATTAGACGCTTGACCGAAGGAGCCTATCCAGCCGCTCTGCGGGTGTGTCCCAATCGAGAGTCTTGCGTGGGCGAGAGTTGAGTTCTGCTGC
>Ga0181527_1000741_pt1 | contig 36893 bp, 35 predicted proteins | sample PEATcosm2014_Bin_30_FD_119762 | JGI IMG/M metagenome (GOLD analysis project Ga0181527, IMG submission 119762) | Peatland microbial communities from MTU Mesocosm Facility, Houghton, MI, USA - PEATcosm2014_Bin06_60_metaG | ecosystem: Environmental > Terrestrial > Soil > Wetlands > Peat | place...
AAAGAGACCACGCCCTTTGGGCGTGGTGCACAATGTTACGCTAAAGCGCTGTCGCGCTTTTCTTTGATTTCGCGGGTTTTACCCGCTCATCAAAGCCACGGCCTATGGCCGTGGTTCTTTACTAATTCGATCTGGCGCTTGGAAACGGCGCGCTGCGAACAGGGCGGCTGGGCATGCACGCACAATCAAATACCGACCAGCGCCGTCCACATTGTTTACTCAGGCAGTTCCAACTTTTATATTTATACTATCATATCTGCCGCGCAAGCGGGTGCCTTTATCCTTCAAACAAAGGAGTGATGCGTATGTCGCACAGCCAGGATACCAAGAAAGATGTCAAGAAGCAGCCGACAAAAACGCTTAAGGAGAAACGGCTGGAGAAGCAGGCAAAAAAGGCCGCAAAATACGGCTCAGCGTCCACCATGGGCATCTGATCCTTGGAGTAGGTTTATTCGTGCTGGCACGGGAGGAATTTCTTCCGTGCCGGAACGAATGTCAGATCCTTTCTCACCTTGTTCCCTGCGGTCCGGAAGTATCCGTGCAAACCGTTCAATTCATCACCGACCGTGATATTTACACCAGGGTTATTCTCGAGGAAATTCCAAAGGCCCGGCGCTTTATATGGATGGGAACGTCGGACCTCAAGGATCTCTATGTGTCGAAACAGCGCCGCATGGTTCCGTTTCTCGAAGAGCTTTCCGATTTGGCGAAGAAGGACGTTGCGATCCGTCTCATCCACGCGAAAGAGCCGGGCCCTGCCTTTCGCGCCGACTTCGACAAGTATCCCTCGCTGATCGACGGAATGGAAAGAATCCTGTGCCCGCGGGTGCACTTCAAGTGCGTGGTGGTGGACGGCGGCTTTGCCTACATGGGCAGCGCGAACCTCACGGGCGCGGGCATGGGCGCAAAGAGCGACACGCGCCGTAATTTCGAAATGGGAATCGCAACGACCGAGGCAGGGACCATCGACGCTATCATGGAGGAATTCGACGGGGTGTGGATGGGGAAGCACTGCGGCGCCTGCGATCGAAAGAAATTCTGCGCGGACTTCCGGGACTTGGTGTAGGAGATCGCTTGCTCATGCTCAGGCCGAGAAAGTGATAGATGAGAAAATCATCAGTAATCGTCGTTCTCGCATTTTTGACCACCCTTCCCGCGTGTGCAACCGACTACTTCGAAACGGCCGGCGACGTCGGCCAGTACGCGTTGCCCGCGGCCGCACTCGGGATCGCAGCATGGCACAAAGACTGGAAAGGATGCGCCCAGCTTGCCGCCGCGCTGGCAAGTACGCTTGCCGTAACCTACGGACTCAAGTACTCGGTACGAGAAACGCGCCCCGACGGCGGCACACAATCGTTTCCCTCGGCGCACACGTCGGCTGCGGTCTGTGGGGCCGCCTTTCTTGACATACGGTACGGGCCCGGCTACGGGATTCCGGCATACGGGGCGGCGGCGCTTGTGGGATGGAGCCGCATCGAGTCGAACGAGCACTATCCCCTCGACGTTCTTGCCGGCGCGGTCATAGGCGTTGTGAGCAATCTGGTTTTTACGAGAAGCAAGCTAAAGAACGTCCAGGTGGTTCCCGTTGCGGACAACGGGAGCTACGGTGCGGTCGTGTTGTATCAGTGGTAAGGAACCGCTGTGCGGATCACGTTTCGCACCGGTCAAGGCAAAACTTCTTGTACCGTTGATCCGGCGGAGAGGCGCGTGCGCCTTTGCAGGGAGCCATGATCGAAATTACACCCCGATGCAGCATAGACGAAAGTGAATTGTCGTTTTCGTTTGTCCGGTCCGGCGGACCGGGCGGGCAGAACGTGAACAAGGTCTCCACGGCCGCGCAGCTCAGGTTCAATGCCGCGGCGTCGCCGTCGCTTCCCGATCACGTCAAGCGCCGCCTGCGTGCCATCGCTGGTGCGCGCGCCACGTCGGACGGCGAGATAATCATCTCGGCAAGCCGGTTTCGCACCCAGGAACGCAACCGCAGCGACGCACTTGACCGGCTGGTGGTGCTGATCCGCAAGGCCCTCGAAGAACCAAAAAAACGCAGGACAACAAAGCCGACGTACGCATCACGGACCCGCCGCGTCCGGAGCAAACGGCTGCACGCGGAGAAAAAACGGTTCAGGCGGGAAGGCAGTGAGGCCTTTGAGTGACGGTTGACATAGTGCCGGAGATGACATAGGGTATCACGGGTCGCAACGCACCCGATTCGAATCAACGACTCATCCTCTTTCGCATGAAGGGAGCCATCGATGGCGGTTGCAGCACACATCAAAGAAACCATGGCCAACGCGTCGTTCATTAGAAAGATGTTCGAGCTGGGCGCCCAGCTCAAGAAACAGCACGGCGAAAACAACGTCTGCGATTTTACGCTGGGGAATCCGGACCTGGAGCCGCCTGCGCTGTTTCAGAAAACACTTGTTGATATTGTAAATCAGAAGATTCCGCTCAAACACGGGTATATGGCGAACGCCGGATTCGTCGAGACGCGGCAGAGTGTTGCCGCATTTGTGTCCAGCGAGCAGGGTGTTGCCTTCGGCGAGAACAACATCATCATGACCTGCGGCGCGGGCGGAGGTCTCAATGTGGCGCTCAAGGCGATTCTGAACCCGGGCGACACCGTTCTGGTGAACGTGCCCTATTTTGTGGAATACAATTTCTACATACGCAATCACGGCGGAGAAATGGTGCTGGTAAAGACCAACGACGACTTCGATCTCGACATTCCAGCCCTGGAAAAGGCGATTGACAGAAGAACCGCCGCCGTGCTCATCAATTCGCCCAACAATCCCACGGGCACGGTGTATCCGGAGAACACCATCAGGGAACTGGGCCGGATGCTCGAACGGAAAAGCGCGGAAACCGGCAGGGCCGTTTATCTCATCAGCGACGAGCCGTACAGGAAGATCGTGTACGACGGACTCACCGTGCCGCCGTTGTTTTCAAACTACAAGAACAGCATCGTGGTGAATTCGTACTCAAAGGACCTTTCCATCCCGGGCGAGCGGCTCGGGTATATCGCGGTCCATCCGCAGGCAGATGATGTTCGGAATCTTCTCGACGGCATGATCCTCTGTAACCGCATCCTCGGCTACGTCAATGCGCCCGCGCTCATGCAACGTGTGGCGGCGAGGACACAGGGCCTCAGCGTGGATGTCGATTTGTACAAGCGGCGTCGCGACCTGTTATGCGGGAACCTCAGGAACATGGGATACGATTTTGTCACCCCGGGCGGAACATTTTATCTCTTTCCGAAAGCGCCGGGCGGAAACGATGTTGAGTTTGTGAATGTCCTGAGGGAAAAACTCGTGCTCGTTGTTCCCGGTACGGGTTTCGGCGCGCCGGGGTACTTCCGCATCGTGTTCTGCGTGCCTGAGGAGATAATTTTGCGGTCGTTGCCCGGGTTTGAGTACGCGATTAATAGGTATAGACAAAAATAATAGTATAGAAATAATAGTATGGTTTGCTGAGCCGGTGCGGCAAAATCAAGATAATATTTTTGTGTGCTAAGCGTGTGCGGCGAGGTACCTTTAGTGGCGAGACCGAAACGCCTGCTGCGCGCACACTAGAAACACCCGGTTAACAAAATCCAAGACCAAATCCAGTGCCCCTGGTCTTCCAGTCGCAGCTGCGCTACTGAGGGGGAAATGCAGAATACCTTTGCATTCTTGCTTTTTGCGTTAGGCACGACCGTAAGGTGCTCCGGAGAGCAGTGCCGGCCGACCGCGCCGAAGGCGACCAAGGCGGTCCGGCACCGAGGCCTTTCGGCCGAGCCTGAAAGGAGGGCCGCCGCCGTACTCGGCGGGGCGCCCAAATCTTGACCTATTTACTCCAGCTATGGGGTCACCCGGCACTGCTATCCAAAGGCAATTACTTTCCTTGTTTAGTCATCATGACCAGTAGATATTCCTTGCCTTACCTCCGCCCATATTCCATTTTTAATGTCTTTTTTAACGCTTCCGGCGTCCTGATGTGAGCGAGGCGCTCCAGGTTCGCCGCTTTCCCACTGTAGAAGTTTGCAGCCGGCCCGGATGGCTGTCCGCGAGGGAGCCGATGAACATACTGCTTTTTCTCCTGTTGTTTCCCGCTGCCGTGTCCCTGCTCTTTGCCGTTCTCCCGCCGAACGGTTTCCGCAACGCGCTCGTTCGCATAAGCTGCCTGCTTATCGCGGCCGGGTCCGTGTACGCTGCCGTGTCCTTCAACGGGCAGGGGTACCAGGCTTTCAAGGCGGAGTTTCCTCATGTCGACCTGTTGTTCTTTGCCGGTGAAATGGTCCTTTCCCTGTTCCTTCTTTTCAAATGCATCGGCATCAAGAGCAAGGAATGGTACATCCCGGTTTTGATAGTACTTCAGGCCGGAATCATGGCGTATTGCGAGCTGACCGGCGCAGTGCCCGCGGTTGAGAACGCGCTTTACATAGACAACTTCTCCATTATTATGGCCCTTATTATCGGCATCATCGGCAGCCTCATCTGCTTGTATGCGATCAGCTACATGAAGGATTATCATCACCACCACCCCGAAATGAAGAACAGGCAGCGAAGCTTTTTCTTCATTCTGTTCTTCTTCCTTTCGGCCATGTTCGGCGTCGTGTTTTCAAACAACCTTGTGTGGTTGTACTTCTTCTGGGAAATTACCACGCTTTCATCCTTTATTCTCATCGGGTACCCCAAGACCGAAGAGGCAACGCGCAACGCCTACCGCGCGCTCGGGCTCAATCTGTTGGGCGGGCTCGGTTTCGCCGGGGGAATTCTTTATCTTGTCAAGTTTTGTCCCGAACATACGGTCGACCTTTCCCGCGTGATCGCGCTCGGCCCGGGGCTCGTGCTTATCCCGGTGGTCCTCATTTCCTTTGCCGGTATTGCAAAATCGGCGCAAATGCCGTTCTCGTCATGGTTGCTTGGCGCCATGGTGGCGCCGACGCCGGTGTCCGCGCTCCTGCATTCGAGCACGATGGTCAAGGCGGGAATTTTCATCATCATCAAGTTCGCACCGGTCCTGCAGGGAACCTGGGCCGGTTATTTCCTGGCGCTCATCGGGGGCGTCACGTTTCTCATGACGTCAATTATCGCGGTCACCCAGAGCAACGCGAAACGGGTGCTTGCCTATTCGACCATCGCCAACCTCGGGCTCATTGTGGCGTGCGCAGGCATAGGCACCTACGAAACGCTGTGGGCCGCCGTATTCCTCACCATGTTCCACGCAGTCTCCAAGGGCCTGCTCTTCCTCGGCGTGGGCTCCATCGAGCATAAGACAGGCAGCCGCGATATAGAAGACATGGACGGCCTCATCGTGAGCCGTCCCGGGCTCGCCATGGTGATGCTCATCGGCATTCTCGGCATGTTTCTCGCACCATTCGGGATGCTCATCAGCAAATGGGCCTGCCTCGAATCTTTTGTCAATGTGAAGGGAACGCCGATCATTGCCGTCCTGCTTGCGTACGGCAGCGCGCCGACGCTGTTCTTCTGGGCAAAGTGGATGGGCAAGATCGTGAGCGTTCCCGGAGACGTCAGGAAAGGGGAGGGGCGCGTCGCAAAGGACGAATGGACGGCGCTGATTCTGCTCTCGGCGGGCACCGTCGCGATTGCCGCACTGTTCCCGGTGATATCGTGGTCGATGGTTGAACCGTATATCACCTCCCTGTATCATGCCACCGCAACATTGACACAGGGGAATATCGTCATCATGTCGATTCTGCTCGGCCTCATGGTCCTTTTGCCCCTCAGCTTCCTCGCATACCCGAAAAAATCAAAGTATGTCCAGCGATACCTTGGAGGCGCGAATGCCGGGGAGAACGGATCGTTCCTCGGCGCCATGGGCGTGGTGCAGCAGTCAACGATGCGCAACTATTATTTGGCCGGCTTTTTTAGCGAAAAGAAATTAACAATTGCAAGCATCCTGATTACAATCGCGCTTATCGTCACCATGTTCTCGGTGGTAAAACTATGAAAACGGCTCTTTGTGTTGTTGCATGGGTGGTACTTGCCCCCTTTATCGGCGGGCTTCTTGCCGGGGCCGACCGCATCATTACCGCGCGCATGCAGTCGCGGGTGGGACCGCCGCTTTTCCAGCCGTTCTACGATGTGCTCAAACTTTTCGGCAAGCGGGGCGTCGTGGTCAACGGCTATCAGAATTTCTACATGATCTGCTTCCTCGCATTCGTCGTGGTGACCGGCGCGCTCTTCTTCTCGGGCGGCGACCTGCTCCTCACCATTTTCGCCCTTACCGTGGCGGGCGTGTTTTTCGCGCTCGGCGCCTATTCGCCGAATTCGCCGTATTCGAACATCGGGGCGGAGCGTGAACTCCTGCAAATGATGTCGTACGAGCCGGTGCTTATCATTGCCGCGCTCGGCATGTTCATGGTGACAAAGAGCTGGCACGTTCACGACATACTCGCCTTTCAAAAGCCCCTCTTTGTTTTTCTCCCCGGAGTATTTCTGGCGTTTCTGTTTATCCTCACGATAAAGCTCAGAAAATCTCCGTTCGATCTTTCAACCTCGCACCACGGCCATCAGGAGCTCGTCAAGGGAGCGACGACCGAGTTCTCGGGCTCCGCACTTGCAATCATCGAGATATCGCACTGGTACGAAAACGTGCTGCTCATGGGTTTCGTGTACCTATTTTTCGCGTTCAACTGGGTTGTCGCAATTTTTGCCGTCGTTGTCGCGTATATAGTTGAAATCCTGGTAGACAATACCTATGCCCGACTCACGTGGCGTTTTACCGTGAAATCCTCCTGGATCGTAGGCGGGATATTGGGGGTTGTGAACCTTTTTGTCATCGCCTTCCTGGTCAAATGAGGGGAAAATGAGTTTTCTTAAGAAATCTCCGTGGATCATTCATTACGATGGATCGAGTTGCAACGGCTGCGACATCGAAGTGCTTGCGTGCCTGACGCCGCTGTACGACATCGAGCGCTTCGGCATCATCAACACCGGCAACCCGAAGCATGCGGACGTTTTCCTGATTACGGGCACCATAAATGAGCAGAATGTCGAAGTCGTGCATAACATTTATAACCAGATGCCGGATCCCAAAGTGGTGGCGGCAATCGGGATCTGCGCAACGAGCGGCGGAATATTCCGCGAATGCTATAACGTAAAGGGCGGCGTGGACACCACCATACCGGTCGACATCTACATTCCCGGGTGCGCGGTCCGGCCCGAGGCCATTATCGACGGCGTTGTCGCGGCGCTCGGCGTGCTGGAAAAGAAAGCCGAAGCCCTCAAGGCAATGAAAGCGAGCGCATGATGGTACACCGTGAAGAACAATCCATGGCCGTGGTGGATAGGTCCCAGGTTGTCGAAAAAGCGACGCAGATGAGCAAGGACGGATGGCGTCTCGTGCAGATCAGCTGCGCCGCAAAGGATGTGTACGAAGTCACTTACACGTTCGACAAGGAATACAAGTGCTCGCACATACGCACCGTGCTTCAGAAGAACGATCTGGAACTGCCGAGCATCACCGGCGCGTATTTTGCCGCGTTCACTTACGAGAACGAACTGCAGGACCTGTTCGGCATCACCGTGAAGGGCCTTGCGCTCGACTTCAAGGGCAAATTCTATAAACTCTCGATCAAGACACCGTTTGCCCCACAACCTCAACAACCGGCGTAGTAATTATGGCAACCCGCACCATTGTTCCGTTCGGACCGCAGCATCCCGTTCTTCCGGAGCCGATCCACCTCGATCTCGTGCTCGAAGACGAGAAGGTCGTGAGTGCGATCCCGTCCATCGGGTTCATCCACCGCGGCCTGGAAAAACTTGTCGAAAAGAAAGACTTCCAGGAAATGACCTACGTGGCCGAGCGTATCTGCGGCATCTGCAGCTTCATCCACGGGCAGTCGTATTGCCAGGCCATCGAAGGCGTGATGAAGATTGACGTGCCGGAACGCGCGCTGTACCTGCGCACGATCTGGGGCGAACTGTCCCGTATTCACAGCCACCTCCTGTGGCTCGGCCTGTTTGCCGACGGGTTCGGGTTCGAAAGCCTCTTCATGCATTCGTGGCGCGTAAGGGAAAAGATCGTCGACATCATAGAAGAAACAACGGGCGGACGCGTGATATTCGGGTCCGCAAAGATAGGCGGCGTTCGCCGCGACATCGACAACCTGACGCTCAAGCGGATCGAGGGCGAACTCAGGACCATAGAGAAGATGTGTCACGAGATCACCGATGTCTTCAAGAAGGACAGCTCGGTCAAGCGCAGGACGGTGGGCAAGGGCATGCTTTCCAAAGAAGACGCGCTCGCGCTCGGCGCAGTCGGCCCCACGCTCCGCGGAAGCGGCGTTTCGTCGGACATGCGCAAACTCGGATACGCCGCATACGCAAAAATCAACTGGGAACCGATTCTGGAAACCGGCTGCGACTGCTATGCGCGGTGCATGGTGCGCTGCCGCGAACTGTACGCATCGTTCGACATGATTTATCAGTCGACCGCGAAAATTCCCGACGGCCCCGTTGACGTGAAAGTGACGGGAAATCCTGCCGGCGAGTACTTCAGCCGCACCGAACAGCCGCGCGGCGAAGTTATTTACTATGTCAAGGCCAACAATACCAAGAACCTCGAGCGCTTCCGCGTACGTACGCCCACGTTTGCAAATATCCCGCCGCTCGTGAAAATGCTCGGCGGATGCGAACTTGCCGACGTGCCCGTGATCGTGCTCACCATCGATCCCTGTATCAGTTGCACGGAGCGGTAACAATGTCACAAATGTCCATTGGAAAAGTCGTGTCCCGCAGCGCCTTGTCGCGTCCCGCAACGCGCCTCTATCCGTTTGAAAAGAGGCCGTTCTACAAGAACACCCGCGGCGCTGTCGCCATCGACATCGACAAGTGCATTTTGTGCGGCATCTGCCAGAAGCGCTGCCCCACGCAGGCGATTATCGTTACAAAGGCGGCAAAGGACTGGCAGATCAACCGGCTTCGCTGCATTTCCTGCGGCGCGTGCGTGGATGCCTGCCCCAAGAAGTGCCTGTGGCTGGAGAACAAGTATTCGCCGGCCGTGGTGCTCAAGGGGGCCGACGACACAGTGCATCAGGAAGACAAGGCTTCGATGAGGGAGACCCAGGTGTAGCGATGTGGTGATAGGATTACGGACGGGCGCTTCTTCGGGAGAAGGGGCGCCCGTCTTTGTTTGACGGCGGGGCAAAGAAGACCTATGATCCGCAGACTGTAGCGCGGATTAAAACAGGGCACCTGACGCCGTGCATCAGGTGCCCTGTCCGAGCTTTCGCCACATTTCTGCCTGCTGATTTCAGCGGATCGTGGCGACGCATTTCACGCCTTGATTTGCGCCGTCGAGGCTGCAGCGCACGAAATACACGCCGTTGCCCGTCGCCTCGCCGATGGCTGTCGCGCCAAAAAGCGCGATCTGATGCCACCCATCCGAACATTGCAAAGCCGGAATATGTTTTAGTACTCTTCCGCCTGCGTTCATAATGTCAAATGCGACGCTTCCGGGTCTGCTGATGAAATATCGCAGGGTTTTTCCCAGCACTTCCATCCTGAATGCGGGCGTTGCAGACGAATACGTTGCGGCCGGCTGCCGGTACACGACCGGGGTTGCTATGTTGCTGATTGCAAACGACGTAGTGCCCGTGCCCAGTCCAGGAGAAGTCGCCGTGACATTCACGGTTCCCGAAGTCCATCGTGACCTAACCACTATCTTGCACATTCCCCCCTCAGCCTGCAGTTGAGAATCAAGAGGCGCGTGATAACCGTAGCCTTGTGTGGTAGTCACAAGCTGGTCGGTTCCACCGCGATATTCGCAAGGCCCCGATGTATGGAAATTGATGTTCATGCTTGCAGTAGGAACCCAGTTGCCTTGAGCATCAACCACTGTGGCCACGATAAAAGCCGCGTCGGACCCGTTGGCCCTGATTTGGAAAACCTCGCCATCCGGTTTTACCACAGCCGGATCCACAGTCAAAACTATGTGGTCGGCGGCCCCTGCGGTGACTTTCTGGTCGGTGCATACCACGTTTCCGTTTGCATCAAGGCCTTGCGCAAGCAAAGTTCCCGCAGCCCAGTTTACATTCCACCAGCATTGAAACGGCATCTCCGTGGTGGTTTGATTGGTTGTCTCGTCCCCTGTCCCGGTCCAGGGATTTGGCGTTTTTATCCCTTGGCTCGTACCATTGATAAGAAGATTTACCTGCGGGCAGTTGCTGAACGCATTGACCGTGACCGCACCCGCCCGGTTCCAGTGGTACCCTAGAAAAACCACAGGCTTAGTAGCATACGGCACCCAGCAGGCGTTGTATATCTTGTAAAGTAACTTGGGAATACGGTTGAAATCCATCATGGAAGATCCGAACGAGCGGACTCCCGGCCCAGTGGGTCCACCTTCAAAATCCCCGGCCTCGCCGGGTGTCTCTGCCAGATACCACTGGCAAAGCCCGAAACAGTTGGCTTGTATGTTCTTCCTCCAGTTTTGCACGAACTCTTCGGCAAACAGGAGCTCGTAATCGTAGGCAAACCTTGCGGCCTGATGGCCCCACGCTTCGGCGCCCCAACCCGGGCAAAGCGGGTGTTGCTGATGGAGTCCTATTTCGCAACCGGTCACCGTGCATGCGATAAGGTCACCTGCCTGAAATTCCGGTCCACCGCGAACGGAGATCGCGCGCGGCGTAAGCGGGTCCCATGTTTTGCAAACGGTCCTAAATGCGTCACAAAGATTGGGATCGATATCGCCGTTGCTTACCTCCCACGCGAGAATCGACGGATCGTTTCTATCCCGAACGCATACGTCCCGTTGGATTTCCTCCTTGAGGGTGACGCGGTCGGCCGGAGGATTTGCTCCGGTTGAGAAGGCTCCCTCGCCTTCACCGCTGGGCTGCATGAGCATGATACCCTCGTCGTTGCAAGCCTGGACGAACCCGGGGCTGCACGACGAATGGCCGGGCCTCCAGAGGCTGCCGCCGATTTTGGCAAGTGTCTGTGCGTCCCGGTATTCCTGCTCCGGCGGCAATGCCGTGCCCAGCGCGGGATAATCGTACCGCGCCGAAGCGCCGTATAAACAATGTTTGTGCCCATTGATATAGGGGAAATTAGCGTCCCAGGTGATGGTACGTATGCCCAAAGGACTCTGAAAAACGTCCACCGTGGTCCCGCCTACCTTCACAATATGGTACACTTTGTGCATGTACGGCGTGCCGTAGGTGCTGTTGTTCGGATACCACAGATGAGGATTGGCTATGGTGGCGGTCTGGTCGAACATATACATCTGGCCTGCGGCAATGGTCTGGGTATTGTCGATGCTCGACACCACGTTGTTTCCTGCATCGACGATTTTAGTCGTCAGCGTAACGGCCTGATCGGTGGCGCCTTCATTCTGAACGTTTGTCTGGATCCGCACCGTGGCCGAAGCGTCCGAAGCGGCGGTTGTTGCGACGCATGTTCCCCACTTGTTAAGAACCGAATACACATTCAACGGCACATGGACCGGGTCGGTGATATGCAGCCACACCGGCCGGAACACGCCAACGTCGGCCTGTCCGAACCTGAAGACCTCAGAAAAACCGGGGTCTTCATAATAACCTTGTGAAAAGCCGACCCGTATGGCCAGCAGATTGTCGGCCCCGCCGAACGTCACGTTTTTCGTAACGTCCACGACGAACCCGACGAAACCGATAACGTGGGTCGCGTTTGCATTCGCGGTCACGGCGCTGTTGCCCGGCATGAACGTGCCGTTGATATACAGCTGGCAGCCCATATGGGCTCCTTCAACCTCAATAAATATCTTTCTTCCCGCGTATGCATTGTCCAGGGTGAAATGTTTCCTGTACCAGCAGTTACCCCCAAACATGGGACCGCCGCCGCTCTCGCCGTTTACAAAGGTATCGTCGTCATTCGGAGTATACGGAACTCCAATGTCCTTCCATGTCGCATCGCTTACTGCCGGGCTCTGGGCGTTTGCAGGGTCCGATTTTATGAACTTCCAGGGCGTGTCGCCCAGATTGATTTTTAACCTGTTGCTTGCCTCCCCCGTGTATGTGTCGGCATAGCAAACAAGCGCCGAAAGAAACAGGACAAATGCACATGTTGACGCCAATAATCTCTTGAGCATGGCCATTTCCCCCTTTAGAAAAACAATGTGATCACGAACAAACGATTCTGCGGGAAGCAAAAATAACAAAGGCGAGCCTGATTGTGTGATCCTCCTCCCTTAAGGCGTATCACCGCAAATACCAGCCTTATCCCTCTCTTGCAAATATAAACATAGGTGACGCAACATCTACGGGGAACTGGATGAAAGGTATTTTTGTGTTCACTGGAGTGAACAGGGAGCAGGAATTCTTGACCAGAGTCGCAATCGGCCTACCTCGTCGGGGCGTTTGCAACAACCAGGCAGTGCGAGCCTTGACAAAGTGCCGGCTGACAACAGCCCTCTCGAACCTTCCTCAATTTGGGAAACACAAATCTATCGTGATCTTCCGGTTATCTTTTCGCAAGCCCAGCGACGCCCGGTGCTGGGAAACAATGTCCTGGGTCCGGCTGTTGCAATAGTTCTGGTGCGCGAACCGGTCATCGTACGCTTCATCCTCACCGGCTTTGAGCAGGTACGATATCGCGATCCTGCAAAAATGCATCCCGTCGGGGGAAATGGAGACGGAGATGCCGTGATTCCCGTGAGTGTGGCGTGCCGCGTCCCGCAGCATGTCGACCAGCGCTTCCTTGAACAAAGGAGCGTCAAGCCAGAGTTTCATTTCCTGGTCGATTCCCGAATCAATTCCTATCTTGTGATCGGGCATGAGGCCGGATCTGGTGCAGGCATCAACCGCGTCGAGGAACACAGGCATGATAGGCTGACGTCTGAGACAAACCGCAACCGGCGGTTTCTTCCCAATACCCGTTGTTCGCTGTGCCCTGCGGTTGCGCTTCTTTGCTCTCTTGCGTGGTTGTGCTTGCATGATGGAGACGGATCCTTTCATTGATACGATCGCAAAACCGAACCTGTGTGTTCGGCTACACTCTTTTCCGTGCAAGGTGCTTGAGCACATGCTCGCCCTCGCGGAACCTTTTCATGAGAATTTCAGAGATTGTCCGCACAACAACGAAGACGTCTTTGTCCCGCACCGAATAATATACGGTGACCTTTTCCTGGCGTGAAGAAAGGACGCCCGCCTGCTTGAGCACGGACAAGTGCTTGGAAAGACAGGATTGCTCAAGCTCCAGCTTCGTAGCCATTTCCCCGACTGATCCCTCTTTGTCTTTGAGGTATTCCAGGATTGCCAGTCTCGACGGATGGGCAAGGCTCTTAAGAAGGTCCGCCTTCACCTTGAGCACCAGTTCTTTTCCGGCCATTGAGGACTCCATGAATATATGACAATATTTTCATACAATCTACTTGTTGCTGGCGGACAAGTCAAGAGCGCCCGACGGCGGCGTCTACAAGGAAATAGAGAGGGCGTTTCTTTAGATGAAAGGAACGCCCGTGAAGAAGAGAAAAGCAAACATCGGCTTACGGAATAACCTTGTTCACCGGATACTCCACGATTCCCGTGGCGCCGGCCCTCTTGAGCAGGGGAATTATCTTTTTGATTTCGTCCACCCGGATCACGGTCTCCACTGCGCACCATTTTTGATCGGACAGGTTTGAGACCGTGGGGTTGTGGAGGGCCGGAAGAACCTTGAGCACCCGGACGAGGCTGTCCTTCCGCACGTTGCACTTGAGCCCTGCATAGTTTTCGGCGTTGAGCGTGCCTTGCAGAAGAATGGTGATGTTCTCCAGTTTGCGGCGCTTGGCCTCGTTTCCCCACGACGCCTTGTTCGCGATGAGGATGGTCATGGTTTCCATGAGGACGTCGATGACCCGCAGCCGGTTGGACCTGAGCGACGAGCCTGTTTCTGTAATATCAACAATGGCATCCACGAGCCGTGGCGGCTTCACTTCGGTGGCGCCCCAGGAGAATTCGACGTCCACGGGGATCTTCTTGTTTCGAAAATAGCGCTTTGTGGTCGACACGAGTTCGGTTGCGATTCGTTTTCCCTTTAGGTCGGACGGTTTCTTGAACGGAGAACCTTCCGACACCGCCAGGACCCACCTGCACCGCTGGCGCGACGCCTTTGAGTACTCCAGCTCGCACACACGGACCACTGTGGCGTTGCTCTCAATTGTCCAGTCGAGCCCGGTTATGCCCGCGTCGAGAATACCCTGTTCCACGTAGCGCGGAATCTCCTGCGGCCGCATGAGAATAAGGTCGAGGTCGGGATCGTCGGACGTGGGGAAGTACGACCGTTCGTCGGTGCGGATGTGAATGTCCGCCTTCTGGAACAGCTCGATGGTCGATTTCTGTAAACTTCCCTTGGGTAGGCCGAGGGTGAGTTTCATGACAGTTATTCCTCTGCTTGGTTTTGAGTTGATGAGTTGAAGTGTTGATGGGTTGATGGGGAAGAAAGAAGAATACGCCACACCATCACAACTCATCAACCCATAAACCCATCTACTCTGTAACTCATTTCCCCAATTGCTCCTTGAACGCCTTTGTCAGGGCCGGCAGGATTTCCAGGGCGTCGCCCACGATGCCGAGATTGGCTATCTGAAAAATGTCGGCATCCGGATCTTTGTTGACGGCGATGATGAATTCGGACGACTGCATTCCCGCCATGTGCTGAACGGACCCGGATATGCCGCAGGCAACATACAGCTTGGGACACACGGTCTTGCCTGTTTGTCCAACCTGGTGCGAATAGGGGATCCAGCCGGCATCGACCGCGGCGCGGCTTGCGCCCACCGCTCCGCCGAGCGCCTCGGCAAGGTCTTTGAGCAAAGACATGTTTTCGGGTTTCTGCATGCCGCGGCCGCCCGCCACAATGACGTCCGCCTCGGTGATATTGACCGTTGAACCCGCTTCCTTCACGACGTTTGCGATTTTGGTGCGTATCGCAAGCTGCGAGTCCTCCGCGTTTATCACCACCACTTCGCCGGTCCGGTTTTCGTTTCGGGCGGCCGGTTTCATCACCTTGTGCCGCACGGTCGCCATTTGGGGCCTGTGGTGCGGGCAAATGATGGTCGCCATGAGGTTGCCGCCGAACGCCGGACGTGTCCCCAGAAGCAGGCGCTTTTCCACATCCACTTCAAGCCTGGTGCAGTCCGCGGTGAGGCCGCCCCACACGTGCGCCGCGACTTTGGGGAGAAACGAGCGGCCGATGGCGGTGGCGCCCGCGAGCACGATGCCTGGTTTCTCTTTGTCAATAAACTCGGCCATAAGCCGGCCGTATGAATCGTCCTGGAAGTTTTCGAGCTTCCCGGCATTATAATACACGACCCGGTCGGCGCCGTACTTGACAAGCTCGCCGGCCGTTGCGTGCATCCCGCTTCCAAGCAATACCGCCACCAGCTTTTCTTTGAGCTGGTCCGCAAGTTTTCTGCCTTCGCCGAGCATCTCGTAGGACACGCCTGCAACAACGCCTTCGCGTTGCTCTATGAATACTGCCACGTTTTTGTACAAAGCGATTTCCGCAGCCTTTGCGGATGAGTCTTTGGTAATGGTAATCGCCTGGTATTTCTTGCATGCTTCCACGCAGGCTGCGCACAGATTGCATTTTTCCGGGTCGATCACCGCTTTCTTATCGGCAATGGTGATCGCGTTCTGGCTGCAGGCGCGCACACACAACGAACAGCCGATGCATTTTTCCAGATCAACTTTTATTCCCATGTGTCGCTGTTTCCTTACCGGACCACGCCCAGATCGAGAATGGTTGATTTCAGCTTGTTGACCATGTCCACCGTATCGCCGCTCACCTTCTCGCCGCCGGTCTTGCGCTGCGGCACAAACGATCGCAGCACCTGTGTGGGGCTGCCGGTGAGCCCGATTTTTTCCTTGTCGGCCTTGAGCATGTCGGCGGTAAGCATGGTGACAGCTGTCTTCTTTGCGCGCATCTTGCCTTTGAGCGACGCCATGCGCGGCACATTGATCTCCTTGACAACCGTCATGAGCCCCGGAAGCGGCATCTCCACCACTTCGTAGCCGTCCTCCATCATGCGCTCGACGCGGATGTGCGTCTTCGACACGTCCTCCACTTTCCGCACCCATGCCACAAACGGAATGCCGAGCATTTCCGCCACCCCCGGCCCGACCTGGGCGGTGTCGCCGTCGATCGCCTGTTTGCCGCATATGATGAGGTCGGTTTTACCCAGGGACCTGATGCCGAGCGACAACGTGTAGGACGTTGCCCAGGTGTCCGATCCGGCAAAGGCCCTGTCGGTAACCAGGTATGCTTCATCCGCGCCGAGAGCGATCACGCTCCTGAGCGCTTCTTCCGCGCTGGGCGGACCCATGGATATCGCCTTGACCGTGCCGCTGCCGAGCCGCTCCCTGATGCGAAGCGCCTCTTCGACGGCGTATTCGTCGAACGGGTTCACCACGGCCTCAACGCCGTCGCGAATAAGCGTTCCGGTGTCCGGGTTGATTTTCACCTGGGTGGTGCCCGGGACTTGTTTGACGCATACGACAATGTTCACGGGAGATGCTCCTTACATTTACCGATGATAAGAAGGGCGCCGCGGAAAAAGAACTCAAAATATACTTTGTGTGAGGGAAGGCAGGCAACGCCGCGCTCGTCCGCGGCGGGTGTGCCGGGCGACCGCATCCGCCGGCCGATGATCGCGACTCTTATCAAAAGTCAATTAACGTATCTCAGCTCTTTCTCCTGCATCCGCTTTTTGTCCTTCTTTGTCTCGTGATCAAAACCGAGCAGATGAAACATTCCATGCACAAACAACCTCAGGACCTCGTTTGCATAGGCGACTCTATATTCCTTTGCCTGTGCTTTGGCCCTTTGCAAAGAGATGTAGATTTCTCCGAGCAAGTCATTTTCATCATAATTGAAGGAAAGCACGTCCGTGAAGCGGCTCTTATTGCGGAACATGGAATTAAGTCTTCGGATCGCGCGGTCGGAGCACAAAATGACATGCGTTTTCTTTGAAAAGGGCAGCTTTTCTGTTCTATAAATACGGGTGGCAGCGGTAATGATTGATTTCTGCGGATAAGGCAGTTTGCGGTAATCGTGAAAGACAAACACGGGATTTCCTTCGGCCTTCTTACCAGGCAGAATTGAAAGTTTCATATTGCAAGTTCCTCATAAGAAATTGGGCGCCCCGCTGCTTAATATGATTCTGGATTGCTGAGCCGTTACGGCAAATGCTAAATGCGTTTTTGGTTTGCCGAGCGTGTGCAGCGAATACCAAATACGATTTTGGTTTGCCGAGCCGGTGCGGCGTGGATGTCCCCTTGGCAAGCCCGCATTTTCTACTGCGCGCACACTATAAGCACCCGATCAATAAATGCTCAACTGTACACAGCCACAGCCATCAATTCAACTTTTCAACTTTTCAACTCGTCAACTTAGAGTTACTTTATTGGCCTTCACAACAGCACCTCATGGGTGCCCCACAACCGAAGATTGGATTCTTGCAAATAAACTCACTTTGGGGTCACCCGGCTCAGCCATCCAGATGCATTTGATTGTCTATATTTTCGGCTCAGCCATCCAATGGCAATTGAATTGCATTTATAATATACGTTGCTGTGCTTGTTTGCACCTATTTCACTGCGGGACAGCGGCGAAGGTGAAAGGGGACCACGCCGGGTCATTTCAATCACTTCGATCCATCCGTCTCGTTAAATAGTATTTTTGGGAAAGTTGGTTGTTATTTGTTAAATGATTTTTCGCAGTACCTAAAAACCTGAAATTCGTCCTATGCCATTTACACCCATCCATATTCATGTACAACGCATTCACGCATTCAGGCTACGAGCAGCAGCCTTCATGATTCTTTTTGTCAGTGCATCCTATTCGCATTCCATGCTTCTGATTCCCATGGATGATTCCCAGACCGACCACCTCAAGGCCTACGGCCTCACCTTTACCATGCTCAAGGCCGGCGCCAAGGTGTACTGGCTGCTCAATTACAAATGCGGTTCGTTTGCAACAGACGATTCACGCGAATTCGAGCTCAAGGCGCGGCTGGCAGGGGTTGAAATCCGGCACATCTCCACCGAAGAGTGGGCGGGCATCCTTGACATTATTGAGAACAGCAACATGGAGAAGGTGACGCTCGAAAAAGCGCCCCGCATCGCCGTGTACAAGTCGCCCTTCTCGCTGCCCTGGGACGACGCGGTGGTACTCGCATTGGAATACGCGGACATCCCGTTCGACAAGGTGTACGACAAAGAAGTGCTGGCGGGCAAGCTTTCGGAATACGACTGGCTCCACCTGCACCATGAGGACTTTACCGGGCAGTACAGCAAGTTTTACGCGTCGTTTCACACGGAGCCATGGTATCAGAAGGAAAAGATGGAACAGGAGAATCTGGCGCGCGAGCTCGGGTTCAAGAAGGTGAGCGAATGCAAAAAGGCCGTGGCGCTTTCCATTCGAAATTACGTGGAAAAGGGCGGGTTCCTGTTTGCCATGTGCTGCGCCACCAACACGCTCGACATAGCGCTCGCCGCGCTCGGCACCGACATCGTTGACGCCGTGTTCGACGGCGACGGTATCGACCCGAACTATGCGGCAAAACTCAATTACGCAAATTGCCTTGCCTTTGAGAACTTCAGGATCCAGACAAACCCGTTGGAGTCCTATTTTGACAATATCGACGCGAACCTGGTGAACACACCCATGCGGATACCCGCCATGGACTTCACCCTGTTTGATTTCAGCGCAAAACTCGATCCGGTCCCTTCCATGCTCGTGCAGGACCACCGTCAGACCATCAAAGGGTTTTACGGATTGTGCACGTCGTTCAACCGGAACGTAATCAAGAAAAGCGTTGTGGTCCTGGGAAGCGTGCCCGGCACCGGCTTTGTCAATTATCTCCACGGCACGCTGGGAAAAGGCCAGTTCGCATTCTACGGCGGGCACGACCCGGAAGCCTACCAACATGCGGTGGGCGACCCGCCCACCGACCTGCGGCTCCACAAGACGTCGCCCGGATACAGGCTCATTCTCAACAACGTGCTGTTTCCCGCAGCCGAAAAGAAAGAGAAGAAGACGTGAGGGATCCGCCTTCCAACCGCAAAGCGGTCATCTCCTGGTGCCTCTACGACGTGGCAAATTCCGCGTTCGCGCTCACGGTCATGACCGCGTTCTTCCCTCTCTTCTTCAAGCAGTTCTGGTGCACGGGCGTTGATTCGTCGGTGAGCACGTTCCGTCTCGGCATGGGCAACACCTGCGCCGCGCTGTGTATAGCCCTCCTGTCGCCCTGGCTGGGCGCCCTGGCCGATGCGGGCAGGAAGCGGAAACAGATTCTGTTCTTCTTCATGGCCGTTGGCGCGGCCGCTTCGGGCCTGCTCGCCGCTGTGCCTCACGGCGCATGGGCAGGTGCTCTTGGCGTCTTTACTGTGGCAAGCATCGGGTTCTCCTGTGCAAACTTGTTTTACGATTCGCTGCTGGCGTGCGTTGCCGCCAGGAACCGGATGGACTTTCTGTCGTCGGCCGGTTACGCTGCCGGGTATCTGGGAAGCGCGGCTCTCTTTATGGTAAACAGCTTCATGGCATCAAAACCCGCGCTGTTTCACCTTGCCTCCGGTGTGCAGGGAGTTCGGGCGTCGTTTGTTTCCGTGGCTGTCTGGTGGTTCGCGTTTTCCATCCCGTTGTTCTTGTACGTTAACGATCGGGACAAGAGCGAAGGTGGATCGTGGTCGGGGGAAGTCTACCGAAACGCCGTGAAACAGCTTCGCGCGACCATCCGTGAAATCCGGTCGGCCCCGGCAGTGTGGCTTTTCCTTCTTGCTTTCTGGCTGTATATCGACGGGGTAAGCACCGTGATACGCATGGCCGCCGATTTCGGCCTGTCGCTGGGACTGTCGACGCCCGACCTCCTGCGGGCCCTGGTCGTCGTGAATTTGGTTGCCGTTCCATCCTCGCTGCTGTTCGGGCTTGCGGCGCAGCGGTTCGGTTCATACGCAACAGTCCTCGCCGGGATCATCGTGTACATCGCCGTGATTCTCTGCGGATCGCTGTTTGTCAATAGCGGGGGGCACTTCATGTTCTTTGCCGTTGTCTCGGCGGTCCCGCTGGGCGGATTGCTCGCGCTGAGCCGGTCCCACTTTACCCGCCTCATCCCCGGTGAGAAATCCGCGGAGTACTTCGGCTTCTACAACCTTACGGGGAAATTCGCCGTTATCGTGGGGCCGGGCATGGTGGGGCTGGTGACGCTCCTGTCCCGGACGTTCGGCGCGGGCGCGCATGCCGCGTCACGGTCCGGATTCGCCTCGATTGCCGTTCTCTTTGCGGCCGGCGGTATCCTGTTTGTCGTTGCTCACAAGGCGGGAAGGAGGGAGCGCGCCTGATGCGGGTTACCAAAGGAGACATGGAGACCAATTACGACGTCCGCAGCCTTGACGCAGAAATTCCGCTGGAAGAGTACCGTCGTCTTCCCAAGAACCCCTTGTACGTGATTCTTGACAATCTGAGAAGCGCCTTCAACGTGGGGGCCATATTCAGGCTGTGCGACGTGATGCGGGTGTCGGGTCTTTTCTTATGCGGCTACACCGCGTCACCGCCCCATAGCAAGCTCGCCAAGACGTCGCTGGGCACCGTCGACTACGTGCCGTGGAAAAAATTCGACACGGCCGCAGGCGCCGTGCTGTTTCTCAAGGAGCGGAACATTCCCGTGTGGGCGGCCGAAACTACCTCAAAATCGAGGCCGTACGATGCGGTGCGGTATCCGCCGAGCCTGGGAGTCGTCTTCGGCAACGAGGCGCTGGGCGTGGGAAGGGATGTTCTTGATATGTGCGATGACCTGGTAGAGATCCCCGTGTACGGTTTTAAGAACTCGCTCAACGTTGCGACGTCGTGCGCGGTGATCGGCTGCAAGATCCTGGAAGGCATGCGTGGAAAAAAAATCACCGTTTCCGGAAGGATACGGTGATGCACGGACCGGACTCGGGGCGCGGGCGCTAGTTGAAGTATCGCGGCGCCTTGAAGGTAAAGCGCTTTTCGTCGCGGACTTTCTTCCGGCGGGAAGCGTTCATCTTCCTTTTTCTTTCTTCGCTGGGCTTCTCGTAGTGGCGGTATTTTTTAATGTCTGAAAGAATGCCTGCCCGCTCGCACGTCTTTGTAAATCTCCGGAGCGCTTTTTCGAAAGGTTCATCTTCTTTGAGAATGATACCGTTCATGGATGAATCACCTGCTTTCATCTATAAATGTCGTCAGATAATTAAAAATACGTTTTTCTCCGGTCAATAGCAAGCATAAGCCGTGGCGTCAGTCCATGCCCTTGTTCCTGCGAATGACCCATTCCAGAGTGAGAAGCCCGACTATCGCTGCAAGAAGAAGCCATGTTTGTCTGACGTGGACATTGTTCGTGACGGTGGCCGTGGCCCGTTTCCCGGATGAGCCTGCGGAGTATGCAGCACGCACGGCCGATGCGTTTCCAGCCTTAAGGGGGAGGGCGAATTCGCCAAGCAACAGCGTGTTTTGCGCCTGTACGGACAGTTCCGGTGTGTTTTTGCCGACGTACAACGAGTCGGAAAAGGAACTCTTTTCGCGTCCCGTTACCGTGCTGCAGGTGTACCGGTACGCGCCGGCAGGCAAGGGAGGGAGCCGGATGCTTGCCGTGTTCTGCTGATTCAAGCCCGGGACCGTGTAGACGGAATCGAGCAGTTTTTTGCCCGAGGATTCTATCACGAATCGGAACGCAAAGCCGTTGTGCGCTCCGTAGTTCTCCGCAGGCGCGTCGTGGGCATCGTACTGTGCGGGCGCCAGAACGGAAAAGGGAATCGAGTCGCGTTCCGACAATTCCGGTTCCAGGGGATAAGCGACCAGGTTCTCACGCAGGTTTCCGAGGAGCAGTTGCCTTACAAATACCACCATCGTGCGCATGAACGTCGGCGTTTCACTCTCTCGGGCCACGGACAGCGGCAGGAAATCCATACGCCAGAGCTCCCTGCCCGCAACGGCAACGGCCGTGCGGCCTGCGAACGTCCCCATCGTAAGAAACGGAATTGAATCGGGCGCCGTGGCCGTTGTCTCGCCCTGGCCGCGGACAAGGCCGAAAAGAATCGTCCGGCTGCGCCTGAGAAATGACGGCCGGCACGCCTGGACGATTGATGGGGGAGCGACGTCTGCCGCGTTGAACACGGCGAAGAGCGTGTCGAAGGGGTCCTTTGCAGCAAGCGAAAAAGCGGCCGGAGCCGATTCAACGTGGCTTGAACAAGGGAGAGCCCCGAGAAAAACCACGACCCCTTTTGAATCCAGTGAACCAAGCGGGCCGTCCGCGCTTGCAGTATAGTCGATCAGGAACAACGCATCGCAGCGCCGGGCTTCGGGCGGCGCGATGCGCCACTGCCGATCGCTGCCGAGCGCCTGCGCAAGAAACCTGCGGTCCAGATGCGGCGATGCCGCGAGAATCTTTGCCGTAAACTGCTGCGGCACCACGGCCTGGCAGAAATACGATACCGAACGCAGCGTATCATGGTCATTTGCTGCTGATACCGAATAGACGAACCTTCCCTGGCGGCCGGTGGGCAGGCGCACCAGAGCGGTGTCCGAGAAATAGCCGGAATCGGCCCTGATGCTGCGTTGCGACACCGGCGATTCCGCGCTCCTGCATAGCACGACGATCGGGCAGGTTTCCGAGGCGAATCCATGGAGCCGCACCATAACGGTGGACGGCGAATCGAGGGGAACGCTCTCGCGGACGCCCAGCACCTCGGATTGCAAATAGGGCCGGGGCGAAACACGCGGCAGCGCAAGATAGTAGCACGCTTTTTCCTGGAGCATGCCCTTGGAAAACGACGGGTTCGAAAAATTGCCGTCGGATATGATAAGGACGAACGGGGCTTCCCGGACGAGCCGGTCCTTGAAAGACGCGGGCAGCAGGCTTTGCAAATCGGAGAACGTGAGCGCCGCCTTTGGCGGACATTCGCGAAAGGAATCTCCAAAGCAATAGAACCGGAATCGCAGGGGAGACGGCGAGGCATGCGCGAGGGAATCGAGGCAGGCCAAAAAAGGCAGCACCGACGAGTCGGGATCAAAGAGCCGCATGCTCATGGAGGCATCGATGAGCACTGGAACAATTCCCGGTTTGGTTTGAAGCCGTTCGAACGAGAGCATCGGCTCGAAGAACGCAAGCAGCAGCGTTGCAAGGAGCGCGGCCCTCAACCCGAGAATCGGGACCGCGGGAACGCTTTTTTTCCGGCGGAGGTAGAAACGCGCCGCCAGGGAGAAACCGGCTGCAAGAAGCAACAGCAGACAAATAGTGATAGCCATACCGTGCCCGGCTATCTCACCCGGCGTGCGGACGGATGTTTGACAAGGGAGGTATTCTTCCTCCAATAGCGGTCGTTTTGGTCCGGATAGTCGGTGGTGTAGTGCAGGCCCCTGCTCTCATGGCGTTTGATGGCGGAGGCCACCACCAGTGTGGCGGACGTCACGATATTACGCAATTCGAGGAGCCGCGGGGTTATCTTTGTACGTTTGTAGAAATTCTCGGTCTCTTTTTCGAGAAATGCAATACGCCGCATGGCCCGTGCCAGGCGCAGGTTCGACCGAACGATGCCCACGTAGTCCCACATCACGCTCTGGACTTCGGTAATATTATGCGACAGAAGGACCCATTCTTCGTTGTCAATGGTACCGCTGTCGTCCCATGGAGGGATGCGGCCCGGGGCCGCACGTGAAATGGATGGCAGCCGGCCGACGGCCTCGTCGGCGGCCCGTCGCGAAAAGACCAAGGCCTCGAGGAGAGAATTCGAGGCGAGCCGGTTGGCGCCGTGGATGCCGGTGCAGGCGACCTCGCCGCACGCGTACAGGTTTGAGATCGTGCTGTGCCCGTTTGTGTCCACCTTGATGCCGCCGCACAGGTAATGCGCCGCCGGCACCACCGGAATGAGATCCCGGGTGATGTCGATGCCGTATTCCCTGCAGCGGCCGTAAATGTGGGGGAATTGCCGCCGCGTCTTTGCCGCCGGAATATGCCGTACGTCAAGATAGACGCAGCTGTCACCGGACTTTTTTAATTCGTTGTCGATGGCACGGGCGACGATGTCGCGCGGCGCAAGCGACTTCATGGGGTGATACCGGTTCATGAACTCTGCGCCGCGCGAATCCTTGAGAACCGCGCCAAACCCCCGCAGGGCCTCGGAAATCAAAAACGAATTGCCGTGTTCGTGATACAGCGTGGTGGGGTGGAACTGGATGAACTCCATGTTCTCTATTGTTGCGCCGGCCCGGTAGGCCATTGCCACGCCGTCGCCGGTGGCGATTTCCGGGTTCGTCGTGTGGAGATAGACCCTGCCGCACCCGCCGGTGCACAGGCAGGTGATCTTTGCCTGCACGGCGAAGATGGCCCTTTGCACCGTGTCGAGCACATACATGCCGTAACAACGGTTGGCGCCCCGGGAAGAGCTGCCGCGAATATAGTGGTTTGTGATCAACTCGACGCCGCAATGATTTTCGTACATGGTAACATTGCGCATGGTGCGGAGTTGTCTCAGCAGGGATTCTTCAACCGCCCTTCCCGTAAAATCATGCATATGGACGATCCGGTTGGCGGAATGTCCGCCTTCGCGGCCGAGATCCAGATGGTGCCGGGCCCTGGAAGTCTTTGAGGTTGAGAAATGCGTTCCCCATTCGACAAGGTCTTCGATCCGCTCCGGGGCTTCGCGCACCAGAATGCGGACCGCCTCTTGGTTGCACAGCCCGGCCCCGGCGACAAGCGTATCATGCACATGGCTTTCAAAACTGTCTTTGGGGTCAAGAACGCATGCGATGCCGCCCTGCGCGTAGTTCGTGTTCGACTCGCTGTCGGTCTTCTTGGTTATCATGACGACCGATCCGACCCGGGCCGCGCGGATGGCGAAACTGAGCCCTGCAATACCGCTGCCCACGATGAGAAAATCACACGATGTTTTCATGTACGCGGGCCTGTCTAGCGGATTGAAACGGAGCCGGCTCCGGTGTGGGGCTGACGCGCCTTTTGGCCGAGGTAGCCGCCGTGATGGCGAAGGCCGAATTGTTCCTTGGAGAATTTCCGTTTTTCCATGAGGACAAGCGCGAGTGCGTCGCCGAGCGCAAGCATCACGGCGGTGCTTGCCGTCGGCGTGAGCCCCAGGGTGCACGGTTCGGTGATTTCTCCCATGCTTATCACCACGTTGCACAAGGAGCGGATGGTGGAATCGGGATGCGACGTAATGCCGATGATCGAATGAATACCCAGGCCGCGTCCGCGCTCCAGCATTTCGATGACCTCACGGGTCTTCCCGCTGGTGGAAAAGGCAAGGATAACGTCTCCTTTGTCCAGAAGGCCCAGGTCGCCGTGCGCGGCTTCGCCCGGGTGCAGAAAGCATGCCGGAGTGCCCGTGGAGCACAGCGTGCCCGCGACCTTCTGCGCGATATCCCCGGCCTTTCCCATTCCCGTGGTCACCACCTTGTTTGTGCAGCGGTACAAGATGCCTATCGCAGCGGTAAAATGCGTGTCGAGCGGGATGTTTCTGATCGCATCCGCCTCTGCAAAAAGGATTTCTTTGGCACGTTTCAAGGTTTCGTTCATGGGGGGTAAGCCTGTTTTTGTGAGACGAATGAAAGTGAGGACCGGTTTGAGCATCAGATCTGAAGCTACCGCAACCTATTTAAATATAAGTCATAGAGGCGACGGCCGACATGGGATTTGACCTGGGATGGCTAAGCCGGAAATAAAGATCTAATGCTTTTGGATAGCTGTGCCGGGTGACCCCAAAGTGAGTTTGTTTGCAAGAATCCAATCTTCGGTTGTGGGGCACCCACGAAGTGTCGCTGTACGAGTGAAGGGCGGGATTCGCTTTAGATTCATTCTCGTATGCAGGAACTTGACAAATAAGGGACAAATCTTCTGCCCCGCGCAAGGCAGGACCGGGACGGGGCGCCCAATTTATTATCTTGGTATTCGCCGCACCAGGGTCACACCAGCGGAAGGATTTTCTCTTCTACCGATTCTATCTTGCGTTTGAGCTCGGGATCCGTTTGCATATCCGACTCGGTCTTCCTGCACGCATGAATAACGGTTGAATAGTCGCGGCCGCCGAATTCGAGTCCGATTGTCCGAAGGGATTGCTTGGTCCACTTCTTGCAGAGGTACATGGCAACGGAGCGCGGAACGGTAACGTCTCGTTTGCGCGTATGGGCCGTGAGCTGGTTGGGGCTCGTCTCGAACACTTCGGCCACCTTCTGCAGAATAAACAAAACGGAAACGCGCTGGTCTTTTCTCGAAATCACATCTCCGCAGATTTCCTTGGCGACGTCTATGGAAATGTCCTTCCCGGTGAATGAAGACGAAGCGATGAGCTTGATAAGGGTCCCTTCCAGTTCGCGGACATTGGAGGTGATGTGGCCGGCAATGTATTGAATCACCTCGCCGGGAAGGGAGAGACCGTCCGTTTCCGCTTTCTTGCGGAGAATCGCCATGCGGGTTTCAAGGTTGGGCGGCTGGATGTCGGTAATAAGGCCGCCCATGAACCTGTTGATTATGTGTTCCATCATGTCGGTGATTTTGTCCGGCGACCGGTCTGACGACAAAATGATTTGTTTTCTTTCCATGAGAAGTCTGTTGAAAATTCTGTAGAATTCCTTTTGTGTGCCAGGCTTACCCCCGAGGAAATGTATGTCGTCTATGAGAAGCAAGTCCACATCGTTGAATTTCTTATAGAATGAGGTGGAATCCTTTTTTTCCACCACATAATTAATATACTGAGTTGTGAATTCTTCGCTGGTCATGTACACAACAAAGTCTGCGGTGCCCTCTGTCTGGGCAAAATGCCCGATTGCCTGCAACAAATGTGTTTTTCCCAGTCCGGTGCCCCCGTAAATTACGAGAGGGTTGAAAGTTGTTTTTCCCGGAGCTTCGGCAACAGCGAGCGCCGCAGCATGCGCCATCCTGTTCCCGTCGCCCACTATATATTTGTCGAACGTGTAATTCGGATGAAATTGTCCCTTTTTCTCAACAGATTGGGGAATCTTTCTTATCTGGGCCTCTGAAATTGTTTCTGTGAGAGGCTGAACGATTTTCCAATCTTTCTCGGTTGGATTGAATGCAAGCGACTGAAAGCCGATCTCACAATCTGCAAGAACATCCCTTATGATGTCCGAAAAATGCTGTTCCATGAAATCCGCGAAGAATTGATTCGGAACCAGAATACTTGCATGGCCTTCGGGGGATAGAAAAAGGTCCGTTGTCCGGAACCAGGTTTCGAAAGTGGATGGTGCGATCTTCTTTTGGATTTTCTGGAGGCATTGCTGCCACGGAGAACTTGTTGAAACGGCAAGAGATAGATGGTTCATCAACATGTTATCAACATTCCCATAGCTTTACAAAATAGTAACAATCGGAATAGGCTGGAACGATATTATGGACTGAAATATTATATGATAAGACTACATGTATACTTTTTATTATCAATTTGTTACAGCTTAAACAGGCAAATTTGTATCGGCAGATCCTAAAGGTTTTCAACAGTTCATTCACAGGCTCTCAACCAGTTATCAACACGCAGTTGTCCACATCGCTATTTCAATTTTTGTTTTAATAATATAATTGCGATGGTTGCAATGTCAAAGGATTTTTTTGCCGTGTTTTGTAATGAATGTGTAACAACCGTTTGTTAATTGACTGCATAAAAAAAATGTTTCTTTGTCAATAGACAGCAGCGGTTTCACAATGTCAAAAGGAGCCCCTGTCGGGATGTAAACCGCACGGTGCGCCCATCTGCGTAAATACGGGGATTCCCACACCGCGCTTTGACTGCGCGGGAGACCCCGTTTGACGCAGTGATATTTTACAAATGAGCCTGTTTTGGGCCTCAGTAAAGGAACGGATTTGTGAAGCGCGGATACGGAAACGGTCCAAAAAAAAATAAAAAAAGTTAGCCGGGCATGAGGTTTCGGTTAGGCTTTTGCCCGAAGCGGGGTCGCCGTAGAACCCGGCGCGCCGGGACCGGACCGTCTTGCCTAGATGCATGCAGTGCGGCGACGTGGATATTCCTACTGCGGTTTTCGAAGAAAACGGTAGCCGATCCAAATTCTGTGGATGAGAAGGCCGGGGAACGTTGTGCTCACGCCAAGATCGTAACCGCCGAAAAACGGGTATATGTCCAGGGGCCGCAGTTCCAGGCCCGCGTGCAGGCAATTGCCGTTGTAGAGACTACCCGGAGATTGATTAAAATCGGTGCTGAACCCTGCCAGAATTCCCGCCACTTTGTAAATTTTTACCGAAACCAGGGCCTTGAACACTTCGTAATCGTACCCGTACGTTGCATAGAAAGACTGGATGAAGTGGGTTTTGAACGACAGCGTGTATTCCGCGGATCCCAGTATCATTTCGTCGAGAAACTTCAGCCGGAGGCCGATTTTGGCGTCACTGTCCATGTACAGCTGCTGCCAGAAATGCAGCGTTGCCATCCCTGTGGCGGACAGGGACGCGCAGCCGAAATAATAGGGAGTCAGCACGCCGAGCCCGAACCGCGTGAGCAGGAAATTCGAGGCGGCGACGTCGCTGTAGCCGCTTGGAAGCATTTCCGCCCCTATGTCAACGAGAATGCCGGCGCTCCCGATACCTGGAATGCGGCCGCCGAGCCCGAGCTGAAAACTCGGGTTGGAGAAAGAATAATTGCTGCTGAAACTGATTCCGCCAGGATTAATTCCCGTTGACTGCTGGTTGGCGATGCCGGTCCCCATTATGCCGATGCCGGCGCCGAACCTCTGGAGGAACGGGATCAGGTACTTGACTGACGCAAGTGTGTAGGAGTTCCCGAGCGGCGTCACGTTTATGGTGTAGCCGGTGGGAACGGCTATTTCTCCCGTAAGCGCCGGGTTGGCCCACCAGCCCCCGGGCGTGTTCAGGTTTTCCAGGTAGGTTGACCGCTGGTACAGGTAGTACAGGCTGTCGTTGGCGCCCCGGGCGCTGCCGAAGGCGAGGCCGACGACTGCCAGTGCTGCGCAAAATTGAAAAGGCTTTCCGGTCATGGCTACATGAGTCGAAGGTAAATTTTGAACTGGAGCAGCCGTTTTTGAATGGCCGCGGTAACGTCCTGCAACTCGACAAGCCGTTTCCTCAAGTTCTCCGCATCGCTTTTCCACAGAATATTTTGGGGATTCTGCAAGGACCCGGACATCGCAAGGAGCTTTCGCGAAGCGCTGTCGAGCGATGCTGCAAAGCCGGAGATCCTGCCGAGTTCGGACTGAATATTGTCGAGGTACGCGGGTGTCGCGGCGGCAAAGGTGCGGGAGACAAGGGCCGTCTGTTTGACGAACGCGTCCAGCGAGTCGATGCGCGAGGAAATACGTGCGTCGGTCTCTCGCGTGGCCCTCAGAACGATTCCGGAAAGTGAATCGGCGAAGGCGATGGCCCCGCGTATCTCGACGATAAGCGATTTTTGCGCGCGAGTCCCGTGCGCCAGCCGGTCGCTGACGACAAGGAACGTATCCACGGCATCGCGAAGCTTCCACGCTTCGTTGAGCGCCTCCGAGACGCCGGGATAGAACGCGCCCGCAAGCGTGTCGCGCGGGCTTATGAGCGGGGCTGCCGAGTCGCCGCAATCGATCATGATCACCCGGTCGCCCATGATCCCTTCGTCCATGTTCGCAATAGCGTATCCTTTACGGATGGGAATCGGCATGGGGCTTTCCACGCTCACATACACCTTCCGCTCCCGTGCGGCCGGGTCGTTCGTCCAATCAATCCTTTTGACGGTGCCGTACGAGACGCCGCGCACCCGCACCGGATCTTCCAGCCTGAGATTGCCGATGTGTTTGAACACCACCACCCGGGTCTCGCCGGGCGACAGAAAAGGCCGCAGGCAATACGCTGCGACGACTGCAAAGATCAGGAGAGAAAGACACATCAGGACATAGCCGAGTTTTCTGTCCGTCATTCCTGTTCCTTTATCCGGCGATCCCTTGTGCCAGCGTTGGAACGAGCTCCCCGCGGGCGACGAGCGTTTCCTCACCGGTCTTCATGTTCCGAACCGTCACCCTGCCTTCTTTTTCCTCCTCGCCGCCGATGATGACAACCAGCAACGATCGGGCCGCGTGCGCCTGCTCCATCTGTTTCCCCACGCCTGTTTTTCTAAGGCTGAATTCGCACGAAATGCCCGCGTCCCGTATCTGCGTTGCGGTTTGAATGGCGCTACGCGGGTGGAATTCATCAAGCGAAACGATAAAGACGGACGCCCGCGGCCCGGCCGCGGCACCGTGCTTTGCGAGAAGCATTTCTCCGAGCACCACGTCGCCGGCGGCAAAACCGACGGCGGGCGTGGCGGGGCCGCCGTAGAGCTTGACGAGGTTGTCGTAGCGTCCGCCGCCGGCAATGGCGCGAAGCGACCGCGTGGTGTCGAACAGTTCGAAAACGATGCCCGTATAATAGGCGAGCCCGCGTACGATGCCGATATCGAATGCGGCATACGCGGCCATGCCGTAGGCGTCAAGATGGGAAAAGAGCTGTTCGATCTGGGAGACGGCGGGAAGCGGCCCGCCGAACTTCGCGAGATCGGCAAGCGACGTTACGGAGAGCGCCTCGGAGACCGCGGCCGCGCTTGCGGCTGGAGAAACGGCGGCCGTGAGTTGGGCGTCGAACTCCTCTTTGGCAAGCTTGGTGCGCTTGTCGAGCACGCCGTACAGGGACGGCAGTTTTTCGGCGGGAATCCCCATGGAAAGAAAAAGCTGCTCGATAAGGAGGCGGCTGGACACGCGGACGGAGAAGTCGTGCGCGTCGAAGCCGAGATCGCGCATCATGTCGATTGACGCTGCAATGAGCTCGGCGTCGGCGCTCGTCTCGGCAATGCCCAGAATGTCCATGTTGAGCTGGAAGAATTCCCTGAGGCGGCCCTTCTGCATTTTTTCGTATCTGAAAAGCCGCGGGATGGAATACCACCTCACGGGCCGTTTAAGGTTGTTGCCCCTGGCCGCAACCATTCTGGCGAGCGACGGGGTAAGCTCCGGCCGCAGTGCGAGCTTCCGGCCGGCCTTGTCCTCAAAGACATACAGTTGCTTTTCGATTTCGTCGCCCGATTTCTGGGTGTAGAGGTCGAGATGCTCGAACGTGGGAGCGTCGAACTGTTCGAACCCGTACCGCGTGCACGTTCGTCGCCACGAAGAAAAAATGGCTTCGCGGAACGCCATGTCGTCGGGATAGAAATCGCGGGTCCCTTTTGGTCCGGCAGGTACCTGCATGTGTCAACCTTTCCTTGCGGTGTTCTTGCAGATGTCCTTTTCCCACGCGGCCCACAGGCGGTACTGGGGGAAACACCGTTCCCGCTGTCTGAATTCCCGGCCGTGAATAATGTTTCTCCCGTGTTGCGAGCGAGGAGGAACGGCAATGTGGAGCATTTCGTGATGCATTATTCCTTCTATCGCAAAGCGCGGCGTCTCCGGACGGTTGTACATGGACGCGATGGTGATGAGGTTATACGGCATCGACGCGCGGTCGCGCCTGCAGGATTGGAAGGAGCGAAAGGGGTGCCTGCCCCAGCGCACATACGACGAGAGTGAACGTTCGAAACAGCGTTGGTTGACGGTGTTGAACACTTCCCGGAGATCGTATACGCGCCCTCTGGTTTGGTAGGACAGGGGATCGACCAGCGAACGGTTGCGGACCTCGCGGCCGCTGGACTTGATATACGAGAAAACGACCTGTTCGAGAGCTCGTTTCCGCGTGCGGTACGCGGCATCCTTCTTGCGGGACAGCAGCAGCGTCCAATCGACCAGCGCCGATTTTACCTCCGCCGGCGCTGCATCGTACACGTGCGGCACGCGGAGGACGCGCGTCCGGTCTGCCGGATTGATCACGGCATGCCACCCCCGCCTGAGGCGCCGCGTGCGGACCACGGTTATGGCGCTGATATTTCTTTCCGCAAGCAGTTCTTCGAATGATCGGCTGGGAAAAAGATCCAGTTCAAGCTGCACGCATGGATCAGGCAACGCTCTCATGACCGAACCCGTTTCCCGGCTGATGCGCGCCGCACCAGGATGGCGGACAGCACGGCCGGATATTTTTTGCGGATCCATCTGCGGTTGGCGGCCGAATCGCCCGATGTCTTGAGCAGCCTGAGGTCGGTGTCGAGCATGTAAAGGTACGGATACCATTCCCGCTGCAAGGGAGATTTCCATTGCCACACCAGGCGATGCAATGCCGCCCGGCAGCGGTTGAACGCCGGCTCGGACATTGCGACGGCGTTTGCGCGGTCGAACGGCAGCCCGAAAAAGCGGGCCACACGGGAGAAATCCTTTGCAAAGGGAAGTTTCGCCGCCGCATCGCGCCGGGCGCGCACCTGCGGAACGTTTCGCCTGAATGCCGACAACAGCGACAGCAGGAACGCATCGGTGTGCGGCATTCCGGTCGGGTTGAGCAGCACGCCCCTGGTGACCGCGGTGAGGTCCTTGTTTCTTCCTGCATAGGGACCCAGGAAAAGCCTGTGCGGGCAGTAATCGTTTGCATACAGGTTGTCCCACACGAGGATGTTGCCGTGAAACAAACGGGAAACCGGAGAAAGCGACGCTTTGTCGAGTTTCCCGGCAATCACGGCCGGCCCGGTCCACAGGACGAGCACGTCCGGAGGAATGGTGACCGAGAGGTCGGCAAGGTACGATGAATGCAGGATTCCCCCGGGCGCACATTGGTCGGTGTAAACTGTTGGACAGAACCACACGGACAGCCGGGGGAACCGTGTGCGCAGATCTGCCTGGAGCCTGGACAGGAGCGTGCCGTGCGCCTCCCCGAGCGAGGAAAAAGATCCGCGGCAATTTTTGAGCAGGGTCAGTGGAATATCGTCCATGAGGAGCCCGATGGTGCGGCACCCGATGCGGGCGAAAACCGACATCTTTTTCAACAGGAGCGCATAGTGCGCGGCGCTTGTATAATTGAAAGACAGCCCGGGAGCAAGACAGGGCACCACACGCACGTTCCTGTGAGAGGCGTCCGTAACGAAGCGGCGGAAGGCCCCGGTCCAGCTTGACGGATACGGAAGTTTCCAGTCGATGCGGTGATAGGGATCTTCTTTGGGAGCGTACACGTAGGTATTGAGGGAGAGCGCACCCATCGCGGCGCACAGGGACCGCCGCTCGTCCCAGGAAAGCATTTTCCCGTAATAGCCTTCGATGTAGCCGAAAAAGCGGTCCATACGGCCGACCCGGATTACCCGGGTAGAGATTTGATTACCCGGATGTTAACCATGGAAGAGGTCCCTTTAGAACGCGAACGAGACGCCGAACCCCACAAGCCCGGGCACGCCGAGGGTATACGAAATGACCGAGCCGGCCCCGTAGCCGCCGACTTGACCGGTAAGCTGGTTGTATTTAGCGTTCGGGTCGCTGTAGGATGACGGGTTGTTAAGCAAGGCATAGACGTTTGTTTTTGCATTGTTCCACAGAATAAGCAGGATGGAGCCTGCCGCGATTCCAACCACGCCGACGCCAAGCGAAGTATACCTGAAAATCAGCTTGCCCTTGCCGGGCTTGGCCGCCTGGGGCTTGGCCGGGGCGCCGCCTGCTTCGCCGCCTGATCCGATCACCCCCGGCTTTTCCGATTCCGAAGACGTCGGGGTATAGGAATAGGCGATATTGTCCTGGACATACTGGATCTTGTCGTTGATCGTGAAATGAAACTGGCCGTTCTGCCTGAAAATGCCGTTTTGGATGGACACAGTGGTGGCTTGCGACTTGATGCCGTACACGGAATACCGGAGCTGGAAGTTCTCGAACAAGGCGCCGCCGGATTCCTTTGCGACAAGCACGCCGTTCCAGTCGAAGGGGTTGGGAAGCTGGTCGCTTTTCGGATTGTAGTCGCCGTCGTTGACGGAGGTGAAAACAACCGGGCGTCTGGCCGAACCGGCGACGTGAAGCTGGCCGACAACGTTGAGCCCGGTGAAGCCCTTGAACAGAAGCACGCATCCTTCCTTGATAGCAAGCTTCTTGCCCGCCGGCACCACGATGTCCTGATCGACGATATAGGGGTTGCCCGTTGAGTCGAGAGTGGCGGTCTTGACATCACCGGACAAATGGGTTTCCGCACAAGGCGCGGCTGCAAGGCACGCCGCGAACAGCGGCACAACGGCAAGTTTCTTCATGGGTTCCTCACACAAAGGATTCTACGGGAATTGTTGAACAAACACCGGACACAGTAAAATACATTTTCGTAGGGCAAAACCAAAGCGGGATCGGGCCTAAGAAGCATCGGTGCCCTCATGCCTCGACGCGTCACGGCGCCGCCGGGCGCGCGGCGCGACACGGTCAACGCGGTTTTTTACTCTGTCAATCCCAGGGCCTTGTGTTTTTCCAGTATGGCGAGGCTCAGCTTTTCGAGCGCATCGAAGTCGGACGTTGTGGGCAATCCTTTGCACATAACCGGCTGCAGCACCTCCACCTTCAGGTTAGGAACCGCGCTCACGATCTGTTCCGCAGCTTTCCCGGCCCAGCCGTACGAGCCTACCACGGATGCGAAGGCGAGCTTCGGCCGCAGGGCGTTGGCGAGCGTTGCCGCGTACAGCACCGCGGGATGCGGCCCCACATGAACAGTGGGCGTGCCCGCCACCAGGGTCGCCGCGTCCACGAGCGATATCGCGAGCTTTCCCAGGTCCGTGTCGGCCAGGTCGAACTGGAACACGGTAATTCCCTTTGCCGCAAGCGAACTCACCAGATAGTCCACCATGAGGCGGGTGCTGCCGTGCATCGACACATAGGGAACGACCGCCTGGTTCTTGGGGGTATCGGAGATCCAGTCCCGGTAGGCGTCCATGATGAACGCCGGCCTGTTATAGCACGGGCCGTGGCTCGGAGCGATAGTGTCGACGGAAAGTCCCTTGAGTTTCTCCAGGTTGTTGCGGATGGTATGGCGGAACGGCATCATGATTTCGGCGTAGTACCGCTTTGCGGCCTCGTACACCCGGCCTTCGTCGCGGGCATACAGGTCGGTTGTTGCGAGATGCGACCCGAAAAAGTCGCAGGTGAAAAGAATGCGTTCCTCGGCCAGGTACGTCACCATGGTTTCGGGCCAATGGACCCACGGCGTGTGGACAAACCGGAGCGTGTAATTTCCCAGGGAAACCGTTTCGCCGTCGGCAACAGTTTGAATCCTGTTTTCGGCAACGTGCAGATGGTCGATGATGAGGCCCTTGCCTTTCGGCGACGTGAGGAGCCTGGCCGCCGGATACTTGGCAAGGACGAGGGGGATGGAACCGGAATGGTCCTGTTCCGCATGATGGGCGACGACATAGTCGAGCGTCTTTACATCTGCAAGCTGGCCCATCAGCACGTCGGCCCGCGCCGGGTCAACGGTATCGATGAGTGCCGTTTTTTCGCTCCCGAAAACACAATAGGCGTTGTAGCTTGTGCCGTCGGGCAGCGGAATAAGGGAATCGAACAGACGCCTGTCCCAGTCTATGGCGCCGCCGGCAAGTACGTTTTTTCTCAAGGGTCTCATGTTCATGGGTACGCTTCCTGTTGTTCCGTGGTGAGGCAGGCGCCGCCGGCACGTGGTTTGATGCCGCCGAAACGCCGGCTCATTAAAATACCATCTCTGCGGACGCAACCAAAACATTTTTCCGGCGGAAACCGCGCGTCGGTGCTCAATGTATTTTTGCGATACGCGCGCATACAGGCGTTTGTCTTTTCCGGTAGTTGCCCCATGAAACCACCCAACCTCGTCGTCTCCGATGCAGCCGGGAACGTCTTTGATGTTCCCCAACTGTCGATGGCAGGCGCGAGCCTGGACGCATGGGCGCCGCCCGACGAACACAGCCTTGTTCCGCTTCCCCGGTCAAGCCTTGTTTTTACGCTTCCGTCCCACATTCCCGTGGGATTTGACGGGCAGAAGAAAGTGTTCGTTGTTTTACGGGAATACGGCGGACGTCCGGTCTATGCCGCGGCGGCGTTTATGCCGCCGGGATACGTGTGCACCCGTCATCCTGCCTACGAGGCGCCGGACGGCGCGCCCAGGCTGCCGCTGTACTGCTACGCCGCCGTGGGCTGGAAGAACGGCAGGTTCTATGCGGCCGGGCACAGGATCGACCGGAAGCTGAGGCACGAAATCCCCGATTCGGCGCTTGCAGCGATAGATGAGCGCGCCCGCGTGATGCGCGCCCGCCATCCGCGCAACAGGCTCGTCGGCCACCTGGTTGACAACTGCGTTTTGACCTACCGGTGCCCCAATGCCTGCAACCTGGTGCTTGGCAGATGGGAATGCCCGGTGCCGGTGAGCCGCGCCTGCAACGCCGCCTGCATCGGATGCATTTCGCACCAGCGCGCGTCGTCGCGCGTCCCGTCCACCCAGCACAGGATCGATTTTACGCCCACAACCGCGGAAATTGCCGACTACGTTGTTCCTCACCTGCAACACGCCTCCAGCCCCATCGCGAGCTTCGGCCAGGGATGCGAAGGCGAGCCGCTCCTCGAGGCGGACCTGCTCGAGGATTCGATCCGCGCGATACGGTCGGCGACATGCCGGGGAGTGATTAACCTCAACACGAACGCCAGCCTGCCGCGCGCCGTGGAGCGTCTGTGCAGGGCCGGCCTTTCGAGCATGCGGGTGAGCCTCAATTCCGCGCAGGCGGGATTCTACCGCGCCTACTACCGGCCCCGCGGCTATTCGTTTGATGACGTGCGCGAATCATTGCGAATTGCGAAACGGCACGGGCTGTGGGTTTCCCTCAATTACCTCGTCTTTCCCGGATTTACCGACCATCCCGCCGAGATCTCGGCGCTGAGGAGACTGGTGCGCGCTGCGCGGCCCCGCATGATCCAGACGCGCAACCTCAACATCGATCCGGCGTGGTACCGAAGCGCCCTGGGGCTCGACGGCATGCCGCGACGATCGATCGGCATGGCGCCCTGGATCGCCGCAATGAGGCGGGAATTCCCTGATGTGAAGCTTGGATATTTCAATCCGACGGGCGACATGATCGGCGCGGCCCGTTTTTGAAC
>Ga0181527_1000744_pt1 | contig 36833 bp, 36 predicted proteins | sample PEATcosm2014_Bin_30_FD_119762 | JGI IMG/M metagenome (GOLD analysis project Ga0181527, IMG submission 119762) | Peatland microbial communities from MTU Mesocosm Facility, Houghton, MI, USA - PEATcosm2014_Bin06_60_metaG | ecosystem: Environmental > Terrestrial > Soil > Wetlands > Peat | place...
ACCTTCACCGAAACAGGGCTGCCCGGCGATATCGGCTGGGGCGTGAACGTTGTCGGAGGGCCGTCGGTTCGGTGGGCCATCGGAGGAACGAACTCCTCGATCACCCTCCAGATCCCGACGGGCAAGTACCACTTCGCGATCGCCAACACCACGGACACGCAGACGTACTATGCGCCCACGCCCGCGAGCGGGACGGTAGTAGTGGGCAAGAGCCCGGTCACGGTGGATGTCTCGTTCGTCGAGATCCCCGCCTACCCGGTGGGTTTCTCCGAGTCCGGCGTCCCGTCGGGGGTGTTCTGGTGCGTGGGAGTGGGATCGGTGGACGGAACGAGTGTGGCGATCTGCCAAGCGGCCTCCCCGATCGGGTTCACCCTCCCCGATGGAACCTACAATTTCACAGTCCAAGACGTGTTCAACGGATCGAGCCGTTACGCATCGACGCCCACCCAGGGGAACTTTACGGTGGACGGGGGCTCGGTCGCTATCGCCGTCACCTTCGCGTGGGTCCCTACCTACTCGGCAACGTTCGTGGAGACGGGGCTTGCCAACGGAACCGTGTGGACCGTCGCGCTCACCTCCCCGGCGATCGACAACGCGTCCGTTTCGGGAGAGATCATCGGAAACACGCAAGTGGTGGACCTCCTGCCGAACGGGACCTACAGCTTCACCGTCTGGCCCCCCAGCGGCTACACCGCGACTCCCGCGAGCGGGACGATCGTCATCGACGGGGCAAACGTCACAGTCGACCTGACATTCTCCGATTAGGGACAGCGAAGTCCTGACCGAGGGCTATCTCCAGGCCTTCCCACGGCACCGCCCGAAGGCAGCCCGGGATATGGGTTCAATATCCATTGTGCCGAACCAGGCTGGGTGCAACAAGGATTGCGCCCAAGTCAGGTCCCTGAGACGACCGACTCAATGCTCTCAAGAATGGCTGGAGTTGCCCAAAGCGATTCTCGCTACGACGTCAAGGCAGAGAGGAGACATCTTCCGCTCCGAACCTTGCGCCACGCATAGCGGGTGGAGCCGGCACGACGGGCAAACTCGATCCAGCAAGTCCTTCTGGGTCCACGCGAGATAGCCACCTGGGGTCAGAATCTCGTGCAACAACTTCAGGTACTTTCCCTCGGCTATCCGAGGCGCCCCATACTTGGCACCTTGGAGCCCAGACTTCTCAGTCCAGTACTCGTAGAGAGCACGCGCCCCTTTCGACGAGTTGCATGGAGCACAGACCCACACTGCGTTCTTCTCATCGTTGGGTCCGCCCAACGACCGCGGAATGAGGTGATCGAGAGTGAGCGACCCGGTGCCGTTGCAGTAGATGCAGCGGAAGGGATCCTCGCGTTCTTTGACGTACTCGCGGATGGCATTCCAGGAGATCTGGCCTGAGCGGAGCTTCGAGAAGCGGTCCATCACGAACGCATACTGCCGTCTTCCTGCACCGGCCGAGCCGGAGATGATCTTCGCGTATTGCCAGTAAAGCAGGTCCTGTAGAGTCCGCACCGAGGACGGGGGCATAGTGAACCATTCCGTATTGAAGCGCGGGTCGAAGAACCTCTCGGTGGATTTCGATTGACGCTTGCGTCCCGTTCTGGAGACAGTTAGGCTCAACAAGAGTTGAGTGTTTAGAGGTGCACGTTCTCCTTCAGGAAAGTTCGGCCTTTCGGCCCTTGGGAAACCGGTTTCCCGTCAGGAAAAGTGGGTTGGTCCAAGCGAGACGGTAGGCTCCTTCTCCCGCCACCCGCCATCCGAGAATAGCCATGGGGGTGAGAAGGGAAGGGGTTGGCGGCGCCGAGGTCCGGCCCGTGGGCCGCTTCGGACCTCAGTGGACCTTCTGGTAGTGATCCCTCTCGATGTACAGGTCGGTCTTCCCCGAGGGGCCGATGACGAACTCGACGGGAAGCCTTCGCCGTCCCAGGAAGCAATGGAACTTCAGTTTCGAGAGGTCGTCCTCTTCCGGAATCAAAGCGAGCGTGGTCCCTTCATCCACACGATCCTTGCTCTCGAGGGTGAGCACTCCACCTTTCTCGGAAACGGAGAGCCGGGATAGTCCCTTGTACGTCCTGTAGTCTCCGACCAGCCGGCCTGCTCTTTCCTCGATTCCGAAGAAGGGAATCTCCTTGAGCGGGTCCTTGCCCAGCAGCAGGGCCAGGACGAAACTCGGGATCGTGCCGGACACCGATGCGGCCATGCCATTGTTGCAGGCGATCGCGATCCCGATGCCCAGGTCGGGCAGGAACCCGATGTCCGCGCCCCCCGTGAACGTGCTGCCCGAATGGCTGACGAACGGGTGCCCGAAGAAGTCGTTCACGATCATCCAGCCGTATCCATAGAGGGCCGGTCCGCCGAAGAACGAGCTCAGCCCCGTCTTCATCCGAGGGGCAAGCAGCTCCGCGAACGGACCCGCCTCGAGCAGGCGCGTGCCGTCGAACTCGCCCAGGTTCAGGTTCGCGACCAGGTAGTTCGACAGCTCCAGCACGGAGCTCATCATTCCGCCGGCCGGGTAATCCCACCGGAACGAGGCCAGTGGCGGAGTGGCGGCGGTCGCAGTCATCCGCTTTTCCCTCGCCTGCACCAGGTAGGGCGTTGCCACATCCTGGTCCTTGTCGGAGACCTGGTTCGGGAACCCGGACCGGTGCATCCTCAGGGGTTTCAGGATCCGCTCCCGAACGTACTCCCCATAGCTCACGCCGCTGGCCCTCTCCACGATGATCCCGAGCAGCACGAAGCCTTCGTTGAAGTAGAAGAAGCGCTCCCCCGGAGCGGCCGCCACCCAGTCCTTCGCGCCGTTGAGGTGCGCCAGGAGATCGTCCAGGGTCGAGAGGGGGACCCAGTGCTCGTCGAGCTCCAGGGACCGGAGGGTGTGGATGGCCGCCATCCCGAGGTCCGGTACACCCGAGGAATGGCTCAAGAGGTGACGTATCCGGATCGGGGTCTTCTCGCTCCCGAGCGTGAACTCCGGCACGTACTTCCTCACGGGGTCGTTCACGCTCAACCTCCGCTGTTCCTGAAGCTGCATCACGGCCAGCGCGGTGAACGATTTCGTGACGGATCCGATCTCGTACAGGGTGTCGGGGGTGGCGGGAAGGTTGGCTTTCAGGTTCCTGGCGCCGAATCCCTTCGCGTAGGCCACCCGGCCGTCCTTCACCACGGCCAGGCTCAGCCCGGGGATGTGATCCTTCGTCATGGCATCCACGACGAAGGCTTCGACCTTCTCCGTGAGCTCGCGTGACAATGTCGACCCTCCCACACGGGTCGCCCCCTTCGAAGAGAGCCCGCGTGGGGGTGCCCGGTAGCCGATTGCTCGCCGGTCGGGCATGCGGAGGGGATCGGTCGGCGGAAAATAAGCTGAACTCACCCTTGGGCGCACGCCGTCCTCGACCCAACGTCGCCGAGAACGCCACCCTCGAACGCAGGCGATGCCCGACGGCCGTGTACGGGTGGCCGACTCCGATGAGCTCGAGGCCGAAGGACCTGGAAGGCAACCTACGTTTTCGGCTCTGAGATGGCCTCTCCACCGGACCATGGGTTCAACAAGTTTGACCCCCGCGTTAGAGGTTCAACGGCGATTGTGCACAGTTGCCACAGGCACAACTGTGGTTGTTCCCTCTCCTGCGATTGTGCCCAGCGCCCACTGAATCAATTACGATTGACGTTCGTTGAGGGCAGCTCCGTGAGATGCGGGGGAGAACTGCCGCCCGGGGGAGGTCCGGTTCCCATCCAGGGAAGGACAACGTGGTAAACGGCAATCGGCTCCCGTACCCCTTTGAGGTCCCTCGGTCCTAATCGCTCCAGCTGGTACGGGACCTTGTTCCGCACCTGAACGTAAACCGGCTCGGTCAGGCAAACACCCCCAGGCTCGGCCAAGGGTCCGATGCGGGAGGCGATGTCCACGGCGTCGCCGAGAACGCCAATGCCCCGTCGCTCGGCCTCCCCCACGTGGATTCCTACCTGAATCCGGAGTGGTCTAGTCTCCTCGCGGACATTGCGGTCGTGGACGCGCCGCTGCAGCTCCACCGCGCACTCGACAGCGTCCAGCGCGTTCGGGAACTCGATGAGCCGATCGTCGCCGATCGACCTCACCTTGCGACCGTGGCGGGCCTCGAGAATGGGTCGCACGAGCCTCTCCAGCTCGCGAACGAGCTGAAGGGCCCCATCCTCCTCCACACGGGCCACCTCGGCGTAGTCGACGATGTCTGTGAACATGATGGCGGCGAGACGCCGCGCCATGGCCGGAAGATGGGATTCTCTCCAACTAGATTACCTCTCGGAGCGACCTTGGAGGGGTATCCGGCTGTGCTGTCCTAGCGACCCATAGGTACCAAACCGTTGATCCGACGTCCCACGGACCCTTTGGATAACACATGCGCTCAAGCGCGATGGAGACCTGCTCCCCGAGGTTCAACTGCGATTGCACGCTCGCCTCGGCGGTTCGTCGCGCGTTGCGCGCAGTGACCGCGGTGAGCGTTCCAGTGGTAAGTCTCAGCGAATCCGAACCCCACGCGCGTTTGGCGTGGTTGTCACTAGGTGCTCGGTCCCGAGCTCCGGTGGGTACGACTGGCGGCCCCGTACGTCATATCTCACTTCTCACCATCGGAGTTCGTCGGTAGCCTTCCCATGACGGCTTCATGGCCCATGCCTCACGCTGATATCAGGTTCCACAGAATCGACCCCGAGAAGGACCGGGAACGGCTTCGTCGGTTCCTATCGGCCATCGATCCCGCGGACTACCTGCTGGAGGGCCTCACCGAGTGGATTCGCGAGGGCCGTCACTGGGTGGCCATCGAGGCCAGGACCTGGGTGGCCTTCGGACGGCTCCATGACCTCGGAGATGGAGAGGGCTGGCTGAGCGGTGCCCGGGTCGTTCCGGAGCGACGCGGCCAAGGACTTGGAGCGATACTTCTAGAGAGACTCATCTCAGAAGCCGACTCCACGGGGATCAGCGACCTGCGCGTGGTGATCGAGGATGAGAACATTGCCTCGAGCCGGTTGGTCCATCGCTTTGGTTTCCGCCCGATACAGGCGTTGACTGTGCGGGTCGGCTCGCCTGCCGTTGCTTCGGATCATCCGTGGCACCGGGCGAGTCCTGTCGAACGGCTCGACGGCCCGGTCGGCTGGCTCGCTTCGATCGTGGGGCGGGTCGATCTTCTTCCAGGTTCGGACGGTGGTCGATTCGGGGCTTGGCGTTCCTCGCTCGTCGCGCGTTGGGCGTCCGAGCAGAAGCTGTACCTCGGCCCGGACCTGGCCGTGGGGATCCAGACCGATTGGTGGAGGAATCCCCGGACTCTCTGGGTCAGTCCGCTCCGTGGGGACTTGAGCTCGCTCCTTCCCGCGCTGGGAGGGCTCACGAACGAGTTGGGACACGAGCAGTGGCAAGCGTTCCTGCCGTCCTCGGAGGAACTGCGGGCACAGTACGAACGATACGGGCTGAAACCCCACCCTCACTGGGGAGACCGGGCCCATCTTTACGAACGTGGGAGCCACGGATCCTCTAGCTGAGCACCTCTTTTCCCAAATCGCAATGTGGGCTACGAATCCTCGGCGGCGTCCGCTGCCGGTTCGTTGGGGAAGTTACCCTCCGTGCAGAAGGGGGCTCACGAAGCATGGATGGGAACCAACTCTTCACACGTCTTCGAGGGGGAGGATTCTTCGAGGAGGGTCTCGAGTGGCCCCAAGGTGATCCTGAAGGAATGCGATCGTTTCCGGGGAAACGCTTGCTCCTTCCTCCCGAAAGACCTTGTAGGCCTTCGCTCCGTCGGCGAAAATGGAGTCCTCCGTCACTGATCCAAGAAGACGCGCATTGCGCACCCCGAAATCCTTCACAAGGAGGTCCCGGACTGTCTCGACTCGCAATAGAACCACTTTCGAGCATGCCCGATACAACTGCCGATCTTTGGGCTGGCCCAATTAGTTCGGTCGATGTTCAAGGGAACTTGCACGCACCCGGCGAGTCCCGGACCCTGTGTTCAAGACCCATTGATACTCCGAGTCCTGGCCGTTAGAAAGGGTCCTTCTCGAAGCGAGGTGTTCCGTCCGGGTCGATCGCCCACGCGTCGTTCATCTTCTCGAGCAACGACTGAAATCGTGGATTGTTCCGAAGAGGTCCGGATACGTGGCATCGCTGCGGTTGCGTTGATGATCGTTTCGATTACCTCCCAGGCAGGGTTGAAGTAGGCCGGTGGCATACCGTTTTTCGGCATGACCTGAATGGTCGATCTAGAATCGATCTATATCGGAGCGACCGCCATCGCCGGCGGTGCCGTAGGATCGTTCATCACCTATCTGTTGGCGAGAGCGAATCTCAAGGTCGACCTCCTGCAGGCACGGTTAGACTACGTGTTCCCCCCCGCCGACGTCTTCCAGCGAAATCCCGGTCTCCTTCTCTCGTGCCAGGACCTGATCCCGCCGCCCGAGCTGTACCAGGCGTGTCACACTTCCGAACATGTGAAGAACCTGCCTCGGTCATTCTCAAGTCCCCAGCACTACTTGTCCGAGCTAATCAACCGCGAAAAGGCCTGCACGCTCAACATGGCGTTGGTGGGTGAGATGCCTAGCGTGGTGAAGCGGCTAGAATCGATGCTCACGAAGCGGGATCTTCCCAATCTATTCGCAGAGTGGCACGAGTGGAATGACTTGCTCAACGATTGGGTATCATCGGAGATTGTGATGGGACGCCTAGTTCTAGATTGGAACGCTTCTGAATACCCTGCGAGCACGAGAAAGCTCGAGTTGACGGTCGATCCGGCGGGAGACTTCCACGTCCACTTGGAGCATTCGAACCTTTTCATTCCCTTCAGTTGGTCCAAACGGAACGACCCTGAAACTTTCAAACCTGTTGCTCTGAGCCTGGCGACTATCTTTGCCTGGGAGGACACCGGTAAGCTCCAGAAGATCCTGACCTACCTTGGTGGAATATCGTGGGACTTGGACGAGATCAAGCGATTGGACGCTGCCCTGCTCGATGAGATTCAGCGATACCGACAGGTTGTGGTCAGAGGTATCCTGTCCAATCCTGGAGGGAGCGCAATAGCCGTGGCTCCAAGCCTCACCTTGACGATTCACGGGGAGAAGACCATGGTGCTTCCCGTCTCCCTGCTCGATGACGACCTCATTCCGAGTCAGAAGCCGGTGACGATCCCGGCGGGAGCAGCCACCACATTTGCGGGAGCAACCGCGGCATACGTCAAGGACATGGACCCGATTATCGTCTCTCTGTCCGGCCGCCCCTGCTCGATCGAGGTCACTCCGATCACCGGTGGACGGTCAATCCACTCAAGAAAGCGGTCGTTCAATCCAAACAGCGGAACTGCCTCAAAGTCCTAGAGCCAAGCCCACAGAGCTTGCTATCGGCGGAGGGCTTCACTAGTGGTGTAACGGGATCCGATACCCGTACGGCGCGTTAGCATCGATCAGGTCCGTCCGCCGAGGGGACTCAAGTTCGCACGATCCTGGTCCAAGCCGTGGGTTGTCTCAGACGCCCCTACGGAACCAACCGCTATCGTCCCCGGTGAACCGCTCGAACTGCTCCAGGCTCGACCGCACCGGCCCGATGTCCGGCCTGATAGTCGAGAACCCTTTGCTACGACCTGCCCTACATCTGTGCGCAGGGAGCTTGGACACGGGCCCCGGCGGTTCTATTGGGATTGAACATCGGTGTCCAGGTCGTCGGAAACGGGGCGGGTGGGTTCTCGGAGGGGCGCGCCACGGTGCTGGCGTCTGCTGGCCCCGCGCGCTCCGTGCGGTCGGCAAACGACCGCGCACGTCGTTCATACCGTCCCCATGGTGTCTAACCCGCTCTTGGTAGCGAGCCGGGTACGCTTATCTCCCCTCTCGATGATTCCAAGCTACTCATCAGGAAACTGGTTTGTCTTCGCCGATCAATCCCGATGAAGGGCCGAACTCTATGAAACTGCCCGCTTCCGCATTCTCTGTCATAGATTGGAGCAAGGTGCCCCGGGTCGAACATCCGGGCGAGCGGGGATCCGCCTCTTGGCGGACGCTGAACCTCGGTGAAATCCGCATCCGTGTGGTAGAGTACACCCCCGGTTACATCGCCGACCACTGGTGCGAGCGGGGTCACATCCTGTACGTGGCCGAGGGTGAATTGGAAACGGAACTGAAGGACGGTAGAAGATTCCTCTTGAAGGCAGGAATGAGCTACCAAGTTTCCGACTCCGAGGATCAGCCGCACCGCTCGTCAACGATCCCCGGCGCCAAACTCTTCATCGTTGATTGAATCCTCCGGACTCATCTGCCCTGCTGGACCCGACCTTACCCTCCGTATGGTCCGTGCTCTTCTGGGTCGGTCATCGACCGTACGCCGCGATCAGGAAACTCGCAGACCGTGGGCGGAGGTCTGCGGCGACTGGGAGAGGAGCCGCCCGCTGAGGACTGCGCGCCCGTCTAAACACTCGGTGGCAGTTGAGCCTCGCCCGGGACCGGACCGAAGGCTCAATCTGGATTGTGACTGCCCAGATGGGGCTCAATGCTGGTTGAGCCCTCAGCTCAATCGGAATTGCACCCGACGTGCTTCTCCGGGTGGGCGGGCGACGGTGTTCACATGCCGCTAGTGTGACACTCGGATCGGAAGGGTGCGACGCGGATCGCCCCCTCGAGGCTCACTTCTTCTTCCGGTGGACTTCCTTGTGAACGGCGTCCACGAAGTGGTGGAGCTTGTCCACCTCGGCGTGAATCTTCTTGTGGATGGTATCGACTTCCTTGTGGAGCGCGTCGAGCTCCCGATGCAACGCGACAAGTTCCTTGTGCTCTCCGGTCATGAGGGTCCCTCTACATGCCATGCTCCGGTGGGTATTCAATACTGCGGCCAACTGCAAGGTTCGCGAGTTCACAACCGGTCGGATAGTCTTGACCCGAAGCCCGGGTGTGTCATGAATAGAGGGATCCTATCACCCGCCGCGATTCAAGCGCGGTTGCTACGGGCGTTGTGACAAGGCACACGAGGCTCAACCTGGTTTGAACTTCAGTTCGTCTGCTTGGGCTACGCGCAATCGAAATTGTACCGAGTCAAACCGTGGGGCGAGGCTCGACGCTGGCTGGAGCGAGGCTGCCATCAGATAGCGGCTGCAAGCCCGGCAACCGCTTTAGAATGGACGCGCGTGGTGTCTACGTAGCAGGCACGTCCGCTGCCGGTCCATGTCCTCTCCACCGAAGCGACCCAGAATCGCGCGAGCGGTCGCCTTCTTCCGTCGTCACCCGGTGTTCCTCTTGCTCGCCTTCACTCCGGGGATCCCGGAGTACCTCTCGGGTTCGAGCCCAGTAGCACTTCTTGCGATCTCGCCCCCCGGCTTCCTCCTCTTCCTGGGCCTCAACCTCGGTCTGTACGGTCCCGGCGTCCTCCTGCTGAGGGAGGCGTGGATCCGCTGGGGCAAGAGCCTGGGATCGCTGATCCTGTTCGGCGCCGCCTACGGCCTTCTCGAGGAAGGGACGGCGCTCAGCACACTATTCAACCCGAACGCTTCCGTGGTGGGCAGCCTCGGCCACTACGGACGCTTCGTGGGGGTCAACTGGGTCTGGCTGATCGGGGTCCTCGGGGTCCACATCGTCCTCAGCGTCGGCATTCCGATCCTCCTGCTCGGTCTCGCTCTTCCGGAGACCCGGGGACGCTCGCTACTGTCGAGACGGGAGACAACGGCGGCGGCTGTGATCTATGGAGTTGACATCGCCCTCCTCGCCGTCATTTCGAACTACTGGCGGAGCGAGCTCGCATGGATCGTCGGGGCTGCGGTCGTCGCGCTCCTCCTCTGGGGCGTCGCGGTTCGGATGCCCTCGGCGTGGCTCGACCCGCGTCGACCGACACCGGCGTACGGACCACGGACGTTCTTCCTCTTGGGACTCGCGTATTTCCCCATCCTCTTGATCATCCCCGCGGTCGGGGACGAGGCGCATCTTCCGGCGCCCCTCACGGGAGCGCTTGACCTGGTCCTCGCCGCAGGGCTCTTCCTGGCGGTGCAGCGTGGGATCGGCCGCCAGCGGAATGAACCGCAATTGGTCCTGCTCGCCCTCGGGGTGACACTGCCGATCGCTGTCTTCGGCCTCTTGAGCCAGATTCGGCTCCCGGTCGTCCTCGTCGTCGATCTCCTGTACGGGCTCTTCTTCTGGCTTCTATGGCGCCGCTATCGGGCAGCCGGGTCGTCTCCGCCGCCCGGAGCCATCCTGGCGGTCTGACGGACCGGTGGGTCCCCGGTCCAACGGGCGCTCGCAACCTTAGGACGTCGAGGCTCCCCGAAGGCCGGGCTATCTATCGCGTTAGAACCTCGGCGGCCTCTTCTCCAGGAACGCCTGGATCCCCTCACGATAGTCCCGTCCGAAGTACACGTCCCGTCGCAGACTCTGGAGATACTCGTACGTCGCGGGATTGATTGCTACGGCCTCGCTCAGTACCCGCATCGCTTCCTTGGATGCCGCGATCGCCGCCGCCGATCGTGTCGCGATCGTGTTCGCCATGCCATACACCCGCGCTTCCAGTTCCGCCGCCGGCACTATTGCATTCACGATGCCGACCCGCTCCGCGCGCTCCGCCGAGATCGGCTCCGCCGTGAAGAACATCTCTTTCACGATCCCCAACGGCAACCGTGTCATGAATGCCAGGAACCCACCCGCGTTGTACGGCAATCCGAGCTTGGCCGGAGTGATCGCGAACGCGCACGTCTCATCCCCAAACACCAGGTCGCAATTCATCACGAGGTCGCACGCCCCGCCCCACACCGTTCCGTGGATCATCGCGATCACCGGCGCCGGAAACTCCTTCACCGCGCGCAGCAAGCGCTCGAACGGGTCCGTGTACGGCAGTGGGTCCACATCCGCCTTCGGCAGCTCCGACACGTCCAGCCCTGCCGACCACACCGCATGGTCCCTCGCCGAGCGCAGTACCACGGCCCGCACACCTCTCGCCTTGAACTCGGTCAGTGCTCCGACCACTTCCGCGATCAACTCGCTCCCCAGCGCGTTGCGTTTCTCGTAGTGGTCAAGCGCGATGGTCCCAATGTTCCCTTCCGATTTCCTCTGAACTAGCGCCATGCACCGTTCCCTCCTTCGTCCCGGGCCGTTACGCCCGCCGCCCCCGCTCCCTTTCTCCCGAATCGCTGCTCCAACTATACTCCTTCGACCATCATCCCTGGCTCGGGTAGCTTGTACAGGCTCACGATTGTGGGTGCCCGGAAAGTGCCCCGCCGAGGTAGTGAGGCTTCCCTCTCGGTCGAACCACTCTTCTCTAGCCTGAAATCGGGTCGGGGGCCGCCCGGGGGAGTCATGGGGAACCACGCTCCTCCGAACGCCGCCAAGTTCACCCGCCAAGTGAGAACACCCGAGGGCGGTGGCAAGGTCGCGTCGGCTACTTCGGAATCGCTTTACCGCAGGACTTGCAGAACGCGTAGCCGGGGGCGACTACAGAGCCGCAGTACGGGCAGAAGCTGCCGGCGCCGGGGGAGGCAGTGGGTTGCGACGCGACCTGCGGTTGAGCCGGATAGACGGCCCCCGGTAGGATCACTTGCGGCCGGTTTGCTTGCATCGCGGTCATCTGAAGCTGTTGCTGGAGAAGCATGTTGGTCTGTTGCTGCTGGGCGAGCAGCCGTTGTTCGTCCCCGCGAGCACTAGCACCCGAGGCGATCAGCACGATGCCGATGATGATGAAGATCAGACCCACGAAGAATAGCAGGAGGAAGGGGATCCCGATCAGGACCAGAATGATTCCAATCACGATCCGTGCGATGCCAGCCACGCTTTCACCCGCCTACAACCGTTGAGCGCAAGCGGGGTTGGACTGATGAAAGTTTCCCAACACCCCTTCGTGCTTGAGGGGCATACCCCCACCGCTCGGTAACTCCTGTCCTCCGGATGCGGGTCCCTTTGGCTCAGTGGGAGGATGCGCACCATGCGAACCGTGTGAGGAGTCGCGGCCCCTGCCGCACCGATCCCCTCCAAGTGATCGAGCGTGCCCAAAGGAGGTCGTGCATCTCGCGGTGGACTGGGGACTGTTCGGGATCCGTTGCACGCACCCTCCACCGCGCAGGGCCACGGGCTCGACGCCGCTCCCGGGGTCAAGCGAAGACTCGAGGGAACGCCCCTCGGTCCGTCTCTGGCGGTACCGACCTTTCCGTGGGGCGTCCCCCGCCACCCGAACCCACCGCATCGCCGGCCGCCTTGGGCCGTCCTCCCCGGAACAGCTCGGGGACTCGCCTGGGCCCGAGGAGGCCATGGAGGAGTGGGCCGCTACCCCGGTTTCTTCGTCTCGCCGGGAAGTGATCGCTCGCGGTGCCCCGTGTACAGCTGCCGTGGTCGGGCGATGTTCTGCTCGGGATCGAGCAACATCTCCTGCCAGTGAGCGAGCCAGCCGGTCATTCGCGGGATGGCGAACAGGACGGGAAAGATGTCCGTCGGGAATCCCATCGACTGGAGGATGATTCCCGAATAGAAGTCGACGTTGGGGTACAAACGCCGCTTGATGAAGTAGTCGTCCGAAAGGGCCTCCTTCTCGAGCGCGAGTGCGATATCGATCAGCTTGTTCCGGCCGGTCACCGAGAAGACCGAATCAGACACCTTCTTGATGATCCGGGCGCGCGGGTCGTAGCTCCGGTAGACCCTGTGGCCGAAGCCCATGAGCCGTCGCTTGCCGGACTTCACCTGACGGATCAATTTGGGGACGTTGTTCTTCGACCCGACCTCTTGCAGCATGCGGACCACAAGCTCGTTGGCGCCGCCATGCAGGGGCCCGTAGAGCGCGGCGGCAGCCGCGGCCGAACAGACGTACGGATCCGACAGCGAACTTCCGACCGTCCGCATGGTGCTCGTACTGCAGTTCTGTTCGTGGTCGGCGTGGAGGACGAACAGTGTGTCCAGCGCCTTGGCGAGAACCGGATCCGGGTCGTAGCCGATCGTCCAGGAAGGACGGAACATCATCGTCAGGAAGTTGGCTGTGTACGACAGGTCGTTGTTCGGGTAGATGTACGGCATCCCGACGGAGTGGCGGTACGCGAACGCGGCGATCGTAGGTATCTTCGCGACCAGACGGTGGATCTGGAGCTCTCGGAGCGCCGGATCGCGGATCTTCTTGGAGTCCGGATAGAAGGTGGAGAGCGCGGCGAGGGTGCTCACCACCATGCCCATCGGGTGAGCATCGTAATGGAACCCGTCCATGAACGTCTTGACGTTCTCGTGGACCATCGTGTGGTACGTGATGTTGTGCAACCACTCCTCGAGCTCGCTCTTCCCGGGGAGGTGGCCGTAGATGAGCAGATACGCCACCTCGAGGTGGGTCTTCTTCTCGGCGAGCTCCTCGATAGGGTAGCCCCGGTACCGCAGGATCCCGGCTTCGCCGTCAACGTAGGTAATGGCGCTCTGGCACGAGGCGGTGTTCTGGAAGGAGGGGTCGTAGCTCAGAAGCCCCAGATCGGAGTCCGAGATCTTGATCTGTCGCAGGTCGGTCGCGCGAATGGCCCCCCGTTCGATTGGGACCTCGTACTCGCGGTCCGTTCGGTTGTCCCGAACGGTCAGCGAGTTCTTTCGACCGGCCGTACTCCCCTGCCCTTGAACGGGCTTTGTCACAGGCGCCACCGAATCTCCTCAGTTCGAGCGGCAGGCCGGGGGGGTTCTTGAGGAGTGCCGGGGCGGAACGGCCCCGGAAACTCGCAGAGCTGTGGAGGGGGTTGAGCGTCCGCAGCGGGCCGTGGGGTGGTCAAGACTCCTAGCAGTCACGTTGCCGGAACCCCATACAACGCGCGAGGGTGCGCGCCCTCCGGGATTCCTACCTTCGATGAAGGCGAGGCCCTGGGCCCAGGCCGCGGGTGACGCGGGGATTCGGCGGGTAGATGTAGGAGTGGTAGATTCGCTCGCTCATGCCCGACTCGTCCCGGGAGCTTGCCATCAAGGTAGCGCGGAACATTCTAACGAAGACCCTCCGAGTTCGCCGAGGGGAGAACGTTATCATCGAGACGTGGTCGGAATCGCTTCCTTGGGCGAAGCCATTCGTGGTCGAGGCCCGCCGGATTGGGGCCAACCCGTTGCTGCTGTACGAGGACGAGGAGTCGTTCTGGGAGGCAGTGAATTCCGGGAACGCGCGCCAGACCGGACGGGTCGGCGACCACGAGTGGGCGGCCCTGGGCAAGACGTCAGCCTATGTGTTCTTCTTCGGGCCCCAAGAGTGGCCCCGTTGGGACGACCTCCTCCCCACCCAGAAACTGGCCGGCGTCGCCGCCTACAATCCGGAGTGGTACCGTCGAGCGGCTCGGGCCAAGGTCCGGGGCGCTCGGATGTACTTGGGTCGGACCAGTCAGCTCGCGGCGGATCGGTGGAAGGTGGATCTACAGGATTGGCGGGACGAGCTCCTCCGCGCAAGCATAGTGCCGCCGGCCGACCTGCACCGGACGGGGACGCGAATTGGTGAGCGAATACGGAAGGGAAGGCACGTGAAGGTAAGCCATCCCAACGGCAGCGAGATCTCCTTCCGGTTGGGAAAGTTCCCGATCCAGCTTGATGACGCGCTCGTGGACGCCTCGGACCTGAAAGCCGGGAACAACATGGCCACCATCCCTGGCGGAGTCGTCGGCGTAGCCATCGACCATACCTCGGCCGAGGGCGAGCTCTTCGGCAATCACACGACCTACCCCAACCAGGGTCCGGTTTCAGGGTCCCGGTGGAGGTTTGCCGATGGTCACTTGATCGAGCAATCGTACACATCGGGCGGCGACCCCATCGTAGCGGCGTACGCAAAGGCGCCCCGCACGGGAAGGGACCGCCTCAGCTATTTCTCGGTGGGACTGAACCCCGAGATTTCCAAACTGCCCCAGATGGAAGATCAGGAGCTGGGTGCCGTGATGCTACGGATCGGAGGGAACAGCTTCCAGGGCGGGAAGAATGCATCGCCGTTCGGAGCGTGGATGGTGCTGACGGGGGCTGATGTCACCATCGACGGCAAGCTGTTGATCCAGGACGGCCACCTCGTCGGATGACCCGTTCCTCGATCGGGTCACTCTCTCCGTCAAACCATCCCAACCTAGTATCCAGCCCCAAGGGTATCCCAGACTCCGATCGACCCCCAGGCCCCTCCAGCTTCAGCCCAGGTCTCAACGGGTCGCGTCCCAGCGCCGCCGGGGTGCCGGGCGCTCGCCTGATGTGGGGGTGCGGAGTGCCGCGTCATGGCCTCCGGTCCACCTACTCGAGCATGGAGCGCCAACGCCTACTGTACGCAATGCGGAAGCCCGATCGGTGTGGGGAACGGCTACTGCTCCAAATGTGGTGCCCCTGCGGGCTCAGTTCTAGCTACCCCCCCGATGGCCACTCCGCCGAAGAGGTCGAGAACGACGCTATGGATCATCATCGCGGTCGTCGTCGTCATCGTGGTGGTAATCATCGCTGCGTTGGCCTACGTCGCGTCGACGTCGGTTGTCGTCATCGCCATCGACTTCACTTCGACCGACAACGCCTGCGGGACCGCGGGAAACTCCGTGCCTGGATTCACGACAAGCACCGGTGGTACTGCCCAGTACACGCTCACGATTCTGGATCCTTATTCTTCCACTTCGTGCACTGTATCGTCCGTGAGCGCGGTGACCTCCGGGTTCAGCGTTTCGGGAGCGAACACGCCGCTTACCGTCCCGGTCGGTGGCTCGGAGAGCCTCTCGTTCACAGTCACGGCTCCCAGCTCGTCCTTCACAGGGGTTCTCACCATCGATCTGGAGTGACCCTAGCACCGGTGGGCGCCCATTGCGTTTGCACTGCCGGTCCGGCGTCGCACGTTGAACAGGGGCTCACCAAGGACCGGCCTGGATCTCTTCGCCGAATCCTCCTGCGCAAACCACCGGAGGAGCCTGACTCCGTCCGGAAGGGGTTCTGCCTCGAGAGTGATCACGCCACTCTCGACATCAGCCACGTGCCCCCCCGATGTCCGACGAGGCCACCTGGAAGACCAAGGCTGCGCACAGGTTAAGGCGCGTGACAAGATCGACGAGGAGCGTCGAACATGGAGCGGGTAGTCGGGATCGGCGGGTTGTTCTTTCGAGCTCATGACCCGGCCGCGCTCGGCCGATGGTACCAGGCGCATCTCGGGGTAACGCTCACGGCGGCGACCTGCGAGGAATCCCCTTGGCAACAGGAGGGCGGGCCGACCGCGTTCACCCCCTTCCCGGCGGGGACCGACTATTTCGGGGATCCCAACCGCACCTGGATGGTCAATTTTCGCGTTCGGGACCTGGACGCGATGACGGCTCAGCTGCGTGCGGCGGGCATCGCCGTCGAGGTCGACCCTCAGAGCTACCCGAACGGCCGGTTTGCTCGGCTGCGCGACCCCGAGGGCAATCCGGTCGAGCTCTGGCAGCCCGCGGGACGCGACGGTACGTAGGCACCCTCCGAGTGGCGCCGCCTCAGGCGATGGCGGAATGGATCCCCAGCCTCGGGCCTCGTTCGGCAGATCGGGTAGATTCTGAAGCTCGTCCAAGTGTTCGACCTAGGCCAAGGTCGCTACGCCGCCGAGCCCTGACACCTCTTGCACCTTGGGGCGGCGCGGCTCCTCGGTTGTGTGCCCGGCCGGAGCCTCGTCGGGATCATCCCGGCCCGTGTGACCGGGTGCATCGGTATATTCTTAGGCACCTGCATGATACCCTTCCGCGCTACAGAACGGGGTGTACGTTTTTGCCCAAGGGGTCGGCCGCAGACGACAAGGCCAAGCCGGAGAACGGGGCGGCGCTTCCAGACGTGTACGACCTGTGGAAGGCCGAATGGACGGACTGTCGTTCGACCCTCGCGCGGTTCGACGGATACCTCGACGCTTTGCGGAGGCAGGGGTTTAGCTACATCTCGGCCCTGCTTACCGCGACGGGTCTGATATCTTACGTGACCGGCACGATCGTGACGCCTTGGGCCAAAGTTGCCATCCTGGCCGTCACTGACGGGCTCATCGTCGTCCTCGCTTACCTCGAGAAGGATTACCGACAGATGGAACACGGAGTGGCCACCCGAGCCAGGGTCCTCGAGGGACGTCTCAACTTTGGCGAGTCCGATACGATCGCTGTATTCTACCGCAGGCAACAGCTCTGGAAAATGGATCTGTCGATGAGTGTTGGGTTCATCCTTCTGACGTGGCTGCTTGGAATGGCCATCCTTGTTCCACCGGCGGGAATCCCGCACACCCCCATCTGGCCGTTCCTCCTCCTCCTCGCCACGACGGCGATTGCCCTCGTGGCAGTAGGCTGGGCGTCAACCCTTCGGCGCGGCGGGGGGATCGATTTCGGAGTCGACCAGCTGATCGCTCGCGTGGGTGCCGTGTTGACGTTCACGGCCACGAACCTGTACCACGTGGACGTGCAGAAGGACGGAACTACCGTGCCTCTCTCCCTCAACTTTCACCTGACGTGCAGGCGTATTCCCCCCGTGAACCTCGGTAGCAAGGATCCATCGAGTGATGACCCTCCTAAGGAGGTTGATCTCCCGGACCAACGCCCCTTGGGGTCGTTCGATTCCGTCACATGGATCTGGAGCACCGCGGCTGCAGCTCCTGGGGTATACCACTGGGAGTTGACGTGGCAGGTCCCGCTCGACTCCAAGGGCAGGCGAATTGAGAGCGAACCTCCCGTACGATGGCTGGACGTAGAGATCATAGGGCAACCTCAGCCCTCGTGAATCAGACTCACTGTACTGCTTAGAGGTCGGCTCAAAGTCCATTGGACATGGACCCGGCAGGCTCGATCGCGGTTGAGCCGAGGAGACTGCCCGTTTGGAACGGGTGGTCATGAGAGGGGACAGCTCGGTGCGAAGCCGGTTCGGCCCGTGTTGGTTCAAAGCCGGTTTATCATTCGCGCCAGGGTGAAGTGCGGTGGACTCAACTACTCGAACGGGCTAGCCGAAGCACTCGCGACAAAGTTGTCGAGGGGGGCACCGGTTCGGGACTATGGACTACACAGCTGCGATCGTCGCGATCGTCCTCGTCGCCGCGCTGGTGATCGTGGTCTTCGTCATCCTGGGCCTGTATCTCATCCACGAGAGCCAGGTGGGCATCGTTACCCGCAAGATGCTTGGGAAACGGATGCCGCCGGGCCAAGTCATCGCTCGCCACGGCCAGGTCGGTGTCCAGGCGGCCACACTCGTTCCGGGGCTGTACTACCGAGCGCCGATCATCTGGTCTGTCGCGAAGGTCCCGATCATAGAGGTCGGACCCGACAACATCGCCACGATCGAGGCGATCGACGGCCGCCCGCTTCGGCAAGGCCGCCGGCTCGGCGACGAGATCGATTCGAACCAGTTCCAGGACGGCGAGCGGTTCCTGGACGCTGGCGGGTTCAAGGGGCCCCAGGTCGCCTTTCTCCGGCCCGGTCGGTACCGGATCAACACCCGCCTGTTCGCCCCGACCATCCAGAGCGCGATCCAGATCACGGCGGGAAAGGTCGGCCTCGTCACGGCGCAGGACGGGCGCCCGCTTCCGTCCAAGCTCTTGGTGGCGCCTCCGCCCGCGTCGATTCCAACCCCCCCGTTCCCTTCGGCACGGGACCACAACTTCTTCCAGGACGGCCCCGCGTTCCTGGACAGCGGCGGGTACCGGGGACCCCAGGTCGACACGATCCAGCCGGGGACCTACTACGTCAATCCCCTCCTGTTCGAGGTCGGTGTGGTGGACACCTACGAAGTGCCCCCGGGGTTCGTCGCCGTACTGCGATCCAACGTCGGAGAGGAACTCGACCGGCCCCAGGACCGGCCCCTACCGGTCTCTTCGGCTCCCGATTTCGACCAACGGCTGACGGCCGAGGTCGAAAGCCTGCTCACGACGGACCGGAACCGAAGGGGGATCTGGCGTAGCCCGCTCGCGCCCGGCAAGTACAACCTCAACACGAAGGCCTTCACTGCATACCTCGTCCCCACCAGCGCCATCATGGTCGACTGGGCGAGTTCGGACCGGCCGAGTGCTCCGGGGATGGCGCGGCCGTCCGCCGCCCCGACCAAGGACCGATCGGACTACCCGTACCTGACGGACGACTCGGCCGCGGGAGTCGAGTTCTTCAAATTCAACCAGCTCAAGGTAACGTCCAAGGACGGGTTCCAGCTCCAGGTCGACGTCCGGATGGTCATCCGGATCCTCCCCGAGAACGCGGCGTTCGTCATCGCCCGGTTCGGCTCCGTCTTCAACCTGATTCAGCAGATCGTCCATCCGCTCATCGATGCCGAATTCCGGAACAACGCGGGCGAGAAGCAAGCGCTCGAGTTCGTCCGGAGCCGCTCGCAGCTGCAGCAGGAGGCGCTCGACAAGGCGCGGCTCGCCTTCCAGAAGTACATGGTCGAGGCGCAGAATCTGCTCATCTCCTACATCCAGGTCGACGAGACCCTCCTCGCGACCCAGACGAACAAGGAGATCGCCGTCCAGCAACAGGCGCAGTACGTGGAGCAGGCGTCCGCCGAGCGGCAGCGGATCTCGGTCCAAGAGATGACCGCCCGGGCGAATCTCCAGCCCCAGGTTGTGCAGGCGGACCTCCAGATCGTCATCAACGAGAACAATGCGAAGGCGGCGGTCAAGCAGGCCGAAGGGGTCCGGGACTCCACCCGGATCGTCGCCGACGGGAACGCCGCGGCGATCCGGCGGGTCGGAGAGGCCCAGGCCGACGCCTACCACGCCCAGGCCGACGTGATCGGCCCGGACAAGGTGGCCCTGATCAAGACCGTCGATCTCCTCCAGGCAGGAAAGGTCCGCATCACCCCGGACACGTTGGTCACCGCCGGGGGCGGTGCCGACGGCGCCAACACCATGTTCTCGGCGTACCTCGCGACCCTCCTCGCGCAGAAGTCGGCGGCGGCCGGCACGCGCTACTCCCCATCCCAGGAGAAGGATTACGTGTCACCCCTGACCCGTGCCCCGGCGCGGCAGGACCCGAGCATTCCCCTGCCGCTCGGCCCGAGCCCAGAGGCCGACGACCCGCCGTCGAGTCCCTCGGGAGAGGCGGTACGGCGGCTCAAGCTACCGGCACGCAAGAGGGTCGACGATTCCGACACAGACCCCTCCTGAGCGCGGTTCACCGCTCGGCGGACGCGATCTTCGGGATCTCGTTCCGTCGATCTGCCGGGACACTTTGCGTTCACCTCTAGCTCGTGGACGGAGGAGTCCGACGGGAAGGCGGACCCAGTCATGGATCTCCACCCTGCGCGCAAGTTCCGGCGGTTCCGCGATGGGCGAACCCGGTCCTGTTTCGGGCCGAGGGTCAACAAGAGCGGAATGCGCCTCGAGGCCGACTCAGCCTTGGCGTCCGAGAAGCCGGAACTGGTCGCTCAGGTCTCTCTATCAGGCCAGCTGACCACGCGCACCATCGCGAACGCGGTGAGAGCGGCCCTGCCGCCGAAGGGGTCGGCCTTCCATAACCATGATACGCCACCAACGCCAGGCCGAACGAGGCGATGGAGGCCATGGTCGAGGGGGGAGCGGCAAAGATCACCGCCCCTCCCGAGCCAGACCATCCCCCATGGACCTACCTCGCGATCTCGCTGCTGATACTTCTAGTGATTTGGGGCGGAACCTGGGAGCTGCAGGCCGCGCTGAGCTGGAAGCTCGACCTGAACACTCTGCTGACGATATGCGCTCTCGAGGCGGGCGTCTGGAGCGCGTGCGTCTTCATTCTGCGCCCGGGTCCGATCCACACCCCCAGGGTTTCCGGTTGCAAGAGCCTGAGCAGGGAGATCATCCAGGACTACTACAACCAGGAGAAGCCGCTCTGGCATCCCGGCGGCAGCCGAGCATCCCAGACGCTGGTGCTCGATCGGTCGGCTCGTCTCCCGAACCCCGATGTCGTTGACTTCACTGATTCCCACTTCAAGTACGCCTTGGACCCGCAACTCGAGCAGCTCCAGCCGATCATCTCAAACTACTACCGATCGACTCGTAAGGAGTACAAACCCAACGACGCCATCGCGGTGGTCACCGGCGTGACGCCCGGGGACGATCGCATCGAGATCGGCATTGCGAAGGGTCGGCTCGTCGACGAATACGTGACCTCGCAGAATCCGGAGATGGACTACTCGAACTGTACCTGGCCTCAGTCGACCACGGTGGCGGCGCGTTCGGTCCGTCAGTTCTTCGCTCACGGCGATGGGCCCGGAGGCAACGACGGGAGACTGCCGGAGTACCCCACCAGCCAGGCGGCGGAGAGTAGACCTGCGGTGCGTCTGTCCGCCCACCTGGTGCTCCTGCTCCCCGCCCCCCCGGGAACGCCGTGGGAGAAGAGGCGATTCCTGCTGCAGGACCGCGCCAAGAGAGTCGCGACCGGCGAGCAGGGGATCACGAGTTCGACGGGTTCGGGAATGGACTACGCCGATGCGTTCTCCCGTCGCGCGGCTCGGTACCAACGGGACAACGGACACGGCCGCTTCACGAACTACGTGCTCCGCGAACTTCGGTACGAGGTCCAGATCCTCGAGGAGGAACTCGAGAAGCTGGTCCTCGTCGCGATCACTCGAGACCTGGAGCGACTGGGGCAACCCGTGGCGATCCTGTTGGGTGAGGTCAAGCCCGCGGTCACGGCCGCGGAGCTGCAGCGTCGCTGGGTCAGGGCAAAGAACTGGGGCGGCCGGTTCTTCCGCCTCAAGAACGCGATCGTCCGTCGGCAGGCAGGGCGGGAATACTGGGAAGCGCACAATCTCATCACCCACCACTCCATTCGAGATATTCCCGTGCTCCTGGAGGACCCCCGACTCGAGGGGGGGACCAAAGCCTGCCTGTTCTACCTGGAACAGATCGGTGCGGATCGATGGAACGGCGTTCCGCCGTGGGTTCCCAGCCTCAATCGAGGTAAAGCCGCCTGACCCGGTCCGGAACCGACGTCACACATTACCTCCCTGTTTCCGGCCATCTTCGCGGGGACATCCGGTATCGTCGGGGCCGTTTTCGCACGCCCCGGCTCCCCCAACCTAGGGTGCTGCCGGGAATCGCGGGGGAGTACCGACATTATGTAGCCTCTGCAGGTGCCGGCGGGCGTCGAGAACATGGCGCGTTCGATACGTCCACGGCGAGATCGTTCGTCCCGATCGGCCAGAGTCTCATCCAACCCCGCAGGCTATCCGATGGTCATCCCGTTCCTGGCGGTCCACGGCGGGACGGCCGCGCTCGAGTTCTACAAGAAGGCGTTCGGGGCCCGAGAGATCGCACGCGAGACGACCCCGGACGGCAGACTGATCAGTGGCCGCCTGCGGATCGGACAATCGGTGGTCATGCTCTCCGACGTCTTCCCGGGGGACGACACGGTCGCGCCCTCGGCGGTCGGAACGACCACCGTGAGCCTCCAGTTATACACGAAGGACGTCGACCGCGCCTGGGACCGGGCGGTCGCGGCGGGCGCGAAGGTGGTCATCCCGCTCGAGGACCAGTACTGGGGGGAGCGCCATGGGCACATCCTCGATCCCTTCGGCCATCACTGGTCGCTCGCGACGCGGATACGAATGAGCCGCGCCGAGAAGGCCAAGAAGCAGGCCGAGGCCTATGCCGCGTTCTCCCGCGGCGAGCACCACCATTACGAGCCGCCCGAGTCCGACGCCTGATCGAGGGCAGCCCCCCGGAAGCGGGGCATCGGGGGATCGCAAGCGCCGGGCGGGTCTCACCGGGGACCGTGGGGTGACCGGTGGGACTCCGGAGCGCCCGATGCTTCGCCCCCGTTCGAGGATCCCGACGGGGAGGAGAGCACCGGGGCGGTCGGACCGAGTCCCCTGCGTCCCGTTCGTCTCCTCCGCCTTCGGAAGGGGGATACGTGCCCTCTCGGAGCCCTCGAGCCGGTCGTACGTGTCTACCCGCGGCGATCAGCCTTACGGCCCGCCTCGGGGCTCAGGGAAAGGGCCCAAGGCCGCGGGGGCTAGGGTTGCTTCTGCTCTTCGCTCGAGCGGTCGAGTTCCTTCTTGGTCTTGGATCCCAGGGTCTTCATGCCGCCCCAAAGACTCTTGCCGGCCTTCTCGGCGGCGGCTCCCGTCTCCTTCGCAACCTTGACGGATTCCCCGGCGGCCCTCTGGCCAAGTCCTACCTGGCGTCCACACGCTCCGCAGGTCTTGGCGCCGTCCACGAGCTCCTTGCCGCATCCTTCGCACTTCATCTTCCGCCTCGGCCTTCAGACGTATCTGTAAGCCGTCCGGCGATTTAACCTTCGTCAACACCGTCTTGCAACGCGGCGTCTGTCACCAGTGAACGGCTTGGTGCGCGAGGGGGGATTCTTCCTCGGCGGGGCGCGCGCCACCCTAAACACTCAATGGGACTTGCCCACCGGCCGGATCGGCCCAGTCCCCAGAGGGGAAGACTGCCGGCCCATAGGTCCATAACCCTCGCAGAACCTCGTTCCGCTCATGGCGACCCAGTTCTGCGTGGGTTGTGGCACACCGCTGACCTCTGATGCCCAGTTCTGCGCGAAGTGCGGGAGACCGGTGGCCGTAGCTCCGTCGACATCGGGATCGATGAGTCCACCGGCCGCTAGCCTGCCCAGCGGCGGGATCGCCGGGAATCCGCCCTCGGCGCCGGCATCCCCGGCTCCCTTTTCGGCGACCCCGGGCGCGTCCTCCGCGGGGTTGAGCGAGCTCCTCGGATTGCGCGGCCAGAGGAACTTCCTTGTCCAGCACCAGATGCTATCGCTCGGCCACAGCTATCGCGTGATGGATGCCGGGAAGAATCACCTGTTCACCGTTCGTGGCGATGTCGGACAGAATCTTGGCAGCAACGCGTTGAGCGGTCTGCTGGGCGGTTCCGGCTCCTACCTGGGCCGCATGGCGGGCCGCAGCGTGAACATGACGTACTCGTTGGTCAACGCCCAAGGAGCCGTTCTCGGATCGATCCAGAAGGAGGGAGGTGCGAACCGCTCCCAGTTCACGTTAATGGATTCCGCCGGCCAGCGTTGCGTCGTCGTGACCCTGGAGCGGGGACTGATGGGCGGGATCACCGCGGCCGCGGTGTCTCCTGACGGACGACCGATGCTTCAGACCGAGGGCAATCTGGTCCGTCACAACTTCACGATCAAGGATCCCGGGGGAACCGACCTCGCGAAGGTGCACGAAGCGTGGGTCGCCGTGCGGGACACGTACAACATCGACATGCTCGGGAGCATCGACCCTCTCTACCCCCTCGTCTTCACGATCCTCATCGATTTCGAGAAGGTCAAGTAGACCCGGGACGAAGCGCCGGAATGCCTCGCGAACCGAGCGGCCTCCGATTCCTCGCCGGACGCAACCCACCCGGCAGGCCGGGAGTCGATTCCCGCTGAGAGGACGCCTCGGCCGGGACTGGTAGAGGACCCTCCGCCCCGCCCGCGCTCTACCCGGGAGGGGGTACGCTGTGCCCCTCGACGGTGACCACCCGCTCGACCGGGGGCTTCCACGTCATCGCCAGTATCCCCCCGATCAGGGTGAGGAGGAATCCCAGAATGAAGCCGCCGAGCGCGACGGGGATGCTCGCGAGGGCCAGGCAGATTGCCAGGATGCCCCAGACCGTGTGCCCCGAGGGGACCGCGAGCATCAGCACGCCGACGAGGAGCGTGAGGAATCCCACGAGGAGCCCGAGCAGGAAGACTCCGCTGACGAGGCCGAAGACCGCGAACAACACGCCGACCAGCGCGAAGACCAGGCCTCCGAGGAGGACGAAGAATCCACCGATGATCGTCAGGACTCCGGCGCCTATGGGTCGCGGCATGGTGGCGCGACATGCACTTGCAGGGAAATCGATTGTCCCCTGGTCGTTGGAGGCCGCCCACCTTCGCCTCGCGAACGGGTGGAACGATGCCGAACGCCAGAAGGTACGATCGACTCCGAACCGAGTCCGGTCTCAGGGAAGTGTTCGATCGAGATCGAGTGCCTAGAGTAGCGCGCTCTCCATCAGGGAAAGGTGTCTCCGGAGCCCTCCGGAACCCAAATCCCCATCAGGGAGACCTGGTCCGTCCGGGAGAGGAGTCACTTGCCATCCTGCGACGGACGGGTTCAGAGTTCCCGGACCGTCTCTTCCCGGTCACGTCGTGCGGTCTCGCGGGGGTCTTCGGCCCCGTGACCGACTGCGATGATGGCGACGGGTCGTAGCTTCGTCTCGCCGCAGACCGCTCTCACCGCAGACTCGTCGAACGCGCCGACCCACACGGTGGACAGAGCTTCGTTGGTGGCGGCCAGAACGGCAAAGGTCGCCGCGATCGTCGCGTCCTGGACGGCGTAGAGGGACGCGCCCCGCCGCCCATACTTCGCGGCCGAACGGTCCGGATCGGCGAAGAAGACGAGGTCCAGCGGAGCTTGCGCAAGGAACGCCTGGTCGCCGGCGGCGACGGCAAGGGCCTGTCGTTTCCGAGGGGAACCAACCACGGAGATGCGGTAGGCTTGCAGGTTGCCGGCCGACGGTGCCCTCGAGACCGCGCGAAGGACGCGATCAAGGGCGGCAGGGTCGACAGACTCTTCGGAGTAGACCCGGATCGAACGTCGGCGCCCGATGACCTCCTGGAACTCCACGGACCCACCGCCACCGGTTCTGTTTCCGGTCGGGCGGTGAACACTCTTCCTCTCATGGGTGTTGCTCTGGGGGGGTCCCTCCATCGGCATCGATTCACCGGATTCCACCTACTCCGAGGCGTCGGGGACCCTCGTCGTCCGTGCCGTCGTGATCCCACCCGGAGGAGGCAGCCCAGGTGCCCACTCGCTGCCCCCCTTGCCGGTCATCGCCGCCATCGGGTGCCGAGCCGGGGTAACGGTCGTCGCCGCCGTGGTCCTGAGCGGCCGACGCTCTCGGCGGCAAGGAGGGCCCGAGCGATACGTCGTGTTGTACATCCCACAGCCCCACACTTTCCTAGAGGTCGGTTTCGATCCTCGAGCGCCGTCCCCGACCGCCGACCGGCCTTGGGAAGAGCCGTGTCGATCGACACGGTTCCCGGCCGACCGTTCGTGCCTCGTCAGCGACCGGCCGCGATCGGGCCGCCCGGGGGGCGCGACGGAGCGGGCCCGGCGGAGGACCGCGGTCTCAGGACGCCGAGATAGCTCACGGCACAGAGCGAGAGGACGGGGAGGATGAGGATGAGGTCCATCGAGTTCCGGATCAGGTACGTCGAGATGGCGATCGTCGCGCCCAGCACGACGGCCCGCCCGACCCCCAGGTAGAACTCCCGGTCCGCCCAGACCTGGACCCGGTCGAGGTCGCCGCTTCGGTCGATGAGGTCCATGAAGTCGACCGTCACCATGTTGTTGAGCGGCGTCGAGAGCAACGTGTAGACGCCGACGAACGCGAACGCATCGAGCGGCGGGTCCCACCGGACCAGGAGCAGCGCGGAGGACGCGACGATCGCGAGCACGGCATAGAGCGGGAACCGGCTCTCCCGATGGAACCCCTTGCGCCATCCGAGGTTGGCGACGATCGAGACGAGGATCGTGTAGCTGGCGAAGAACCCGGTCACCACGTAGCTTCCCGTGACCTCGAAGACGTAGATCGGGAGGACGATCCCGACGGGGATCGCGAGGAGCTGCCAGGTCGCGAAGTAGACCCGGAACCGTGCGAACTCGCTCCCCGGGCGTCGACGCGCCGCGCCGCCCGGATCTCGTTTCGGACGGTCCGTCTCTCCCCGGGTCCGGAGGATCACCAGGGCGGAGACCAGCAGGAGCACCGCCGTCAGGGCGAAGTCCCAAAGGTACCGGAGCGCGCCGGTGAAACTGGAGAACTGGATCAGGGCGCCCGCCGAGGCCGGCGCGATGAGGGTCACGACCCCGGTCAGGAAGCCGTTCGTCGCCACGAAGGGGGTCCGGTCGGATTTCCGCGTGATGTCGTGCATCATGGGGTTGTTCCCGGCGAAGAACACCCCCATCGCGGTCCCCCACAGGGCGCCGAAGAAGAAGGCGCTCGAGACCATCCGGCTCGCGACCAGCAGGTCGACCACGACGAACGCCGACAGAGCGAGCCCGAGCACGTAGAGGCGCTTCGGCCGCCAGCGGGGAAGGAAGTAGCTCGAGAGGAGGTAGGCGGTCAGTTCGGTGGCGTAGGTGGTGATCTGGAAGTAGAGGACGGCGAGGAAGCTGTAGTTCGAGAGGAAGAACAGGTTCAGGAAGACCGCGACGAGGCCGGTCCCGAAGGCGTAGAGATTGTAGGAGAGGAAGTAGGACGCCACGGTCCCGATGCGGCGCTCGAGCATGCTACGCGCTCTCTCCGTTCCGTTCGGCCCGAAAGGATGAGGGTGGGCTCTCCGGGGGCCGTGTTGCACCAGTGGTTTCGATTCAGAAAACGCCTGCTGCGCCTGGCGGTCCGCGCCGAATGGGTCGCCGGCCGTGGTTCAACGGGGGTCGGACCGAGGGAACGGACCCGTCAGGAAGAGGTCGCTCTTGAACGGCGGGTCGCTCCCCTCGAACGCACGACCGACGAGGGAAGCGAACCCCCTCACAGATACCAATACCAGGGTGCCGCGGCCGTCGGGGATCGCTTGCCGAAGCTGCGTGACAAGACCGGAGGCAGGTTCGCCCCGGGAATGCGTGCGACGCGGCGACTTGGGTCCGGGCCACCGGACGGCACCCACCGCTCGCTCCGCGTCGTGCCATTTGGCTTATGACGGCGTAAGCCGTGGCGCTCTGGCAATGATCAAGTTGAAACAGGTCGTCGGAGCCATCGTCGGGCTCCTCTGCATCATCGTCGGCGCGGTGATCATCGTAGATGTCAACATTCTCCTCGGTGGGGTGCTCGTCGTGATCGGGGCACTGGTCATGCTGGCGGGACTTGCGGGCGCAAACCCAGGACAGATGCTTCGTTTCGCCCGGGCGAGTCCTCTCCGAGCGATCGCGCTGATCCTCTTCTTCGTCGGGGTGATCATCATGGCCGCCGCGTCCTCCGTGGGAGACATAGGGGACACGATCGTCGGTCTCGTTCTCTTCATGGTCGGGTTGCTTCTGCTCGTCCGGAAGGCCCGAGCGCCGCAGCCGGTGGGAGGAGGGCTTCAGCCACAGGTGCCCGCGAGCCTGCTCACGCCACCGCCCGTGCAGGTGAACCCGCAAGCCGTCCCCGGTCAGTACCCTGCCGTCCCGCAGTATGCGGCTTCGGCGTATCCTCCTGCGGTTGAGTTCCCGCCTCCGCCGCCCCCGACGTATCCTCCAGGCCGGGAGAACGTGCCGCCGCCTCCTCCGCCGCCCCTCGCCGAGCGGTACTGCCCGTCCTGCGGAATGGGCAACGCCCGCGTCGCTGCGTTCTGCGGGAAGTGCGGAAAGCCACTGCCCCCTCCTCATTGAGCCCGTCGAGGATCGGTCCGGGTCTCCATCGTGGGTGGGGTCCCACCGCAGGGATCCCAGTACGGGCTATCGGCGATCCGAACGAGAGATCAGGGGGCGATCCCGGGGTGGGGGACCGAACTCGTGCGGGACGGTTCTGCCGAGCGCGCGCGGGACACGTGCTCGAAACCCTCCTCCACGGCCTTCACGTTCAGGGGGATGTACGCGGCCTTCCGACCGGTCAGGAAGTGGCCGAAGACCTCCCGGATGAGATCGAGCTCGTCCCGGAGGCTCTCTCCGCTGACGGCAAGGCAGGCTCCGAACATCACGCTGTTCGCGGCGATCACCGTGTCCTTCCCCTTCTCGGGGCTGTACGCGCGCAGGCCCCCGGCGATCTCGGTCGCGGGTACCTCCACGACCTCCACGTCGGCCCGTCGGCGGCTATCCTTCACGAGCGAGCTGTTGACCACGAGGGTCCCTCTCGCCTTGAGCAGGGGAACAAAGTCCATCGAGGGGGTGTTCATCACGACCAGGATGTCGGGATCCTCGACGATCGGAGAATCGATCAGCTCGTCGGAACAGACGACATAGCACTTGACCTTCCCTCCCCGGGTCTCGGGGCCGTAGGACGGAGTGTAGGCGACGTGCCGCCCCTTGACGAGGTAGAAGTAGGCGAGCCAGTTCGCGAGCTCCAGGACCCCTTGGCCGCCGTGACCGGCGAGGATCGTCTCGATCTTCATCCCTTCTCCACCCCGAACTTGTCCTTGAAGAGCCCCGGCGGGAAGACCTTCGCCAATACTTCGGTCGCGTAGTGCTTCGACTGGAGGATCGACATCTTCCAGTTGACGTTGCAGGTGCTGACGAACTCCACGAAGGAGAATCCGCCCTTCTCCTGGACCCGGAACGCGTTCCGAACGCTCCGGGCGCCTTCCATCGATCCGCGCGCGTTGTAGAAGTCGGCCGACGGGGTCGGTGTCACCGGCAGGAGCACCCGCTTCACGTACGCCGGCGCCTCGAGCGTGGCGAGAAGCTTCGACGCGTCGAGCGGTGGGCCGGTGGTGGCGATGTCCCTCCCGTGCGGCGTGGTCATGGTGATCATTCCCGCGGGCGTGGTGGGAGCCATCTGGCCACCGGTCATGCCGTAGATCCCGTTGTTGACCAGGAAGATGGTGATCGGCTCGCCCCGGTTCGCCGCGTAGATGAGCTCGGACAGGCCGATCGAGACCGCGTCGCCGTCTCCTTGCACGGCGAAGACCAGGAGGTCGGGGCGCATCCGCTTGATGCCCGTCATCACGGCGGGGGCCCGCCCGTGGGGGGCCTGGATGGCATCGGTGTTCAGGTACTCGTGAGCGAGGACGCTGCAACCGACCGAGTCGACCAGAACGGTTCGTTCCCTCACCCCCAGCTCATGGAGCGCGGACGCGATGAGCCGCGTCAGGGTCCCGTGCTCGCAACCGGCGCAGTAGTGGGTGGGCTTGCCGGTCAGGGTGGGGAGCGGGCCGAGCTTGACCTCGTAGTGCCCTTCGGCGCCGATCATCGGGACATCGCCTCCACCTGGTGAACGATGTCCAGGGGGGACGGCAGCAGGCCGCCCACCCTTTGCATCGACGCGATCCGGGCTCGGCCCCCGGTCGCCAGCCGTACGTCGTCCACCATCTGGCCCGTGTTGAGCTCGACGACGATGAAGTTCTGGACGCCCCGCTCCACGAGCGCCGCGAGCTCCCCCCTCGGGAAGGGGGAGAGCGTGATCGGCCGTAGGAGCCCGGCGCGGATCCCCTTCTCGCGGAGCATTCCGACCGCGCGCTGAGCAAGGCGCGCGCAGATCCCGTAGGCGACGAGGACGACGTCCGCGTCGTCGGTCTGGAACTTCTCGGATCTCTGCTCCGCGCGATCGATCCCCTCGAACTTGGATCGGAGATGCTCGGAGTGGCGGCTCAGCTCCGGGAGATCGAGATGCATGGAACTGAGGATGTGCCGTTCGGGGCCCCGGGCCCCGGTGGTCGCCCACGAGGTGTCGAACTCCTGGGCGGGGACCTCGGGGAACATGAGATCCTCCTTGAGCTGGCCGAGGAAGGCGTCGGTGAGAATGATCACCGGGCTTCGATACTTGAACGCGAGAGAGAAGGCGAGCGCCGGGAAGGCGGCCATCTCGGGCACCGAGCTCGGCGCGAGAACGATGTTGCGGTATCCGCCATGCCCCCCTCCTTTCGTAGCCTGGAAGTAGTCCGTCTGCTCCGGCCCGAGGTTTCCGAGGCCCGGCCCGCCTCGGTTCACATCGACGATGACCATCGGGAGCTCCATCGCCGCGGCGTAGGAGATCCCCTCCTGCTTGAGGCTGAACCCGGGACCGGAGGTGGCGGCCATCACCTTCGCCCCCGTCGCGGCCGCTCCGATGACCATGTTGATGGCCTCGATCTCGCTCGCCGCCTGCAGGAAGACCTTGAAGCCCGGGTACTGCGGGTTGCCGTACTCGGCCGCGAGGGTCTCCGGTATCTCGCTCGAGGGCGTGATGGGATAGCCGAAAAAGGCATTGAGCCCCGTCTTGAGGGCCCCGTAGGCCAGCGCCTCGTTTCCCTTGAGGAAGTCGCGCGCCGCGGTCACGCTTTCCACCTCGATACCTCGGTGATCGCGAAGTCGGGGCAGACCCAGTAACAGATACCGCACGCCGTGCAGTCGCCCTTCGCCCCGTGAAACTCGAACACGGCCGGGTGGTAACCGCTGCGGTTCAAGGAAGGGGAGAGGTGGAGGTTCCGCTGCGGGCACGCCACCACGCAGAGGTCGCAGCCCTTGCAGCGTTCCGCGTCCACGACGACGCGCGATTTCGGAACTTCGGTGGCCACTACGACCGCCATCGAAGCGGTACTGCGCGCCGGGGCTAGTTAAGGCGCCCGTCAAGCCCTCTTGAGGTCGAACCCGAGACGAGGCGCCCATCGACCCGCGGGGTGGGACGCCTCCGACCGCTCCCGCCCTCGGTCGGCGGCCGCCCGTTCTCGTCAGGCAGGGGGTCTCTGGCTCGTTCGTAGGGGTGGTCTGCGGGCCCCCCACCTGCGATCCAGTCCCGGTGGGTCCAATGATCGTTGACCCGGGCTCGTTCCCCTTTCCCCCTTCGGGCGGGGACCATCCAACGGGAGGGACCCACCGATCCCTACTTCGAGGGGACGCCGAGATTCCTCAGAAGGAGAGCGTGCTCCTTGGCGCTGATCCACTCGACCTCGAGGTACTTTCGCAGGTATCGGTCGGAGGCGCCCAGCCGACGGGCCTCCTTGAGGGCAAATCCGTACGCCTCGATTTCCGTGGGGCTCCCCGCGTACCCATTCGAGAGATCCCACAGGTCTCGGCCCGACCTCCGTTGGAACACGTGGAACAGCTCGTGGAGAATGTCGAGGTACACGGTGATCCGGGGGCTCCTCGATAGGTGCCCTCGGCCCACCACGATGCAATCCGAGCCGCTGGTCACGGGTTCCCAGCCCACCGCCTTGGCGAACGGGGGGACCTCGTGCGGCGCCACATACATCCACACCTGTCCGCGGACGATCTCGACCTCCGCCTCGCGAAGGACCCTTCGCCGGCGCGCAGGGGATGCAGGGTACCCGACGAAGGGAGGCACCCTCTCGAGCCCCCGGAAGATCCGGGTGAGCGGATACCGACCCGGGAGTACCCCTCGGTCGAACTCGAACTCAACGGGGGGCTCTACGTGCGTGCCTCGCTCCGGCGCCATTTTCACCGGGGCGCAGTCGGACCCCCGAGGTTAAAGGTTCGGGTTCTGGCGATGGTTGCCCGATCGAGGTTCCGACCCCTTACGGAGCGGGGGGTCGTGCAACGACCTCCCGCTCCCGATCCGGCCCGGGTTCGTTCCAGGACGATCGAGCCCCTCCTTCGGTGAAGGAAGCTCATGACCGCAAGGAGGGGCCGTGGCCGGGGCACCCCGAGCAGTCGGGGCCCGGGCGACCGTAGCCCATGGCGAGAGGCGAGCTCTCTCGATGCCCTATCCCAGTTCCCTGCCGAATCTCTGCTGCTCCTCGGCTCTCCGATCGTAGGGGTAGGTGACCTCCAGCTCGCTGGCCTCGTTCAGCGTCGCGATCTGTTCCTTGCTGAGCGACCAGCCGGTCGACCCCAGGTTCTCGGAGAGCTGGTCGATGTTCCTCGCGCCGATGATGGGTGCGGTAACGGCCGGATGGCACAGGAGCCAGTTCAGGGCCACCTGAGGCATGGCCTTGCCGGCTTCGTGGGCCACCGCCTCGACGGTCCGAACGATGCGGTCCGTTCGCTCGTTCTCGAAACGGCTCGCGTAGAATTCGATATCCTTGGCGTCGGCGATCCGCGTACCGGCCGGAGCGTTCCGTATCCCGGCCTTGTACTTCCCCGAGAGGAGACCGCCCGCCAGCGGACTCCAGGGAAGGACCGCGATGTTCTCGGCCGCGCACATGGGGACGAGTTCGAATTCGGTGGCCCTTGCATACAGGCTGTACTGGGGTTGGAGGCTGACGGGTTCGTGCCAACCTCGCGACCGGCAGAGCCGAAGGGCGCTCTCGAACTGCCAGGCGCGATAGTTGCTGACGCCCACGTACCGTACGAGCCCGTCCTCCACGAGCCGGTGCAGGGTGCCGAACGTCTCCTCCAGGGGAGTGAGCGGATCCCAGGCGTGGACCTGGAGGAGGTCGATGTAGTCGGTCTGCAGCCGGCGGAGGCTGTCGGTCACGGCGTGGAGCAGGTGCTTCCGGGAGAGCCCTACCGTGTTCGCTCCCTCGGCCGTCCGGAACCGGGCCTTGGTCGCGAGAACGATGTTCTGTCGGTCGTGGCGGGAAAGCCACTTCCCGATGATCTCTTCGGACTTGCCCGACGAGTAGACGTTCGAGGTGTCGAGAAAGTTGCCCCCGGCCTCGACATAACGGTCCAGCATCTGGTGGCTGGCCTCTTCGTCGGCCTGCCAGCCGAAGGTCATGGTTCCCAGGCAGAGCTCGCTGACCAGAACCCCGGTCCGTCCTAGCTTCTTGAGTTTCATGGTCTCCTGCAGGCTCTCCGACTAATGACCATTCCCGCGCCCTGCCCGACTTGTTCTACTCGAGTTGACCGAAGGTTCCCGCGGGATTCCCGAAGTCCCGGCGACCGTCTTGGATTCGAAACCGCCCCCCGATCCTCCCTGCTCGCTCCGCGTTCCGTGTGGGCTCGCCTCTCAGGGTCGTTGCTCGGAGATCCGAGCGGAGAACCTCGGTCGGTCAGGCATAGCTCGGCTCAGGCACTCTTCGGGACGGACCGAGGGGAACCCCGATCATACGTCAGCTTGAGGGACAGTATCATCAGAGCGAGGACCAGAGTCACCCCATTGGCGAGGATCACCGGAACCGATCGGATCAGGAAGCCGTACATCAGCCAGGTCAGCGTCCCGAGGGAGAAGGCCGCGAACGTCGTCAGGGAGATCTCCTTGGCGCTCTTCAGGCGCCACACGCGAATCAGCTGAGGCACGAACGCACCCGTAGTGCATACGGCCGCGATCGAGCCGATCAGAGTGGGGGTCCATGGCGGGAGGACCATCAGTCGGTCGTCCAGCCTCTTCAGTGGAAGAAGCTGTCGCTGCCGGTCCCGCCTGCGGAGGCGTGGTCAACGACCGGGAGAGTAGGGGCTCCGGGCCGGTGCATCGATTGCCGGGCCCCAAGTCATCTCCTCCGAAGTGGACCCGGAGGCCCCGGGCCGTATCGAGTCAGGTACGGATCAGGGCCGGTGGTTCCACCTTGGGGCTGCGCATGGACGAACGCGGTTCAAGATCCTGCACGGTCCCAAGGACGGTGGGCTGACGCCGAGCTGCTGAGCAATCTCCTTCGGGAGGCCCGAGAGATCCGGATTTGCGGGTTCCGGGTCTATTATTGGCCCGACGTCCTCACGGGGCGGGATGCCTCGATACCAACGGGCCCGGGTCGGGGTCAAGGGGCTCATCTTCCGTGGCGACCGTCTCCTTCTGCTCCGGCGCCGTGACGACATAGACCTGGACCCCGGTAGCTGGGACCTCCCCGGAGGGGGCGTCGAGGTCGGCGAGGGACTCGAGGAGTCGCTCGCTCGTGAAGTGCGCGAGGAGACCGGCTTCTCCGTTCGGGTCGGTCGACCCGTTCATGCCTGGATCAACCGTGCCACGCTGCGCTCGGGGAGGTCGTTCACCGGAGTCATCATCTGTTTCGAATGTCGGACGCGATCCGGTCGTCCGCCCAGGCTCGACGCCACCGAGCACTGTGAGGCCACTTGGGTTGCCCGGAGCGGTCTCTCGAGGTACCGCATGCGCCCGAACCCGTTGGTCGCGATCCGAAGGGCATTCACCGCTCGACGGAAGCGCGTCGATCACGGAGGAGCGGGATCGTTAGGTCGAGGGTGATATGACCGCCGATGCCCTTCCCCGCTACTCGACGCAAGGAATGACCTTGACACCGGTTCGCACCACCGGACCCGCCGGCGTCGACCCCGCCGCTACCGCGAGGGCGGGGGGAGGGCTTTAAATAGCTATTTAAATGCTATATAAAGACGGGATGATGCGGGTTCGGATCGAGAACGTAGTGGCCTCCGCCTCGCTCGGCGTGGAGCTCGACCTTCGATCGATCGCCTTGACGCTCGACGGTGCGGAGTACGAGCCCGACCGGTTTCCCGGGCTCATCTATCGCCTAAGACAACCCAAGACGGCGATGCTGCTGTTCCAGTCGGGAAAGGTCGTCTGCACCGGCGGGAAGAGCTGGAGGCAGGTCGACGAGACGCTCCGGACGGTCTCCGAGCTGATCCGTCGAGGCGGTCAGAAGATCCCGACGGACCCGAAGATCCAGGTGCAGAACATCGTCGCCACCGCCGACCTTCAGAGCGAGATCAACCTGACTTCGGTCGCGATCACCCTCGGCCTCGACCGCGTTGAGTACGAGCCCGAGCAGTTCCCCGGATTGGTATGTCGGCTCAAGACGCCGCGGGTCGTAGTGCTCCTCTTCGGCAGCGGACGGTTGGTCTGCACGGGAGCCCGCCGACCCTCGGACGTCCAGCTCGCGGTCCAGAGCATCAAGGAAGAGCTCCAGGCCTCGGGGCTCCTGCGGCGGGAGCGCGGGCAGGAGATCCCGGCGCCGGCGCGCACGTCTCGGCGTTCCCGGTCATCGACCGCGGTCTCCCCTGCCAAGGCGCAGAGCCCCCTCGTGGCGTAGTCGTCCCCCGAACCGCAGGAGGGGGGACTCGATGTTCGATGGGTTCTCTCGACGGCGAGGGCAGGCCTTGGGGCAGGATCGACCGAGGGACCCGGAAGGCGCGGGGTCCTGGGTCGCCGCCCCGATCCCGATGGCCCGTCGGTCCCGAGCGGTACCGCCCCTTATCTGTGCGCCGGTCTGGGTCAGGGGCCGTTCTTGATGTCCAGAGCTGAGAAGTTCGGTCCGGAGTGAGAAAGTGAAGAAGTTCAAGCAGAGCTATCCCCGGAGAGATCTGATGTTGGCGACGCCGTTCGAACCGTTGTCGGACGGCGAATTCCGCGAGTTGGTCTCCAGTGGGTTGGCCATCCCGGGCCAGCAGGGCACTTCGTTGTTCGTCGCCAAGTGGAGGGACGGACCCGGAGTGGACGCCGAGGTGTTCCTGACGGCCCTGCACGCACAGGGGTCCCGGCTCGAGGTCCGCAGATACAAGACGGACGTCAACATCCGTGTGATTCGAAACACACCGCCAAAGAGAGGGGGCCGCCCGACTTCACCCCCGTCGCGAAAGGCTTCTGCCTGAGCACTCGGCTCGGCCCGTCCGAGGCTCACCCGAGGGGTGGGCCGAGTCCCCGACCTGCCGGAAGTTCGCTTCGAGGCGAGGGGCAGCCTCTCCGACCGAGCAAGCTCGTCGGGGATCGCGTCGAAGGCCTGCAGGGAGAAACCCTCGAGAACCCGAGGGCTCGACTCCGGTCTCGACCCTGGCGTTCCACGAAGATCGTTCCGAGGGCCGGGTCGAGCGAGGCCCACTACAACGATCGAGCCGGGCGAGATGGCGACCCGCGCGTGCCCGACCCATCGAACTCGACGATCCGGCCGTCAGAGGCTGGGTGCGTTTGCAAGGACACGATTAAGTATGGACGTCCGCGCTGCCTTGGCCCGACGTTCGGGGGGCGAAACAGGAATGGTGAAGTCCATCATCCAGGAGGCGATCGCGAAACACCAGGAAGGGCAGGCCCTAGTCAGGGAAAGCCCGCCGGAGGTACCGACCTACCAGAGCGCCGACGACGCCGAGCTCACCAAGATCGCGGAGACGCTCAAGGTCAACATCCGAGTCGTTGGATGCGGCGGGAGCGGATCCAACACGATCAACCGCTGCATGGAGGAGGGGATCCTTGGCGCCGAGATGTGCGCCCTCAATACGGACGCGAAACACCTGCTCACGATCCACGCGTCCCGCAAGGTGCTCATTGGCCTTCGGACCACGAAGGGCCTCGGTGCCGGCGCTCGCCCCGAGATCGGGGAGGCCGCGGCTCGGGAGAACGAGCAGGAGATCAGTCAATTCCTCAAGGGCGCTCACCTCGTCTTTGTCACGGCGGGACTCGGGGGCGGGACCGGGACGGGTTCTGCCCCCCTGGTCGCCCGCCTGGCGAAGGAAGCGGGGGCGCTGACGATGGGGGTCGTGACCCTGCCGTTCGCGGGCGAAGGCGCCGCGCGGATGGAGCAGGCCCGAGACGGCCTGGAGCGCCTGCGCCG